>Ga0315899_10005226_pt1 | contig 14019 bp, 12 predicted proteins | sample LakEriMetagenome_2_FD_203518 | JGI IMG/M metagenome (GOLD analysis project Ga0315899, IMG submission 203518) | Freshwater fungal communities from buoy surface, Lake Erie, Ohio, United States - Buoy 4 MA112 | ecosystem: Environmental > Aquatic > Freshwater > Lake | place: USA: Lake Erie, Ohio... | reverse complement strand
ATCTGATTCCACGCTGGGCACGTTATACCAAACGATTCTTGACAAGCTCTCCATTTCAGGTACTTGCGGAAAAGCGTGCATTCGAAAGTATTTTGCACTCGTATAACGGACGGCATTTTTTCATTTTTCCGTACACGCATGTAGGTGGTGCAGAAATGGTTCATGCAGCTATTGTAGCAGCTACTAAGCACGCTAAACCGCTCGTGATTTTTTCAGGATTTTCCAATAATGAAAAATTCCTCTCGCGATTTGCCGAACATGCCGAGGTGCTGGTTATCCCGAATTATTTGAACTATCCATTCACTTCGAACAATGCACTTCAAAAGTTGGCTGAGAAAATGAATCGTTGCCATGCTGTGGTCATGGGCTCCAATGCTGCATTCTTTTACGATTTAATTCCACTCTTGAATGATAGCGTTAATGTCATCGAATTGATACATGCTTTCAAGTATCAGCCACAAGCAAATCTGGCACACAAAGCGTTACTGCCACTCGCGAAACGAATTGATCAGCGTGTATTTATATCCAATGCTGCTATGCAGGAATTCGATCGGTTTTTATTTCATCATAACATTCCGGCGCAACTTCGACAGCGATCGACATTTATTTCCAATGCTGTTCACATACCTGAAATTAACTCATCGCGAAATGGGTCTGTAGGAGTGTTGTTCGTAGGTCGCAATAGTCCCGAAAAACGATTGGAACTCTTTGTGCAAATTGCTGAAACGCTGAAACAGCGATTCAACAACGTTGTTCGATTTACGGTTGTTGGCGTTGCACAAATAGATGCTCCGTATGTAGCATGTTTAGGTGAAATTACGGATGAAAAAGAGTTGGCTTCTGTGTATGCCAACCATCAAATTTTGATTGTCACTTCAAGTCGTGAAGGCTTTCCTGTTGTCATTATGGAAGCAATGGCTTCCGGATTGGTGGTTGTGGCTACACCGGTTGGCGATATTCCCAATCGTTTAGATGGCAAGAATGGAGTTGTGTTGCATTCGGCGGAAGCGGACGCTGTAGTTCTGGAATCGGTTGAAGTAGTATCCGATTTGGTTACAAATCAGAACAAAATGAATGCGATTAGTGTAGCAGCGAGAACCTATGCGATCGAACATTTTAGTGTTGATGCATTCAGCGCTGCATACAAAACACTATTGGAGATAAACGACTAATCAATAATTTTTCGTGCGGCACACGTTGCTTTCAGTGTTGCAGCCCACGACTCCCAATTTAAAGTTGAAGTATATTTTTGATAAGCGTTGGTGCGTAGCAGTTGCCATAGTTCGGGTTGTTTCAGGAGAGCGATAATTTCATTGGCGTATTCCTGTCCTGTTGCCGTTTCCGGAAGTAAAATTCCAGTCTTCTCATGATCGATTATTGTTGGAATGCCGCCTGTTCGTGGCGCGAGGGCCGGTAATCCGTATGCTGCCGATTCGCAAAATACAAGTCCGTATGCTTCGTATTTGGTTGGAAGAATGAAAAAATGATGACTGCGATAAAGCGCGGTGAGTTGTTCGAATTCCGCAACATTGTTTTTATTCAGAAATCCGCAACACGTCAACTTCTCGTGTTCAAATTCTTTCGGCGGTGTGCAGCCTACAACAGATAATTCGGCATCATATCCATTGTTCAACAAATGCAGTAACGCGTCAAACGCTTTCGGACCTCCTTTGTCGAACCAGTTAACTCCCGCGAATAACAATTTTATTTTTTGTGGAGGAAACGTTAACACATTAGGTTGTTCGGGTGTTTTCTCCAGATTCGCACCGAACGGAATCATAACAACTTTATCCGGTGCAATAGCACGTGCAGCATCAGCAGCCCAGTCCGAACAAAATACGGACAATGAACTATTGAGGATGGCCTTACGATCATTCGCAATACTTTGTCTGCGTGAAAAAGCAAAAAGATCTGTCAGGATTTTGTGGTAGTTAATCGCACCGCTAATAACACGATCGTTGATATAAACGGTTGGAATTTTTGTTTGTATACCCGACATGGTTGCAATAGATGCGGAAATAACGACAAGATCATATTCATTTTGTCGCAGCAGTTTCGAATAGTGCTTGCCGTATGCGTTACTCATAACATCGGAATGCCGGTAGTCGAATCGTTTTTTGAGAATGCGCAACGACAAATAATTAAATGCGGAACAAAAGAATTTCAGAACTCTTGGAGTATACGGTTCAAGCAAAGTAACATCACCCACATGATTTTGAAGTGCTTGCCATATAAAGTATTGTGTACCCGACCACGAGCGCTTGTCCCTCGCATCCTGTTCACTGATAAAGGCTATTTTCGGTCGATTCATATGTACCGGAAGAAACAATTACTGTTATCAAATGTACATAATCCTGCTGCAGCGGATAGAATGTGCCATAGTGAAGTAATTCTTGTACCGGCAGGTGGATCGAATTTTCTATTTTTACCACAATGGCACGAAGAATATTATTCTTGTCCGATGTGGATTCCTCTCATACGCGCAAATGGGCAATTTCTTTGGCAACACGCGGTTATGAAGTAGGTATCTTCAGTCTTCGAAAAAGTGAGTTAAAGTGGTGGACAACTTATCCGAACATTCAGGTGTTTGATGAGCATGGTTTTTCAACTGCAACTTTTCAAGGCGGTTTAGCGGGTAAATTGAAGTACGTGAAGTTGCTGCCATATCTCAAAAAAATCATTACTTCATTTCAACCGCATTTGGTTCATGCCCATTATGCAACTTCATACGGATTGCTGGGTGCATTAAGTCGATTTCAACCTTTTGTGATCTCTGTTTGGGGATCGGATATTTACGATTTTGCATCACGCAGTTTCTTGCACAAAAAAATGATTCAATTCAACCTGAATCGAGCCAAGGGCGTTTTTTCTACCAGTCATGTAATGGCGCGGGAAATTAGGAAATACTATTCCGGAAGCGTTGCTGTTACACCGTTTGGAGTTGATGTGAATTTGTTTTCTCCCGGAGTGTCCGCATCACTACGACACCCGAACGAAATAATTATCGGTACCGTGAAATCATTGGAACCTGCTTATGGCATTGATACGTTGATTACAGCGTTCGCGGAAGTTCGCCAACGATTTACGGGGAACGTACGATTAATCATTGGTGGTGATGGTTCACAGCGTAAGCACTTGGAGCAATTAACCGGGGAGTTGAAATGTGATGACGTTGTTACTTTTTTAGGACAAATTGAACATCACCAAGTTCCCGACTGCCACAGAAGTTTTGATGTATTTGTGGCATTATCGCGAGAAGAAAGTTTCGGTGTAGCCCTTGTCGAAGCCATGGCTTGCGGAAAACCGGCAGTAGTGAGTAATGCATCCGGCTTTCAGGAAGTTGCAGTTTCCGGCATTACCGCACTTGTCGTTCCCAAAAACGAACCGGGCAAAGCCGCGGATGCTATACTACATTTGCTGAATAATCTAGAACTTCGTAAGCAAATGGGTGATGCTGCGCGACAACGTGTTTTGGAAAATTATGATTGGGAGAAAAATCTCGATACTGTTGAATCGCTTTACGATAAAATGATGCCATGAAAATTGTCATTTTATCTCAATACTATCCACCCGAAGTTGGGGCTCCGCAAAATCGCTTGTCGGAACTGGCTGTTCGATTGAAAGCTTTGGGTGCAGATGTTCGCGTAATTACCGCAATGCCCAATTATCCGCACATGAAAATTGCAGAAGGCTATCGCGGGAAATGGCGTGTGGAAGAAGAAATAGACGGAATTCCTGTAACACGATGTTGGATTTATGTGCCGCAATCAAAATCGATTCTGCCTCGTTTACTTAATTATTTTTCGTTTGTATTTAGTGCATTTTGGATTGGGTGTTTTAGAATGAAACGTGGCCATTTTTTGATTTGTGAATCACCGCCTTTGTTTCTGGGAATTACAGCGTTTCTGTTATCGCGTTTTAAGCGCACTCCAATGATTTTTAATGTGTCCGATTTATGGCCGGAAAGTGCGGAAAAACTTGGACTGGTAAAGAACACGTTCTTGCTTCGAATTTCGACTGCGCTGGAAGAATTCTTGTATCGTAAATCGGTTTTGATAACGGGTCAAACGCAGGGTATTGTTCACAACATCAAATCTCGATTTCCAAATAAAGAGGTGTATTGGCTACCTAATGGCGTGGATATTTCGTTGTATGATCCGAAGCATGTTGTAGCGCAGGAGAGAAATGTGCACGGATTAAAGCCTACAGACAAGGTGTTTTTTTATGGTGGCATTATTGGTCATGCTCAAGGTCTTGAGGTTATTCTCAAAGCAGCACGTCTCCTAAAAGATCACAACGATATTAAATTCGTGCTCTTGGGGGAAGGTCCTGAAAAAGAACGATTGAAACAGCTACGAACAGAATGGGCATTGGATAACGTTATTTTTTTGGATGCAATTCCTAAAACCTTAATGCCTTCATTTGTCGCGATGATTGATTGTGCTGTACTTCCATTGCGTAAATTGGACTTATTCAAAGGTGCAATTCCTTCTAAAGTGTTTGAAAATCTGGCTATGGAAAAGCCCGTGCTATTAGGAATTGATGGTGAAGCCAAAACACTTTTTATTAATGAAGCTAATGCAGGTTTACATTTTGAACCGGAAAATGAGCAGGCGTTGGCTGATGCCGTGTTGTTTGTTAGCCGGCATGCGGAACAAGCGAAGGAATGGGGTAAGCGCGGTAGAGCGTACGTAAGCGAAAAGTTTGAACGAAATAAAATTGCTTCAGCGCTGTTTCAAAAGTTGGAAGGCATTCGCAAAAAACAAATCGGGTAATGTCACGATACGCAACGATAACAGATTCAACAATGCGATTCCTGCTGCTGCTGTGTTGCGCGCTACTGCCGTTTAATTTTTTAACTTCTCAATTTTCCACCTTTCTCGTTTTATTTTGGTTATTAAATCCAAATTGGAAGGATAAATGGAATAATATGCGCAATGCACCTTGGTTGGCTGTTTTTATTGTATTTACTGCGTTGTATGTGCTCGGAATATTATGGTCGGATAATCATGATGAAGCGCTAAACAGTATTCAGGTCAAGATTCCTGTATTCTTGCTATCCATCGTATTTGCATCCATTCGCTTAACTGAAAAAGAAACCAGAAAAGTCTTTATTGCTTTCGTTATTGGATTGATTGGGGTTGGTGTTTTTATGATCGTGCGTGGCGCGCTGCGCTATTCTGAACTGGGAACAAGTACTTTCGTGTATCAGACCTTCACGGAAAATATTATGCACCCATCGTATCTGGCATTGTATTTCGTGTCCGGCATTGTATTTCTTTTTCATGGAGTGTTGCTCAAGAATGAATCATCCCGAAATAAGTTGATTGCAACTTTGTTGGGCTTATTTTTTGCATTCATCGTTTTTCTGTTGTCTTCTAAAATGGGTTTCTTGTCATTGGCGGCCGTGCTGATTTTTTACACCGTATACGCGGTAATACGCTTTAAACGATATGTTAGCGGGGCTATTGCACTATTCGTGCTTGTTGGAGGAGCATGGCTGGCTATTCAAACTTCTCCGCGATTAGAAGAAACATTTCAACGCATGATGACGAGTTTGTCGGGTAATAAAGTTGTTGATCCAACTTCATCCGAAAGTAGCGAAGTGCGGATGTTGATCTGGAGTGCGGATGCAGTGTTAATAATGGATGCACCGTTGTATGGATATGGAACCGGCGATGTGCAGGATGAACTAATGAATAAGTACGAGGAGTCGGGAATGACGGGTGCATTCGAGAAAAAGTTAAATGCACATAGTCAGTTTTTTCAGACAGGATTGGCACTTGGTTGGTTGGGATTGGCGGTATTGCTGACTTTAACTTTAGGTGTTGTGCTGTGGGCAATACGTGCACGTTTGGGCATAATTGTAATTGTTGGCGGACTACTAACCATCAATATGATTCCGGAATCCATTTTACAGTTGCAGGCAGGAACCATGTATGTCGGATTTTTATATTCAATACTTTTGTTCTCTGCAGATCGCAAAGTGTTTCTGCCCGATTAATTTCTTCACAGTAAAAAGACTCAATAGCTATGGTGCCGTTTTCTCCACCTCGTATCGATCAGAAAATTATTGATGAAGTTACGGATACACTTCGTAGTGGTTGGATTACTACAGGTCCAAAAACAAAACGGTTCGAAAAAGAATTATCAACCTACTATCAGGCTCCTGCTACATTGTGTTTGAATTCGGCAACTGCAGGTTTAGAAATTATGTTGCGCTGGTTTGGAGTTAAACCGGGAGATGAAGTGATTTTGCCGGCATACACGTATTCCGCGACAGCCAATGTCGTTATGCACTGTGGAGCAACTCCGGTATTTGTGGATGTCAATGCGGATGATTTTAATATCAACGTTTCTGCTATTGAAAAAGCAATTACTCCAAAAACCAAGGTGATCATGCCCGTTGATTTTGGAGGATTTCCTTGTGATTATGACGCCATTAATAAATTGGCGGAAGCACGTCGATCGGTTTTTGTTCCTGCAACGCCGGAGCAACAGCAATTGGGGCGAATCATGATATTATCGGACGCGGCGCATTCTATGGGCGCTCTTTATAAGGGGAGAAAGACGGGTGCGTTAACGGACGTTACCGTATTTTCTTTTCACGCGGTTAAGAATTTGACCACTGCAGAAGGAGGAGCAGTGGCGTTGAATTTGCCTGCACCATTCGATAATCAGGCGATTTATAATTATTTGTGCATTAAAACGCTTCACGGTCAAAACAAAGATGCTTTGGCTAAAATGCAAAAGGGTAACTGGAAGTACGATATCATCGAACCCGGATACAAGTGCAACATGACGGATATTATGGCCGCGATCGGATTAGTAGAATTGGAACGTTACGATAATGACACGTTGGTGAAGCGTCGTAAAGTTGCCGAGCAATACAGCTGGATCTTAAGTGCCTACGATTGGGCGGAATTACCTATTCTGCAAAACGATAATACAACAACTTGTTATCATTTATATCCGTTAAGAATAAAGGGAATATCTGAAACGCAACGGGATCAGATCATACAACACATTTTCGATCAAGATGTTTCTGTTAACGTGCATTTTATTCCCGTTCCGATGATGAGCTTCTATCGTAATTCGGGTTATGATATCAAGAATTACCCAACGACGTACGACAATTTTTCACGCGAAATTTCACTTCCGATTTTTTACGACATCACGGAAGAACAAGTAAAACAGGTTGTTCAGGCAGTGGTTATTGCTGTGCATAAAGTTATTGGAACAGGACTCGCATGAAACGACTTTGCGACATTGTTGCATCATTCATTGGCTTATTGATACTGCTGCCGCTCTTCCTTTTTCTTGGCATTTGGATCAGTATGGAAAGTAGAGGAGGCGTGTTCTATAAGCAAATTCGTGTAGGCAGGAATGGAGTTGATTTCAAGTTGTGGAAATTCCGAAGCATGGTTCCCGATGCCGACAAAAAAGGTTTGTTGACTGTCGGAGGGCGTGATCCTCGTATCACTCGCGCAGGTTATTTTCTTCGAAAATATAAGTTGGATGAATTGCCCCAATTGATTAACGTCTTGTTGGGCGACATGAGTTTAGTAGGTCCAAGACCCGAAGTGCGGAAGTATGTAGATTTATATTCCGATGAACAACGAAAGGTGTTATCTGTTCGTCCCGGAATTACGGATCACGCATCCTTAGAATATTTTGAAGAAAATGAGTTGTTGGCAAAATCAGACAATCCGGAAGAGACCTACATCAAAGAAGTAATGCCGGCCAAGCTTAAATTAAATGCTCGTTACATTAACGAAAGCGGATTAATTACGGATCTGAAAATTATCGCGCGTACGATTTTGAGAATAATCCGATAAGTAATTCTGGTGGCGATAAATTAGCTTATTGCCAATATTAATCGACGGATTTCATCCACCTTTAAAGCGTAGCCCAACTTTTCGTAAGCATGAAGGAGATTGTTCAGCAAGCGCTTAATAATTACCAGATTGGAGCAAGGCGTATAAAACTCCGACTTCTCTTCTAAACGATGCTGACGAATAAAAGCGTCAATTTCTTTTTTGCTTACAACTGATCCACGACTGAATGGATTGATATAAAACAACACACGCTCCGGATCATCGGTTACAACGTCACTCGTTCCTCCTTGATCTACATAAGCCAATATGAAATGTTCCGGCAGATTGACACCGTAAATCGGAATGTGTAAGTCCTGAGCAATTACAGCGTAAATGATCGATAAACTCACTTGATTACCGCGCTTCGTTTCAAGAACTGTGTTTATCAGTGAATTCTGAGGTGCATGAAAATTAGTTGTGTTACCACCAAAACCATGAACATCAAATATGATGTGATTGATAACGCGAACTTTTTCGAGTGCCGTTAAATTGTTATTCAGTTCCAGCCAAATATCCTGCTTCATCTGATCCAGATATTTCCGAACCTGGATTTCGTTCAAATCAGGATATTGATATTTGGCAATCAATAACGCACCCTCCAATAGGTCCTGATGACCGGGAAGTGCCCAAGCCATTAATTCGTGCTTTACACGATCAAACTGTATACTTTGAATAATATTTTCTACCCGTTCCTGAAAAACAGCATCAAAGGAACTTTCCCAAGCGGACTCCAATTCCGGAATTACTTCTTCGCCAAGCGAAAGCAGTTTTTCACGAATATGCCGAAAAACCGCTTCATCAGGGTCATCCAGCAAACTGATCAGGGCATTTATTTCGTTTTTGTCGGGCATAATAGCGGATACTCAAACAAATATACGTTTGAGGGCTGCCTTTTGTTCCCGAACTGTTCCAACAGTTTTACACAACGAAACGTTCAATAACCGTATCGATGAGCTTTGCGATGACCGGTTTGTAATTTTTGCTGTATTGTCCGGCCGCACGATTGGCGATGATCGCGCACACCGTCATACAGTCGTGACCGAGCATTTTACCCAAACCGTAGAGGGCAGATGTTTCCATTTCGAAATTCGTGATGCGATGTCCGTTAAAGGAATAACTGCCCAGCAATTCGTTAAGATCAGGTTTGGCTGCAGCAAGGCGAAGTTGTCTTCCTTGCGGACCATAAAAACCGGGTGCTGTAGCCGTTATGCCTTGCGTCATGTCGTGTGCAATTTGTTTTAATAAACGATCCGACCCTGCAACAGTATAGGGATAAGGCATACCCGGCAACCATCCGGCGTGTTTCATAAACGAATTGACCAGATTAGGCTCGTCCACGTGCTTCATGCCGGCGTAATAGTTGAGCAAACCGTCGAATCCCATTCCATAAGATGAAGCAACAAACGAATCTACCGGAATATCTGCATGCAAAGCGCCCGATGTTCCGATACGGATAATTTCTAGTGAAGCGCTTTCGTTTTTTATTTCTCGGGCAGTTAATTCGATATTTACAAGGGCATCCAGTTCGTTCAACACGATATCAATGTTATCGGTTCCTATGCCTGTGGAAAGCGCTGTAATTCGCGTGCTCCCCACACGACCGGTATGCGTTATGAATTCACGGTTTTGAACGCGATGCTCTATGGAATCGAATCGGTCTGAAACTGTTGCTACTCGCGCCTGATCGCCAACTACGATGATCTTATGCGCAATCTGCTCAGGATGCAGTTTTAGGTGGTAAATGCTGTTATCAGGATTGAGTACCAGTTCCGATTCCGCCAAACGTTCTTTCATAAAACGTGTTTTTGATTTTCGTAAAGGTAATCACGTCAACTGAACCCAACGCTTCCTGACAACTTATACCACTTTTGAAAAGCCGTTTATTTGTCGTAATTTTGTTGCACTTTCAGGATAAAACCAACACTAATTACTCTACAACAACCTGACTGTTAAGGAGATATGAGTCAAAATCTGAACAAAATCGTTGTGCCGACCGATTTCGGTGAACAATCACTGATTGCGTTGGAACAGGCCGCTCATTTGGCGAAAATGATCAACGGAGAAATTACGCTGTTGTACGTTATGGAAACGTCCGGTTTGTTTTCTCGTCTAATCGGTTCTTCTCATGAAGAGGAAATTCGTAAAGAAGTGAACCAAAAAATGGATGAGCTCATTGAGAAGACGGAGAAAGAGCAAGGTGTTGTAGTTCAGAAAGTAGTTGCACACGGTTCAGTTTACGAAAAAGTAGCTGAGGTTGCCGATATGTTGAGCGCGAAGTTCATCGTGATGGGAACCAGCGGTGCAGGGAATATTCGCAAGCGATTTATCGGTTCTAACGCATTGCGTGTTGTTCGTGAATCTCAAGTGCCGGTAATTACAATTAAAGGGAAACACCACCGTGACGGTTGTAAGAATATTGTAGTGCCGTTGGATTTAACAACTGAAACACGTGAAAAGGTGAACAAAGCAATTGAATTTGCGAAATTGTACAGTTCAGATGTTCGTGTGTGCTCCGTGTTATTTACTAATGACGAGTTTATCGTTAATCGATTGACTCGCCAGTTGGCACAGGTGAAGGCATTTATTGAGAAATCCGGAATTCGCTGTACAGCTGAAATTATCAAGGGAATTAAGGGTGAAGAGTCGTTGGGACAAATCATCGTTGATTATTCCAATAAAGTAGAAGGCGATTTGTTGTTGATCATGACGCAACAGGAAACCGATATTACCGAGTATTTCATCGGCTCAGCTGCGCAGGAAATTATCAACAAGTCCGATATTCCTGTAATGTCTGTAGTTCCTTCTCCAAAGAAGGATACAACAGAATTCTTGCCTTACTAATACGTTAGCTTTTGCTATTAATAAAAGGTCGCTGAGTAAAGCGACCTTTTTTTTTCCTGACAAGAATCAGTCGGATAACGTACAAAACTGATTTTCATTATTCCACTCAACTACTACCTTTATCCAAATAACCAAATCATCCGCGATATGAGTTTAAAACTAAAAAAGATTCTTGTACCGATTGACTTTTCTGAAACCGGTATGTTGGCATTGGAGCATGCAGCTTTTATGGCGCGTTTAATGAAAGCTGATTTGCACATGTTGCACGTAATGCCGGTCAGTGAATATTATTTCGAGATCCCGGAACCGATCATGCGTATCGAAAATCATGATACGCTAAATAAAATTGTGGAGCAGAAGTTAAACGAGGCTGCCGAAGACGTTTACAAAAATTACGGAATTCGTCCTTCTACTTCCTCAGCTCGTGGGCAAGTGGGGCAGGAGGTAATTACTATCGTAAATGAACAGTTGTTCGATTTGGTGGTGATGGGAACACACGGAGCCAAAGGATTCGAAGAGTTGTTTATCGGAAGTAACGCGCATAAAGTAGTGACATTGGCTCCTTGTCCGGTGTTGACGGTGCAAACTCATGCTACACACTTAGGGTTTAAAAATATTGTATTGCCAATTGATCGCTCCCAACATTCCCGTGAAAAGGTAGATGAAGCGGTGGATCTGGCATCTGCTTATGCAGCTAAGATTCATATTATCGGGTTGCTGGAATCTAATGAAGCTTCGGAATACGACAAGTTGCAGATCGTATTGGATCAGGTAGAACATGCGGTTCAAAAAGCAGGTGTTCCATTCTCCAGAAACACAATCGAAGGAAGCAATCTTGCAATTGAAGCATTGAAGTACGGACACCGGGTAAATGCAGATCTTATTGTGATTATGACGGATCATGAATCTGAAATGACCGGTATTTTCTTAGGTCCAAAGGCTAAACAAATTGTTAATCATTCCAAGATTCCAGTGTTGAGTATTAAACCTCGTGAGGGAAAATATTCAGGAATTGACTTGGGTGGCTCTTACACTGCTTACTGATAAGAAATGAAGTAGTAAATGAAAAAGACAGTCTGCGGACTGTCTTTTTCATTTAACATAGAGAGAGATTATTATTTGTTGTGCGGATTTTCTTTGGAACCGAATACCTTCTGTAAAATTTGGGTTCCTCGTGCCGCAGGATTAGTGCGAATGTTTTTCTCTTCTTGACCTACCAATTTAAATACGCCGTCAATCCCTTTGTCTGTCACATACTGATCCAAATCCGGATTTACAGGCTGGTTAGTTGGAATCTTGTTGTAAGCCGAGGCAAGCGGAGTCCAGTGTTTGGTTAATTCTACTTTTTGAGTAGCTGCCTGAACTTTCGGTTTGAACTTTGTAATCATATCTGCAGTACATTTCGTACGGAGATAATTTGTAGCCGATGTATCTGCACCACGAAGGATTCCTAAACCATCCTGAACAGTCATCGTTTTGATAGCATTCAGAAATATTGGTCCCGCTTCTTTCGCAGCATCTTCAGCAGCACGGTTTAAAGTCAATTCAAATTTGTCCACTTGCCCTTTCAAACCTAAATTCAGGCAGAAATTTTTTACTTTCTGAGCTGCCGGAGGGAACGGAATAAAGATCAATGGATTTTTAAAGAACCCGTCAGTTGCAGACGCTTTCGCCACTCCTTTGTTGGTTCCCTGATTCAAGGCTTCTTTTAAACCCTGAACAATTTCTGCAGCGGTTAATGCGCCACTGCCGGCTCCGGACATCGCTCCGGCCTGAGATAATGCTTTATTTAATTCGGTACATGCGGTAAACAGTACAATGCCGCTTACTGCCAATGCGAGGATCTTTTTCATGTTGACTGCTTTTGTGTTGTTAACAAATCTACAAATTGCGAGCCAAATTATGCGGAAGTCTAGATTATTTGACTTGCCATTACCTTTGTGAACTATGAAGGCAGAAATTATTACCATCGGAGACGAGTTGTTGATCGGTCAGGTTATTGATACCAATTCCGCATTTATCGGCGCCGAATTGACTTACAACGGCATTCGGGTGGTGCAACGAACTGCCGTAAGTGACACCAAAGAAGCGATTTTAGGGGCGTTGGATGCAGCAAGAAAACGTACAGAAATTGTAATTATTACCGGCGGACTTGGTCCAACTAAAGATGATATTACCAAGGTAACTTTAGCTGAATACTTTCGGACCGAATTAGTAATGAATGCCGAGGTGTTAGCCGATGTGGAGTTGTTTTTTTCCAAGTTCGGTAAAACGGTTTCGGATGTTAATCGAAAGCAAGCGTTAGTTCCTGCATCATGTAAAGCGCTGCGCAATTTTAACGGAACAGCTCCGGGGATGTGGTTCGATGCTGAAGGAGTAGTCGTTGTTTCGTTACCCGGTGTTCCCTACGAAATGAAAAGTTTATTCAGTGAGCAGGTATTACCGCTGCTTCGTCAACGATTTGAAATGCCCGTTGTTCTGCAGCGCACCATCATGACGCAGGGAATTGGTGAGTCGGTTTTGGCTGAGCGCATTGAACAATGGGAGGATGAAATTACAGCTGCAGGAATGAAACTCGCGTATTTGCCCGCTCCGGGAATTGTGCGCTTGCGGGTAATGATTGACGGAGCCGATCGTGAGCATTGCAGTACATTGTTGGATGATGCAGTACAAAAGTTATTGCCGTTAATTGAAAAATGGACGTTTGCTACGGAGGATATTTCATTACCTGTGGCGTTGGGTGAACGATTAAAGGCATCCGGCAAAACGTTATGCACCGCAGAAAGTTGCACCGGCGGATACATAGCGCATTTAATAACAGGTGTGCCCGGAAGTTCAGCTTACTACTTGGGAAGTACGTTAACCTATGCGAACAAAGCAAAAACAGATTTGCTGCAAATACCTCAGGATTTAATTCAAAATAACGGCGCAGTCAGCGAAGAAGTGGTAACGGCGATGGCACAACAGGCGCGAAAAATTATTGGTGCCGATTATGCATTGGCAACTTCCGGTATTGCGGGTCCTGACGGTGGAACTGCGGAAAAACCTGTGGGCACTGTGTGGATTGCGCTCGCAGGCCCTGATGGCACTGTGGCTCAAAAGTTCTTATTCGGAGATAACAGAGAACGCAACATTACACGTGCTGCCCTTACGGCATTAATGATGCTATATAAGCAATTAGCGTAATTACTTCTTTTTCTTCTTCGGCTCTTTGTAAATCACAAGGACTTGTCCCACGCGAATCATGTCGCTTCGCAGATTATTCCACTTTTTTATTTGCGCCACCGTAACGCCGTATTTA
>Ga0315899_10005225_pt1 | contig 14019 bp, 16 predicted proteins | sample LakEriMetagenome_2_FD_203518 | JGI IMG/M metagenome (GOLD analysis project Ga0315899, IMG submission 203518) | Freshwater fungal communities from buoy surface, Lake Erie, Ohio, United States - Buoy 4 MA112 | ecosystem: Environmental > Aquatic > Freshwater > Lake | place: USA: Lake Erie, Ohio... | reverse complement strand
AACCACTATCATAATCTTTCTATATCCTCTTCTATACAATTTTCACCGTATTGAATTTCAATAACCTTTAGGGGAGTGTCCCCTTCGTTGCACAATTGATGCCACTCTTGACGATTGATATGAATATGTTGGAATTTTTTATATACTCCGTGCAATTCTGCATCAGTACTTGAATTGATAGTATAAACTGTAGCAGTACCGTCAGCCACAAACCAATGTTCTGCTCTTTCTTTATGCTTCTGCATTGACAGCATTTTGCCGGGAGCAACGGTTAGTTCTTTTAACTTTACCTCTTGGCCTTGCTCGTGTAAAACCCGCCAATAGCCCCATTGACGCTCAGTCTTAGGCGCTTTCCATTCTTGCAATATCCAAGAACTTGAATTCATTTTATGTTCGCCGCCTACCCCAAAAACAAACTCCAGATTTTCATCTTTGATATCCATTTCAGGAATATTGGCATTAGTTCGATCTCCACCGTTAGCAAAAATAATATGATCATTAGGATATATAGACCTTACTTTTCTAATTGCATCCTTGGCGCTGTTGTCGCTGTCATCAAAATTGATTACACGATCAACATTAGATAAGGCAGATAGCACGGCTGCACGTTCAATCCAAGGCATAAATTCTTTTTTCTTTTTACGCCTAAGCCACTCGTCTGAATTGGCTCCTATAACTAGGAAATCTCCTAATTTTCGTGCTTCTTGTATGTAGGCAATATGCCCGGAATGTATGGGGTCAAAGCCGCCAGTAACAATTACAATGTTTTTCATATGAATATTTATGTGCTACGTTTATTGGTAAATATTCTTATGAAAAACAGATTATCTTACGAATATAAAAACTTCTCTCAGAATTTAGAAGATGGTATTATTCACACAATGGTTTCTCGATTAATCAAAAAAAATTTTACAGCAATTGAAATAGGTTCGGGTAACGGAACCGAAAATATGTTAAGAAATTTGATAGAGAATCATGGGTATAATGGTATTGGGCACGATATGTTAGATCAGGCATGGTTTCATCCTAATTATACACATAATGTTAAACAAATCAATTTATCAAATATAAAAGATTTAATCAATAGTTGGTCTACTTTGTCACCTGATTTCTTTAGTTTAGACATTGATAGTATCGACTTTTGGATATTAAAAGAATTACTTTCTAATAAATTTTTTCCGTCAATTATTTGCACAGAATATCTTTCCTTTTATGGTCCAGATTTGATTTGCTCAGTTAAACCTAATTTAGACAATTATCATATCAAAAACTGTGGTGCTAGTCTTTCTGCATTTAAAACTCTTTTATCTTCCGCTGGATATAACTTTTTAACAGTGGACACAAGAGGTGTTAATGCATTTTTTTATCTTCCGGATCGTTGTAAAGACTTTGATGATTTAGAAAAATTTGAATTTATTATGTGCAAACGACACTGGAATGTTCCAGTTCCTGATGAATCAAATCAATCTGTAGAATTCGACCACCAAATTTTATTAGGGTAAAAAATGAATTGGCTAGAAACTTATAAACAAAATTATCAACCGTTGCTTGATCAAGTAGTATCAAAACCAGGAGCATGCGAAAAAAGAAATTGTAAACCAGGTTTGTATGATCGAGGGCAGGGTTTTAAATTAATGTTTGAACTTCTATTACAAAAGAAAAATAATGATTTTCAAATAATTGAAACAGGGACAGTTAGAAATCCAAATAATTGGAAAGACGGTAATAGTGGTTTTTTATTTGCTGAGATGGTAAAATTGCATGGTGGTTTTGTTAGGTCAGTAGATATAAATCAATCTGCAGTTGATACGGCAAATAGTTTTATCGATGAAAAGTACTACAAATCTTTTTGTTCAGACAGCGTTACTTGGCTTTCTTCTTTAAATAATTTAGATGCTATCGATTTGTTTTATTTAGATTCATGGGATGTTAAATGGCACGACGATTTTGATAGTGCTAATCATCATCTCAAAGAATTTAAGTCTATCGAAAATTCTCTTAAAGAAGGAGCGATAGTTGCAATAGATGATAACGCTTATCTATTAGATGGACGTCGATCTGGAAAGGGTAGAATGATTGTTGAATATTTGGAATCAAAAAACGTATTTCCAATTTATGACAAATATCAAATAATTTATAAGTTTTAAAATATGATAATAGACACATTTCTTTTTAATAATGAATTTGACATGTTAGATATTCACTTAGAAATAAGTGATACTTATGTTGATAAATGGATAGTTGTAGAGGCTGATCGAACACTAAGCAGTCGTCCTAAAGAATTTTTCTTAAAAAATAATATTGATAGATATAAGAAACGGTTCGGTGAAAAATTAGAAGTTCTAAGTATTAATCTTGAAGAGGACCATCCTCACAGAAGTTACTGCGAGACAGGCATGCGTAAAGGGTTTAAGGATCGTTTAGATCAGTGTAATAGTAATGATATTGTTATACATGGTGATTTAGATGAAATTTTAAATCCTGAAAAATTTGAAAAAATCCTCAATGCATTAGAGCAAAATAATAAACCCGTTTCTTGTGGTTTAGAAATGTACATGTACAAATTTGATCAAAAGTTATTTAGAGGATGGAAGGGTAGTGTCGTGGCTAAACGATTTATGTTTGAAACTCCACACGATTTATATAAAGGTAGCAAAGATATAGCCAAAAGAAAAAATCGAGATCATTGTATAGGACTTGATGAGTCGGTCGGTTGGCATTGGTCTTGGATGGGGTCAGATGAAATTATAAAAAACAAAGTTGTTAGTTGTATTGAGACTGATTATAGAGATCCCGAACAAATCTTAGAAGCCTTTAAAAGAAAAGATACCAAAGCAGCAATTAATCATAAAACCGACAGTGAGGTTCTTAGCGTTGTTAATTATCCAAAAAGTATTCTCGAAACTTTAAAAAAATATCCTGCCTACTGGCATAATGTTCCTAAGGATTAATTAAATGATAAAAGTTTCTTGGAATACAGGATTTAATGAAGAGTATCACAAACATTTTTTTAGCAAAGTAAAGCATACATGGGATCTATTACCAGGAGATTGTAATTTCTTTGTTGAGAAAGAAATTTCATCTTTGATAGATGATCAACGGATTATAAACACTCGTCTAGATCTTACTACTTGTCCTTCTTTTCTTTCCGGTATAGAAGTTAAGTTTTGGCGAAAAAGTCGATCTATTGTATCTGCTATTAAAAAAAGTAAAAAACATTACGATTATTGTATTTGGCTAGACGCAGACGTTCAGGTAAAAAGAATTCCTAAGATAGAAGAACTTATACCAGGCGAAGATGAGTTGTTAAGTGTAAACAACAAAAAAATTATAAAATTAGACGAAACTCTAAATAAATGGGAAAATCCCTATCTCAAAGACCTAGGACTTGACACTGGTTTTGTCGCCTTTAATTTAAAACATCCAGAATTAGATAATTTTTTAGAACAATATGAAAGTTTTTGGAACAGTGAAGAAATTTTACAATTTGTAAGAAGGTATGATACTTATGTATTAGACAGAATCTTAAATAAAAATAATTTTAAATATTTGAATCTTTGGAATGGTAATCATACCAGCGGAAAGAAATATTGCGGATTTGAAGATTCTAATCTTGAAAAATATTTTTATCATTTCTGGGGTAAAAAACAAAAAGACAATTTAAGTAAGGAAAATAATAATATTATGAAATCTTTAGTAACCGGCGGTGCAGGATTTATAGGATCGCATATTGTAGATACATTGATTGGACTAGGTCATCAAGTTACAGTAATCGATAATGAAAGTTCTGCTGTACACGAACAATTTTATTTTAATGAAAAAGCATCTTATCATAAATTAGATATTGCAGATTATGAAAGTACAAAACATCTATATGAAAATATAGATTATGTATTTCACTGTGCTGCTGAATCAAGAATACAACCTACTATTTTAAACCCATTGGGCGCAGTGAGAACTAATGCACTAGGTACTGCTACAGTTCTTCAGGCTAGCAGAGAGGCAGGTGTTAAAAAAGTTATGTATAGTTCGACTTCGTCTGCTTACGGGCTTGCTAATAAACCGCCACTGTCAGAAACTATGCCCGACGATTGTCTCAATCCTTACTCTGTATCTAAAGTAGCAGGCGAGAAATTGTGTAGTATGTACACAAAATTGTTTGGACTAAAAACTATTATCTTCCGTTATTTCAATGTATACGGTCCTAGAGAACCAGTGAGAGGTGTGTATGCACCAGTAGTAGGATTATTTTTAAGACAGAAAAAATCTGGATTACCGTTGACTATTGTACCCGATGGCACACAACGTAGAGATTTTACACATGTCAATGATGTTGTTGCCGCAAACATATTAGCAATGCAAGTCGATTCTCACGATAAGTATGGGGAAGTTTTTAATGTTGGATCAGGAACTAATCACTCTGTTTTAGAATTGGCTGCTATGATTTCCGATGACATTTCTATGATTGAGCCAAGGATGGGCGAAGCATATATCACACTTGCGGATAATACAAAACTGTCTGAAACTTTTAGTTGGACTGTGACAAAAACTATCGAAGAATACGTAAAAGAAAATCTTTAATCGTATTTTCGATTCTTTTTGTTGATATCTTCAACACGGCCTAGTAATTCTAATTCAATTCCTATATCGAGCCCGTGTTCGAGGATGGCTGCAACATCTTTAGGAAAACAAGCACCGCCATACCCAAATTGACCATCTGGTCCAGGAACGTCCCAGTGACTAGTTCCCAGGCGAGAATCATTTTTGGCGATATTTTTAATTTCATTCCAGTCAACATCCACTTCTTTGGCTAACTGAAAAAACGCATTCATAAAAGTTACTTTGGTTGCTAAAAAACTATTGGCTAGATATTTGAACAAACTGGCAGTAGAGATATTAGTGAAATGGTATTGTTGTGCCTTAATAGTGCTAGATTGTATTACTTCTTTGGCTTTAAGACAATAATCAGTATTACCACCAATTAATACCCATGTTGACATTTCGTAATCAGCAGTAGCATTGGCCGCTGTAAGAAATTCAGGTGCATGAACAAGATTAGGATATTGATCTTGTAATCGCAAATAAACGCCCGGAGGCACTGTACTTTTGCATATGATTACATTTTTATAATCTTGTAATTCTTTTAAAACAGATTTAACATAAGAGTCGTCACAATGCCCATCTTCTAACATGGGAGTAGGAACACATACATAGATAGCATCACAATTTTTAATTTCTTCAATGGATGCTGACTTGTCTCCTAATTTAGGATCTCTTACAACTATCTGTTGATTTCTATGAGAATATGCTACTGCTGATCCTACATAACCTAAACCTAATATTCCTATTTTCATAAAGTGGCGTCTTCTAATCCGGCAGTTCTTAATTTAACGATATTTGATAACTGCCATTGTTTAATATCTAAGGCTTTAATAATACCAAGCCATTTGTTTCTCAACAGAGCAAAGTCGTTGATAATTTTTTCAAAGTCTACAACGTCGGCCTCGCCTTCTACAAACTTTTCACAGTCTCTAGAGGATAGGCTACGTTGATAGTTTTCGAGATACTTACGGAAATGCTGACTACGAAGTCTACGAAGTTCAATATTGAGATATTCTAAAATACCTTCAATTTCTTGTAACTGGTTAAATCGGTTTTCAACAATACCGGGCATCGATGCCGACGCCCTTTCAATGTTTCCCGATATACGGGCGTCTTGTTTGGCTGCTAGTAACTCAGCCTCATAAAATGCCACAGCATCGGGGATTTGTGAAATGTCTTTAGAAACCCGATCATACCAATTCATTTAATCCTCATCTTCATTGTAATCGTATTCATCTTCTTCGGCTTCAATCTCTTCATCATCAATGGCATAGTCAATGGCACCGTCAAGATAACCGTCGATGCCTTGCAGGCTCTGCAAGGTCGATTCCTTGATGCCATAATCCAACAATGTATTAACAAAATCTGCAGCCACATCTTTACGATGCTTTTCGGGGATATGTTCGACAACCAGTGTCCAAATATCTGCGATCAAATCTTCTTTCATTCTGCGCTCTCCAAATCAGGTATAACATCTTTAGTTATCCCAGATTCAGTTTTTTCACCGTGTTTTGAAATGTCAGACATGATAGCATCAAGACCGCCGTTCTCGTTACGTTCCCAGGCCTTGCGGAACTGTTTGATGATTTCGCCATCGGCAGTCACGTATACAAGACTATTTCCTTCTTTCTTGAGCATCCCTTTTGCTTCAGCCAGGTCGACCAGTCCACTATATGGATTCATACCTGTTTCGTAAGGAATCTTAACCTGTACACTTTCAAACGGTTTCGCATAGCGAGTTTTCATAATCTTACAGGCAGCACGAATGCCACGAACTTCTGTAATCTTGTTACCGTCGTCATCCTCTTTGAGTTTAAGTTTTTTCATAGCAACAACAATGCTCGATGCATAGATAAAACCTTGACCTCCGCTGATCTTGTCATCTGGATCAAACATATCTTGTGAAGCGTATGTGTGATTAGTTGCTACTAGGCCAATGTTCAATGAACCAAACATGTTAACACAATTACGAACAAGTGCTGTAAGTGCTTTAGGTTTACGACCCATGTCACCTTTCAAATCGCCTGCTTCGAACTGATTAACGTCTGTTGGTGTTAACAACATACCCAAAGAATCTAACACAAATAAAACTTTAGGGCGAGTTTCTTCCGGCATTGCTTTGTATTCTGCAACAAATTCTGTGATAGTCTTTGCTACATCGTCAATCATAGCCATGTTAAGTTTTAACAACTTATCTTCACTGGTATCAACACCAAGTGCTTTTAACCAATCTTCATCGAGCGCATTTTCTGTATCAACTAGAATAGGATAAATGCCTTGTGCCTGTGCTGCCTTAATAAGATTGCCAGAACAGATGTAAGACTTACCTGCGCCCGACTCACCCGCAAACACAGTTACCTTACCTAGCGGAACACCTTTATGAAAGTCACCGCTGATTAGATAATTTAATGCGTAATTGCCTGTGCTGACCCAATCTGTTGGATCGTTAAAGCCAATACTAAGTCCTTCAATGGACTTTGTAATTGACTTTCTAAATTTAGAAATATCAAATGCTTTTGCCATATTAATTATCCAAGTCCATTGAATTCCACTCTTTGATCACAGCAACAAGTTCTTCTTCTGTGTTACAAACAGTCTTAGTATTTTTCCAATCTTCTTTTTTGTCACGACCACCAATTTCAACCATCCATGCATTGTCATAACGATTGATAGTGATCGATTCATTTACTTTTGCTAATTTTGTTAATTTTGCCATTTTAGAATCCTATAGTGAGAAGAACTCGGGCGTAAGAACTATGTCTTAGAGGCCCGAGCCGTGTTAATTATTGTCCCTGACGGGCACGAATTTTAGCAAGGATATCCTGTGCTCTAGATGAACTTTCAGTACTTGCTGGTGCTGTCTCGGCTACAACAGGCTTAGATACAGGTGCTGGTTCGTCATCAACCTGATCATCTGCTACTGCTGCTCTCGCTACTTGTTTGTTAGGATCACCTGTGGCTGCTCCCATACCTGCTGGTTTGAAGTATTGTCCCCAACGATCCATGTCATAGGCTTCGCCATCAACAGATGCTTCAAACATCTCCTTCATAACCTTCAACTCAATGTCTGTAGGTTTCTTTGGCAAAAAGTCTGATAGATTAAAAAGACCATGTGATTCGATAGCAGCCTTTTCAACATCTGATAAGGAACGCTCTCTACGGCTCCACTTTGATGTAGAGTAGTCAGCAAATCCACCTTTGCTAGTTTTAGCAATACGGAAATCGAGGCCACGTAGTACATCAGTTGGCAATTCTTCAATTTCACTATCCATCAATGCCGCACGGATGATCTGATAGATCTGAGGACCAATGATAAATCTGCGGATTGGGTTCTCTGGTTGTGAATCTTCTTTAAGAGGATCTTCAACAACGAAACCTTGGAAAATGTATGAACGCTTTTTCCAATACTTACGACCCATGTCTTCTAGATTCTTGTCTTTGAACCAACCACGTACTTCTGATAGGATTGGACATGCTGTACCATCGTTGTACATTTCAACACAAGGAACTTGTACTTGAACTGGACGCGAATCTGTTTCGCCTTTGATACCTGCAAACGGCAATTTAATCATTGCACGTTCTACCCAGAAGAAAGTATTGTTGGTGTTGCCGTCAGGTAAGAAACGTACTACGGCTTCTTTGCCTTCTTGCATATTCCAGTGGGGGTAAATTGCGTTGTCGCCGCCGCTTGATGTAGAGCCTGTGCTCTTGTTTTGTGCTTCTTGAAGTTTAGCACGAATTTCTGCTAGTGTTGCCATTTTATAGCCTCCTTATGCCTTAATGTAAATGACTTGTTATATGCCTTTCGCATAACAGTATTATGCGCTTTTTATTTAGCAAGGTCAACTATTATCTGCTATTTTTTTAATTTATCTTACCAAAAAAAATCCACGTTAACCGTGGATTTCTTTGTACTTCAAAAGTGCCAACTGACGGGCTAAAAATAATCTCCATCTGGTATGTTCAGGAAGATCATCTTCATCCAGTTCTTCTAACTTTGGTCTGCTGTAACCTCTGTGTATCGCATCTTCAAATACGTACTCAATTTCACAATCATCAAATGTTAGAACAACTGATCGAGTTGGATTACTTCTTAGCAGGCTCTGCTTTTTTGGCGTCGCTTTTGACAGGCTCGACCTTTTTATCGGCAGGCTTACTAGCAGCAGGTGCTGGAGCGGCTGCGGCTGGTTTGGCTTCTTCTTTCTTAGCAGGTGCTGCCGGTGCTTGTGCAAAAGCGGATACTGCAAACAATGATGCTACTAAAGTTACGATCGATTTCATTTGAAATCTCCTTTTTGAATTAACGCCAGCAAAATTGCTGTGCGTATATATATAACGCCTTAGATAAAAATACGTTGACAATATTAAAAGAAAAAGGGCACCGAAGTGCCCTTTATGGATGGTTTGATAAATTATACGCCTGAAAGTTCTTTGATACGAGCCAATTCTTGCAGTTCTGGATTTTGTTCGGTACTCTGATGCGGAGCCATGCGTTCTACGAATTTACGAGCCACGCTTTCAGCCTGTCCGCCGAACTTCTTGCCTACCATGATCGCTACACCTTCTGGACCTTTTGGAAAAGTTCCGGATTCTCGATCATAAAATGAAGTTATAAATTCTGCCAATTCTTGTACATTTAATCTCTGTGAGTGTTCTTGATCAACGTCTGCCATCTGCGGCTCTTCTTCTGGCGACTCTTCTCCAGCCATTGGCTCTTCAGTAAAGTCCCCAAAATCTAATTGATCTACAACTTCAGGCGCATTGGATTCTAACCAATCTTTAACCAACCCTCTCACACAACTATCTTCGCCTTGTTCTTTGGCCTGTTGTTTAATTTGCTGATATAATTGAGGATCATCAATGATGCCTTTTAAACTTGGAATTGCATTGTTGCCATCTGCTCCTGCAGGAAAATGTTCTCCTACAAGTTCTTGTAATTCTTTCATGGCTGCTTTTTGTTCTTCCTCATCAGACGATGTAATAGCAGATTCTTCACCTAAGGTCATAACCCAATTTTCAAACTTGCTAAATGATTCGGCTTCGTCATCCTCGAATATTTCGGCTTCGTCGTTGGTTGTGCTTTCTTGTGTCATTGCGACTATGTCAGCGTAGCCTAATGTGCTTCCTTCCTGCATCAGACGATAGATAACAGGAAATACTGATTTAATATCTTCTTTGAAATTTCTAACTGTGAATTTTTCTTTGTATTCTTCTACAACGTCTTGTGGTATTTCTAAATGTTCTTGGGCTTGGAAATTTTCTTTGTATGATTCGTAATGTGTTTGCTTAGATAATTTCTGAATAGTTTCTCTTAGATCGTTTAGAGCCTGTGTACTACGTTCTACAATACCATTGGTATCTGAATTCATTAGATCGTTGCGAACAACATAATTTCCAAAACTCTTTAGTTGTGCAATTTCTTCACTCATTTGGATGATGCTTTTGCCAAGGTCATCATATGGTAGTCCGCCGTTGGCCACATGACGTTGCATGGCTCTAGCACCTGCTAGATGAATGAAAGGATATTTGAATCTTTCACCGTCTTGATTTTCTACAAACAGTGCAGAAATATTTCTTGTTCTTGCACCTGGTTGTGTATCATCCATCACTGCTTGACTGTGTTTGATGATAAGGCGTGTATCCATTAATTTCTGATAACTCATGGTTTTAGTACCATAAAGTGTGCTTTCATTCATGACTGATTCTCCAACGGGCTTTATTACAGTATTTGGTTGTTCTTTAGGTTTATTATGCTGACTCAAGAACTCGTAATCTCTTTTGTCTAAATTATCTTTGGCGATGTCTCTAGTATCAAAAGCCATTAATCTACGTTTGGCAAAGGTACGTAATTCTTTTAAAAATCCGTACCAATTATTTTTTTGCGGTGTGTCCATGCCTTCTGTTATGCCAGTGCTGAAATACACTTTCATAGAATTGTCTTCGGCTAGACTGATGCTAACATGGCCAATTGGCGTTTCGCCTTCCATGTAATCAAAATCAAAAAAACGTGCTTCTTCTGGATTAATGGTAAGTTGACCGGTTTCGTCGCCTAATTTTAAACCGCGAAAACGGCTGCGTATTTTATAGAATAAATCGGTGGCAATATTGTTAGTTGCATTCATAAGTGTATTTATCAAAACCCTGTACTTACAAAAATTGGCATAGGCAGTTGATCTTCTGTGATTTTATCTGTCATTTTTTCATAAACTCTAGGATCCCAGTCCGCTAAGATAGCAGCCATGCGTAATACTAATAGAACGCTAGAAACTAGGTCATCGTGTTCGCCGGTTTTGGCTCCAAAACCTATGCCGTGTGCCACAAAGGTTTTTAATTCGCTGATCAAAGGCTTGCTGTGTATACGCATTTTTCCAGTTTCTAACATATGTTTTAGTTGGCTACAAGTACTGATCTTAGATTTATGGGTGGTATTAAAACCCTTTCGGAATCTGCGTACATGGCCTTTGCGTATAGGTTCTGACAAAAATAATCCCGGAAAGTTTTCTTCGCCTATGTTACTGATACAAATTAAAGCACTTTCACCCACAGAGTTATTTTCTACTGAATAATAAATGGTAGGGTTGCCGCCTTTTTCTTTACCTCTGCTCGTGATGTAATTACATATTTCTCTAAGGTTTTTAGTCTGTGATTGTACTGGAGTTAGATTATGCCGCCATTCTGCTACCTGTTCCATTGAAGGCATTTCGTAAACCTGTATGGCTGCATAGTCTCCACCAGTTCCTAGACTAGGATCTAGAGCCACTAGATATGTACATCTTGGATCAATATCTTTATACCAGCGTGTTTGACCCATAGTCATTACAGGTTCGCTACCTTTGAGTTCTGCTAGTTTTACTGCATTGATCAGTGTTTCATCAAAGATCAAAAACTCACAATCAAACTCACGGCGGAAACGTTCTTCGCCAATTTTTGCACGTTCTATTTTTGCCCACTCTTCGTCTCTATCTGGGTGTTCTGACCAATGTGCAAAATAACTATGGAATCCGTTCATTCCTAATTTCTGTTCGTTGCCATGTTCGTCAAACCTGTTATTGGCCTCAGTCCAGATAAGAGCAAACTGGTCTTCGTCTGAGTTTGGAGTTGATGTAATAATACACTTACCACCTGTGGACAATGTTGGTGATAGTGCAGTCCAGAACTCTTTGGCCTTTTCTGGCGGTTGTACAAACGCAAACTCGTCGCAGTAAATCAATGAAAGAGATTTACCACGACCTGTATTTTCTGTAGTTGTGGTTGCTTGAATACGACTTCCGTTATCATATTCAATTGTATTTCTATTATATGAATAAACTCCAGCACGAATAAAGTCAGGCAAGTTTTCATAACCGTATCTATAACGATTCATAATGTCCTGCGCACCTTCATATTTGTGAGCAGCGATCAGTACTTGTGCTTCTGGTACAAACATAGTGTACCAAAGTAGATAACCTGTGGCGCAAGTGGTCTTACCCATTTGACGTGGTAACATAGCGATACACTGCTTGTTTTCGTGATAGGCCTGTATCAATCTTTCTTGATATTCATAAGGATCAAATTTAATTGCTCCTCGAACAGGATGCTGTATCTTTAAAAAATTCTTGCAGAAGTATAAAGGACCTGTAATAGGATCCATGCATGCTTCGAGATGTTTTACTTCTTCTAGTGTATATCGCTGTGGGGCATGAGCCTTCTTGATTAATACACCGTCTAATGATTTTGCCATATAATTATTTACTGAAAAAAATAGGCCCCGAAGAGCCTATTTGAGTTAGCGTGAACCACGCATTTTCTTTTTATTTCAAGATTTTTTTGCTTCTGTTAATCTACGTTGTAATTCTGCACGGATTTGAGCACGTAAATCTGTGCTTTCATATGCGTTAGCAGCCATTGGATTGTCGCCACGATATGGCTTACCACTGAAACTCTTCTTAGGCTTGTTTAGATCGTCACCATCGGGTATTGCAGCATCAAGACCTTTTGTCTCGGGCTCTGAACCGCCAATTGGTGAGTTACCAAATGCTTCTTTTTCGTCTTTTTTATCTTTCTTCTCAGCATCATGGTCGTCCATATCATGGTCGCCGTCGCCGTCAATGTCCCCCATAGACTTCTGAATGACATCAATTTTATTATCTGCATCATTGTCGCTTGGACCGCCCATGTTATCAGCATCTGGCTCAGAATGATCACCTTCTGGCTCACTGTCTAGATCTGGCAGCATCTTTAAAGGAGGCATAGCAGGTTTAATTGAAGCAATGCTTGGCATGTCGCCCATAGAAGGTAAAGGAGGAAGATTAGGTTTGTCCATATCTGGATTTACCTTAGTTACTAACTTCATTAGATCTTCAATGTTGTCCATACCTTGAGCATTTAAATTAATGCTCATGCTAGGAGGTGCCACAGGAGGCTCATTGGCCGGTGGCATTGATGGGGACATGTCTCCACATCCCATTTCATCTGTTACTTGTTCTACTGTAGATGCAGGTCGATCTAACTGCTGCATCTTTGCTAATAATTCTTGAAAATTCATAATTAACTCCCCATTGGGCTCTTAGTACCTGCTTTGTCGATCTTGGCCTTGGGCAGTTTGTATTCAGTCTGTCCCTGATCTTTTTTACGGGCCTTGCTTGATTTTTCTAAATCTTTCAGAAATGATTTATTAAAATCATCACCAAAATAATCTTTGTGTTTGATCTTGCCTGTGTTCTTATCAAGATCTGTTTCACTTAATAGTGCTTCGCTTTTTGTTTCGCTAGTGGCAATAACTTGTTCTTCTTCTGAAGGCTCGCTGCTGCCTCTTACTCTGAAACATGCTTCGTCTAATCCCATGCCTTTGATGTCCTGAATGATTTCTGGACTGGTAATGGGATATTCACAAATCACTTCAAATACATGCACTTCTTTGTTTTCCATTCCTGGAAAATCTAAAGGTAACTTTTGTATAGGAGTCGTAGTGATTTTTTCTAGTGTTAACACTTTACAACGATCAAGGCGATTTTTTAGGCCTTCTTGAAATTTTCCAGGAAGATCGCCCGCAACTTTTACCTTGAAACTGTAAACTTTTTGGCTTTCGGCAAGATATTGTCTAAAACTTTTCATATGTGTATTTATTCCTTACTGCCTAGTTTTTTCAGCAGTTCGTTGCGATCTGTTATGATATAACCCTGTCCGTTGATAACATCATTAGGGTCTTCATTGTTATCTTTGTCTATCTTATACTTTTTCAATTGAAGATCGACTGCTTTTAATTTTTTCTCTATTTTAGCGGATTTAGCATCTATAGCATTTTTTAACATAGTTCCTGCTACTTCAAAAATACGTCCGCTATACCTAACTTCTACATTCATGCCTAAATCCATAAGATCGTCATAGGCGTCTTCTGCTTTTTTTGCTAGACTATCTAGTTCTTTATCGTCTAATTCG
>Ga0315899_10005224_pt1 | contig 14019 bp, 16 predicted proteins | sample LakEriMetagenome_2_FD_203518 | JGI IMG/M metagenome (GOLD analysis project Ga0315899, IMG submission 203518) | Freshwater fungal communities from buoy surface, Lake Erie, Ohio, United States - Buoy 4 MA112 | ecosystem: Environmental > Aquatic > Freshwater > Lake | place: USA: Lake Erie, Ohio... | reverse complement strand
TGTGTCCTATATTTTGTTAATATTAATTTTTACACACACACACACACACACACACACACACACACACACACACACAGTCAGGGAGATGACCAACACACACACACACACACACACACACACACACACACACACACACACAGTGAGGGAGATGACCAACACACACACACACACACACACACACACACACACACACACACAGTGAGGGAGATGACCAACCTGGACGAGTTAGTCCTGGCACTGGAGAAAGCGTTCCCGAAGTTCCGGGTCACTGTCTTCGATAGCTCGTCCGTGTCCATCCGTGCCCAGGTCTCTTTTGACACTATATTAGGTCTCTTTTGACACTATATTAGGTCTCTTTTGACACTATATTAGATCTCTTTTGACACTATATTAGGTCTCTTTTGACACTATATTAGGTCTCTTTTGACACTAAATTACGTGACCAGGTCCTTCTTTCAGCGCTCTCTGTCTCTCTGCGTGTCTCTCTCTGTCGGTCTCCCTCTCTCGCTCGCTCGCTCTCTCTCTCTCTGTACATATATACAACGTATGCATACACACTCTCTCTCTCAAACACACACGCATACACACACACACAATGTATGTGCATACACACACACACACACACACACACACACACACACACGCAATGTACATATATAGCTCGTGCCTGTCGGTGCTTTTTCTCTGTCTGCGTGTGTCTCTGTCTGCGTGTGTCTGCGTGTCATGCGTTTTATGTCCATGCGTTGATGCATTCTAGGGAGCGCGTAAGACTCTCTCTCGCGCTCGCTCGCTCGCTCTCTCACACACACTCACTCACTCACTCACTCACTCACTCACTCACTCACTCACTCACGGGCACGTGGGCACTGGGCGGCTGCGTGGGGGGTGGGAGCGTGGACTGAAACGAGACTTTCGGCCACAGATTGCCCTCTTTTCGCGTGCCGTGGCTGTGGTCGGCGCTCATGGCGCCGGGCTTACCAATGCTCTTTTTTCCCCCGCTGGTGTGTCTCTCTCTCTGTGTGTGTGTCTGTCTGTCTGTCTCTCTGTGTGTGAGTGAGTGTGTGTTCCTGTCGCTTGGGGACACACACACGGATAGCCGACAGAAGGACTGGATGAGGACTGGATGTGGGAGGGATGGGGAAAGAGTGTGGGCGGCTGGGATGGGCGGAAGGAGGGAGCGGGGAGGATATTGAGATGGTGGTGCAGAGAGTGTGTGCATGACAGTCTATGTATGTGTCTGTGTATGTGTCTGTGTATGTGTCTGTGGCAGGCGGTGTGGTGCTGGAGTTGATGCCCGAAATGCTTCAACGGGCCTCGGTCTGTCTGTCTGTCTGTGTATATTCATAGGATTCAGTTCACACTCTGTATAGACTAGACACACTACATACCACATGTATACTGCATACGAAGGTACCATATCACATCGAATTAATACTACTTCAAGTACCATATCACATCGAATTATGTACTATTTTATATTAGGCTACGTGTCAGAATAACATGTGCACCTGCATTGAGTGTATGCAGTATTGAACACCTGCATACACTCAATGCAGGTGCACATGTTATTCTGGCACGTAGCCTAATATAAAATAGTACATAATTCGATGTGATATGGTACTTGAAATGTCAGATATAATACAATAATAGGACATATAATACAAGAATACAATAACCTGCTCTGATATGATAAATAGTATATTACAATACATCAATATACTCACAATGCACACGACGCAGGTCCACATGATATTCTGGCACGTAGCAACGTCGGTGGGACTGCAACACGCATCCTACATCGTACCCCACAATTTGATGACATCGGACAATGCCACTTCCCTCCACAACTTCCGCGTTCCGGTCTCCCGCGCGCGCGCACACACACACACACACAAACGCACTCACTGACTCACATTCACTCACGTACTCCCGTGTGCGCTGGCGAACCCGAGTACTTACCGGCAGTTGGAGCAGGTGCTGACGGCAGTGGCACCCACAGCACACTCACTCACTCACTCGCTCACTCCTCTTCCATCCTCCTCCCTCCCCCTCCCTCCTCTCCTTCTAGGTACCTGACATCACACAACACCTGCGCGATATCCTGCAACATTGTCCCATCCTGTCGGACCGCCGACACCTCTTGATATAGCCTCTCTGCGTTGTGCCAGGGCTCGTGCTCCGTCAAGGTTGTGAGAGCTCCCAAAAAATTTATTGTGCGTCAGGAGGGGGGCAGAACCTACAGTACATACAGAGAGACAGAGACAAAGGAGACGGAGCGAACGCATGCGGCGGAGAGAAAGATAGTCAGCGACCTCGCTCCAACGGCTCATAGATAGTCAGCGACCTCGCTCCAACGGCTCATAGATAGTCAGCGACCTCGCTCCAACGGCTCATATCCGTCAGGTTGCCTGGCTGACCAAAGCCTCGGAGCACGAGGTAGTGAAGCTCAACGATCTAAACCCTAAACCCTAAATCTTAAGGTTGTGAAAGCTCGTAGTGAAGCTTGCAGAATCAAATGAAGGGCATCGGCGAATGAATCGAGCAGAGTTTACACTCCCTGCTTTTGAGGGCTCGAGTTTGACAGGGCTCATAACCTGTCAAACTCCTGCTGCCGGGACCCTGCTCCTGCGGGCGGAGTCCTGCAGACTGCGGGTGAAAACCTGCGACTAGCAGCTGCTGCTGCACGTCACACGGTCCGCACCTAGAGAAGATATGCGAACAGGCAGGGGGCTCTCGCTCGCTGACACACGCAGACGGGCCGCTATGGGCGGCTTTACTCAAGACGTATAGAAGCGACGCTCTTGCCGCCCCTTCTCCTCTTCTTCTTCCTTCGATCGATTTCCTCTCGGACCCGGTCCCCACTAATCTGTCCCAGTACTAAACCTACAAGTAACGGCCGTACTGGTACAAGAGACCGTGACGTAAGTGACAAACTCGAAGTCACACGGAGTAAATGCCTATAGCGGGGGCGTGCTCGCGAGAGCACTACCCGAGGGTTTACGCTGTCTGTCTATCTGAGCTTGGCTGGGCTCAGACAGCATCATGCGTGGGTTCTGCCCCTTTCTACGCCCCGGTCTTCTCTTTCGCTACATAGACAAACACGAAAAAGCACACTTGCTCGCGTCTCGCACGAGCTGATGCAGCCTCCCCGCCTTGCCCGAGCAGTCTTCTCTCTCCTGACCTGCTTCCTTTTGTTCCAGAATTTCCTCCACCCTAGCACCTGTGTGGGCATTCCAAGTTGGTTTAGGGTTTAGGGTTCAGAGTTTAGGCTGTGGGCATGTTTGTTTAGGGTTGGTGTTTAGGGTTTAGGGTGTGGGCACGTTGTTTGTTTAGGGTTTAGGGTGTGGGCGCGTTGGTTTAGGGTTTAGAGTTTAGGTTGTGGGCATGTTGGTATGCGTATGTGTGTAGCCTGTATACAGGTATATGCGTGTATGCATGTATGCGTATGCATGTGTATGCGTTTGTATGTTTTTTTGTGAGTATGCTCGCGCCACTTCTGCTGACCCGCGTTGGCATCCTTGCTCAAAGGCCGCCCTGCCCTCTACTTGTTCGTTATCATGTTCGATCGTGCTGTTCAGCGAGTCATTTCAAATGACAAATCCGTCATACTGGTTAAGGTGCAAATCTCGGCTTAAGGTCCTCGGTTCGAAACCCAGGTGACGGCTGAGGTTCCCGGTTCGAAAGAAACCCGGGTAGGAGCGAGCCCTGATGAGACCTCCGACCTAGACGGCGAGCATCTGCCTGTATGCGTCTCTGGGCCTTGCGGATGCCCACGTTCCTGGGAAATAAGGAACTACCAAAGTACCAAAGTAGGAGCGAGCGGGGGGAACCCTGATGAGACCTCCGACCGAGACGGCGATCCCCTGCATGTATGCGTCTTGGAGCCTTGCGGGTGATGGCGTTTTTCAGGAAAATAAGCACTCCAAAGTCCAAACTCCAAAGTAGGGACCCTTTTTGACGATGGTGTGTTGTTTATTGGTACTCGATTCAGTAACCCCTACACCGCAGTGGATACACCAGCCTAGGCCGCGTGTGTACCTTAAGGAAGGTTCATACCATATGAGGCTGTTTAGAGGGCCTAGTGGCACTAATGATGTGAAAAAGTAGGATGGTCCTAGCCCCTCCTGACCCACTCCTCACACCACCCCTTCTTCCTCCCCCCCGAAGACCCCTCACAGGTCCTACTCTTGCAGACAAGAACTAGACATACACGATGTCACACACGATCACACAAACCCCATCCGATCGCAAAGTAGACGAACATCAGCGTCGATAAACACCTGTCATGATGCTAGATTCGCCCCACACGTCGGCGCCAATGTTAATGCGGGGTAACACCCATCTCGCAACGCACTCTCCACCCCACCGACCACGTCCAGCAGGATACCCACCCAACCGACAACACGCCACAGTCGGCAAGGAAGAACGTTTCCTGATGTCTCGAGACGTTTATATGTATATTTCAAAGTATACTTACACACTTGAAACACACAACACACACACACACACACACACACACACACATCCCGGTCCTGATCCACATCTGTATGCGTAAATGGTTGTATGCCCAAAACACAGACGAACATAAACGCTCACCTATCATTGCGCTCTCCCCCTGTCTCCCCACAACTTCTTCCCGTCTCTGTATCTCATATTTGTAAATGTCATGTGCATATTGAGCGAGCGAGCTCAGACACGCATACCCAAATCCCTTGCAACACATGCTTCCTCCAGAATCATCCTGCCCCAGCCACGCCCTCTTCGGAATTTTAGGAGCGGCGGCGCGGCTGCACCCCCGTCAAGTGCGCCAACGTCAGGACGGCGTAGAGGCAACGAGGAGTGGTAATTCCAAAGATGGACAAGAATGGGGCAAGAAGTGCTTTGATGTTGACCGTGAGGTCTAGATGGGTCGAGTAACGTGGTCTTTAAACATGAGCGGGATTCCGAGGAGTATTACTTGCTGTGGATGAGTTGTATTTGCTTGAAGACCTAGGCGCAAGCAATTGCTAGATAAGAGCAGAAGCAGGCAGAAAGAAAAGGAAAGAAAAGAGAGCACTCTTGAGAGGGGCGTAGACACATTCCTCAGGATTTCAATACAAGCGCCTAGTTTATTATTTTCTATTTCGCTACCAGGGATTTGCTCCCGCGTGCTTGGCATATATAGTCCGATGGCCATATTTTTTGAGCATGTGTCGGGGAAAGAGTGAGGCCAGTTCGGCCGCGGGATCAGAACGCTCTGGAGCTTCACTGGGCTCCTCTGCAGTTCTGTCAACCCGTCGGGGGAACCAGGTCTACGGGGCCGCCCGCCTACCTGGTGTACATACGCATGCCCGTCTTTCCGTTGACCCAGCCTGCGTGCAGAAACAAAGGTTTCATCAACATGCGGGCCAATGAGAGGAGTTTTTGCACTTCAGCATGCAGGTGTGCCATGCACTGTGCGCATACCCATGTCGGCCATAGTTTTCGTGTCCAGAACTCCGGACTCCGTGGCAAACTGAGCCTGCAAAGGGTGCAGGACAGCCCACCAGTATGCGGCGTCAGCGTCCAGCTTTCCAGGAGGTAGCGTGCGGGCCAGCGCAAGCGGGGCAGTGTTTTGCGTAGGGGTCCAGCGCAAAGCGCTGTGCCGAGAAAGGTGGCGCAGACGACGCACCTCTTGTTCTACGGTGCTCTTGTCCGTCACGCAGTCCTCAGAGTCGACGGGCGAGCAGAAGACCTTGTGTAGGATCGCAAACTGCAGGCGCACACACAGTCAATGACATGCTGGCACCAGCCACAGGCGGTGCTGCCTGCGTCGGGAAAACCCGCACGCGCACACGCAGGTCTCCCGCATACCATTTCTGTCCGATTTTGTTCGTGGAGCCCGTCTCTTTTTTTTTTAAATTTTACTGGAAAACATGCGCACCCTGGTCGCACCCTGTGTTAAAGTCCTCCGGCTTGGAACGGAGGCCGGGGTGGAGGTGGAGGCCCTGGAGACCGGCGCCCTGAGGTCGGGTGCGGCCGGGATGGGCGGCGGCGCATGGCTGTGCTAGTCAACAGCCGGGATGCCCCCCGCCTCCTCGGCTCGACTTCGCTGCTCGGGGAAGCTGTGGGCAGTCGTGGGGCGTCCTCTCACGCGCGTCTATTTTGGGCGGGGACGCGGGGCGAGAGCAGGTGCGCCGAGGGGGCACGGGTCGGCGCCTGCGAGGCCGCTGATCGTTTCGTCAACTCGGCTTCGCCGCGCGCGGCCGCGCCGAGGACGTTAATCGTCCTCTGCCCAGACACCCCGCAACCTTCCCCACGCGCCGGACGAAGGAGGGACTACGACGGGCAGACGGCGGACCCGACCGGGTGAAGGGTTGCCGCCACCCGTGCCAACGCAGACGCGTGGCAGCCTTCGTGCGGTGATCAAGTGGAGGCAACATCCCCAAGTACCTCTACAGCTCGACACGACGCTTACAGAGATTGTCAGGAATGATGTACATCTCCAGACGTTTCGCCAGGTCGTGGACACAGATGATGATGATGTCTTTTATTTGTTCTTGCAGAAACAAAATTTAGGAGCCAAGCTCTATATACTGCAGGGATACCCCCCCTAGAATGCTGTGTACGCTTTGACGAGCTGCCAGTGTGCGTACGCATACGTATGCGCGCGGGCGTGTGCTGGTAGGCGTGTGCGTGTGCGCGTGCGTAGGACTGCACGAACCTCATCATTCAGTGGCAGCGACACCACACATAGGTACACCAAAGAAATACAAGAAACCAAAATCAGGATCAGTGGGCGTGTGCGGGCACGTGTGCGCGTGTGCGCGTGCGTGCGTAGGAAGCATTTCTAATAAAACGCTGAGCGGCCCCCTCGAGGCCTTCTCACAAGACTGCGAGTGGCCGATTCACCTAGCGCCAAAAACCCAACATAATCACTGCATGCAGCGTACACATTTCTGCCACCCACCCCCTCATCCGAGTCCTGCCCTGCCTGCTTTGTAGGGGTGAGAAGGGAAAACCCTGATTGAGAGCCCCGAAACACTTCGATGAATCTGGTTATACCTCTGACACACGTCCTCGGTCCGAAGTACGAGCGACAGCACAGAGGCCCCGTAACTCGAAAGAGTTCCGGATAGGAGCGAGCCAGGGGAGACCTCGGCCATGACCTCCGCCGTGGGTCATGCGCAGCGTACCCACGGGATCCGGCGAGTCCTGTGTACTCGTAGCATCGCACCGCGTGTCTGCGCGCAGGTTATCTCCAAGATGTCTTTTACTGCGATCCTCAACTGATAAATACCGACACCCTGATGACCAAAAACGGTCCAGGGAACAATTTCCGTCGGTAGTAAACCATTCCACCAGTAATACCATATCTAGCACTCAGGCAGACTCACGGCCACTCCGCCAGAGGCAAAACATCGATACCATACCGGTCCCATATCGGGCACTTACCGGTTGGATCTCTTATCATCCCCGCTGCCTCGCAGCGGAGTGCGTCAACATGACTACCCTATCACTACTGCCTCTACATGTGCCTAGTTGTGCTCCCCCATGAGTGTGGAGCGGTGCCTCTCAAACGCTGCCCTTGGCAACCCCTTGGTGAAGATATCAGCCGGTTGAAATTCTCCTGCGATCTTGTACACCTCCACCTCAGGTGCATCGCCCGAGGACAGCTCGCGAACGCGGTAAATCCGAGTGTCGATGTGCTTCGCACGGTTGTACATTCCCGCGCCCTTGACCAGGTAGATGCAATCAGCGTTATCCTGAGCGATCCACGTGGTGCGCGATTGCCTGTAACCCATCATGTCCAGCATCCGCCTGAGGTACACACAGTCAAGAGCACACTGTGACACGGCATAGAATTCACTCTCCGTGCTGCTGATGGCTTTGACCTGCTGTCTCTTTGAGCTCCACGTCACCATGGCCCCGTTGAGCATAACCGCCCATCCTGAGACGCTGCGCCTGTCCTTGCCGCCAGCGTGGTCTGCATCTGCGCTTGCAGTGATATGATTTGGGATAGAAGCCCGGTCAGTAGATGCAAGACAAGGGTCACCCGCATCCTTGGTATAAGTGAGGCCAAGTGACCTGGATTCTGCCAGATATCTAAGAATCCGGCGTGCTGCCGCGATATGAGACGGCCCTGGGTTAGACATGAAGCGGGCGCATTGGTTCACCGCAAAGCTGCAGTCGCCGCGGGTAATGCATGTCAAGTACATGAGTGCTCCGATGCACATCTGATAGTCGCACACCACTTCTGGATTTCTCTTGTCCAACGGGGGGCAGTCAGCATCCGTCAGGTGCATATTCGCCTCGCATGGCGTCGATACCGGGTTGCAGTCACTCATTTGAAATCTCTTGAGAACGTCATTGCAGTACTTCTCCTGGTGCAGCCGTACCCTACCCGCAGCCTCGCACGGTACGTAATCTCTGACCGCATCTTCACCCCCGCTCCATCGGACTCTGCTCCACCTTGCAGCCCAATAGCCATGTCAACTCTCCCGAGTCGCTCAGGTCGAAGTCCTTGCGTAGTGCATCCAGGAATGTTTTATACATCTCATGATCGTTGCATGCGGCAAGCCCGTCATCCACGTGCACAGTGAGTAGAAGCTTGTTCGATGATCCGCTCCCGTTGGTGTCGGTCTTCACCCATGTGACTCCATCTGAGTCGATGTTCTCGAATCCGTAATTCGCGAGCCACTTAGCAAACAGTTGATGCCAGTGAAACGCCGACTGACGCAGCCCGTATATATACTTCTTCAGCTTCAGCACCTTGCCCTTGGGCAGCCGGTACCTACCGGGCAGATTGATGTAGATGTCTCTCTTGCACGGGGACATGAGAAAGGCACCCTTCATATCAAATTGATATAGTGTGAGTCCCTCTTGAGCTGCCAACGCGCATATAGTCCTGACACAGCTGAATTTGCTTGTGGGCGCGAACGTATCCCCGCAGCTCCCCTTTTCCTGTTGTCTGCCGTCGGCATTGATGCGACACCGTAACTCCTTGAGCCTTCCCTCGCTATCTTCCTTTCTCTTGAACGAGAAACTGTGTCCATGATCTTGGTACCCTTTGGTACCGACGAGGCCTCGGTAATTTCGAACGTGCCCATGTCGAAAAGCTTTGGCAGTTCCTTGTCTGCTGCTCCGTACCAGGCGTCTTCGTCCGGGCGCCCTTTGATGTCATAGTATGAGCGAGGCACGCTGGTATAACCAGCGAATTCCTATCCTCTTTCTTCACAGATAGCTGCCGACCAGGCCAATCCAACCTCGGATCATTCACGCGTCTCCAATGATTCAACACGCACTAGCTTGCCGTGCGCGATTGATGGTGCCACGCTCTTCCCGATGCGCGCCATGGCAGCAAGCGTCCTTCCGGCGATTCCCTGGTGCATTGGATCGAACATCTCTTCAAGCTTCTTTGACCCGCACCCATGATTGACTTTAATCGCCTCCCTGACTCCCAGGTCTTGTGACCATTCTTGTCCTTGTAAGGAGGATGGGATTGTATGAGCAGCACCTTGAACCTGTGCCCGCCCTTTGCCCGTCCGTCCTCCTCGTGCTCCATGCACTTAACTGTCCAGCTGCACTTATCCTTGGGCCAAAAGTAGGGGGGGCATATTATCTTTGCCTCTATGCCTATCAGGTACTCTGCCAACTCGGCGTTGCTTACTTCTCCGGTCGTCTTTTTGCCTGCATCCTTCCAACTCTGCGGCAGTGATGCATAGGGTTCAGGCCGATCATGAACAAATACTGACTCCTTGAGTTTGCGCAAGGTTACGATGTTGCTCAATGAGTCGTAGTCGCTCCCCGCTGATTGGTCTGAGCTTGATGCATGCACGCCGTCCCCATTGTCCCCGCTGTCCCCGCTATTGGGAGTGGGGTGTATAGTTGCTGGGAGGCGCATGAGGTCGCTCAAAGTCCATTCTGTGGTGCATGGGACAGAGTTACTTTTGATTCTCTCAGTGATGTCGGCGATCGTGGCGTTGGGCATGTCGTGATATAGTGAGAGTGTTTCCAATTGAGCTGCGTTGTCATTGCGGCCTCGCACCCGTTGGTCGACTGTGCGAAACGGGAAGAAGGTTTCATCGAACTCTGCATGAATGGTGCTGAACACTCGGTTAGGCGCGGGCTGTAGGCTATGTATGCGCGGCGGCCGTATGCATTACCACACCCCAGGTAGACGCATTTTTCCCCGCGAGGGGCAAGTTTGTGATGCTCGACCAGATCTTTGCCCCGATGTACAACCATAGAACAGCCGAATGGACGAAAGAAGCTCAAATCAGGATGCACTCCCTTGGAGCAGTAGAACGGGCTCTGATTGTTCAGAGCGGAGTGTGGCGTGCAATTGTACACGTCTGTGGCGAGGATGGCTGCTGCTCCCCAGAACTCTGGGGGCAGTTGAGATTGCAGCAGCGTGGTGCGAAGCATGCGTCCGATTCTGTCCACCATTTTCTCAGCCATGCCGTTTACGCTCTGTTCGTGCGCGTTGGAGTGTCGGACGGTGACGCCGGGGTATTTTGCTAGTACCGTGCGGAATTCCTGCGAGTCATATTCTCCTGCACCGTCACACATTAGAACTTTAGGTCGCTGTGCAGGATCAAAGCGAGCCATGAGTTTGTCTAGTATGGCGGGAAATTCGTCTTTCTTCTCATGCAAGAATGTGTGGGCGAAGCGAGTTTTCCGAACCACGAATATTGTGCAATACCGCATGCCGCCAATCGTGGGTATGGATGTCATGTCGATGAGATCGAAACTCATATCGAATGGGTCGGAACCCGTGGCGGCGGGCGCAGCTGGCGATCTTATGATGTTCGCGTGCTGGCATATCTGACACTTCCAGTCATCAGCCTTCAGACCCTTGACTATGCTGCGCCCACCAGAGTTGGAGAGTATCGCAAGCTTGCGTGCGCTGATGCAGTGATTGAAACGCAAGTGCGCAAGCTCCTCGGTCGTCATGCGATTCATGGCGCCCTTCGCGCATGCCTGGTCCATATTGTCCACGGGCAGCGCACAGACGTCTGATGTGTGCGTCCCTTCGAGAGTGCTGCCGGAGGGCGAAAACGTTGAGGTGTACTGCGATCACATCGTGTCTGACACGCTGACAAGATTGTATGTCAGCGTTGGTTCGTAGTACACATCCCGTACAATAACTGTCTGGGCTTTCCCTTTCACGTCTGTCATGCACATGATGAGATCGCCAACGTGCTTGATACGTTTGAATCCTCCTACGCCCATTATGTGCTTGGGGACGGCCAGCGAGCGAATGTTGGTCAGAAGCTTTGCGGCGTGTATGATCGTGCGGCTGCAGCATGAGTCGAGAAAAAGCTGCCCGTCTGCAAATCCGGCTGTGCTGGCGAAGCTAAGTTGTCTCATGCGAGCCTCGTTAACCCCCATGTCATCGTAGACCGCCAAGTTACCGATGTAATGCCGCACATACTGACCTGCACTGGTGAATGTGCCTCTGGTCTGCCTCCGAACATGATGCATGTCATACGGGTCTAATCCGAATGTATTCAGATCAATTCCATGAGTGCCAGTTGCACCACGGCGCACGGATGCGCCTGCTGCGCCCTGAAAGCCGAATATCATGAGCATGGCGACAACTGCGAGCGCCGCGGCCCACCAGCCCCAATGAATGGCAGCGTAGCGAAGGATAAGACCGCAGAGATGTACCCGGCATTGCCTTCCTGGTCGGGACCCCGTGACGAAGGTTTTTGCTGAATGTCAGAGTGGTGCCTGCTCATCACGGCGAATGCCTTGTCACAGTCTTCTTCGAACGCCGCGCCCGACTCCTTCGGTATCGAAAATCCGTTACCCTTCGACTCTGTCGAGCTTCCTGTGTGTCTCGCGGCCTGTGCCAGCATCATCTCCTTGATCTCCTTGATGTCCTTCGCGGACTCCGTATTGTGGCCATTCGATCTCTCGGATGAATGCTTCTTGTCTGCCACTTTCTTATCGCCACTGCACTTCCTGCACGTCTTTTGGACCTCTGTGTCTGATTGCTTGGAGGACGCGTAGTGGTAGTTGAAGTGATTGCACGGTTTGCCGTCGACCATGTGTCCGCATCTCCATGGCGGCATAAACTGGCGGCCGGGTCCATTCTTGTCACCGCTCGGGGATGCTGGCTTCCCCCCTCCGATCTTGCCGCCACCCTTTCTTGGCCCCCTCTGTGCCGGGTGCGGCGCTGGGCACAGACTGCTTGTGTCGCTCAATCAGCCCCGGGAGTGGCGTGTGATTTTCCATGAGGGCCTGGTAGTCAGCGGACGTGGCCGGCTTTCCATATGCAGCGAGAGCCAAATCCGCCAGGGTGCTTTGATCAGAGTCTCCCGCCACATCGGCGAACGCTACGCCCATGGGAAATTGCGCTCTCCTTGTGTGCGGCACGAGTGCATCGCCCATGACGCTGACGCTTGTGTTGTCGAACACCGAGTTGTACTCCAACAGGAGGGCTGCATGGACCTCCTTCCATGTCACGTTCCTTCCAGCATCTCGCTTGTCTTTGAACGCTTCGGTCGTCTTTCCAATCTTTCGCCACTGCTTGGCGTCAACACGGGTAACGTAGTGCACGCCCTCGGAGAGCGTTTCCAGGGTGTCGGGCAGGAGGACGTCGTACGCGGCTTCAACCTTACCCCCTTCCCCCAAGAATTGCAGATACATGTTCTGAATGTTGCCCAGGTACCCTGCCACATCGCGGGCGCTCTGCACGGGTGTCTCCGCGGCCTTCCCAAGGCGCCTCCTCATGTCATCGATACGCTTGCCCGTCTTGTTTGTGGAAGCACCCTTCGTGATGAGAAGCCACAGAATTATGCCGAGATATGGATTCTTCAGCTCGATGTCGTAATTGACATTTGCCTCTTGAAATGCAGTGGGCTCTGACTCTACGGTGTCGCTGTACATTTGCTGGTTGAACCCCGTAAAGTAGACTTGGAGCTCCTGGTACGCCTTGACAATCTTCTTCTTGTCTTTGGCAATGTCCTTGAACTCGTCTCCGTCTCCAATGGGCGCTCCTGCTCGAAGAGCTGCGGCGATCATGTGTACTCTGATGGCCTCTTCGGTTTCGTCTTGTAGTTCTATGAGGTCATAGAAAACGCTGTTGTTGTTATCGTAAATTCTGACTTCGATCGGGCCCTTGGTCATGTCTCGCTTGAGGTCTGTGGCCATCCTAATTAGAAAGTCTGAGTTGGTGGCAGCTATGACGGCAGCTGCGGCCAACCCGCTCCATGCCTTAATCTGTGATCTCGGCGAGGGCGCGACTGCCTCTTCACTGATGGTCAGCTTAGGCACTGGATGGTGGCCCCATTTTGATGATTTTGGTGCCATGCTGGCTGCAACTTCTTGTCCGCCGAGCGTGTCTCTCTTCGTTGTTCGGTGAGCCCCGCCTGCTGACGTGCTCCCGGGCGTGTCCTAAGCCCGTTGTTTGGATGGCCCCGGCGTGTGCAGGCTTTCTGTGCGCGACTGCCGTGCTATCCGGGCACGTCCCCAGCCCTTGGTTCGACGAGCCCCGGCAGGCGCGCAGAGTCCTGCGCGCAGCCGCCGTGCTCCCCGGGCACGTCCCCAGCCCTTGGTTCGACGAGCCCCGGCCCGCGTGCGTATTCTGCGCGCATCTCCGTGCTCCCCGGGCACGTCCTCAGCCCTTGGTTCTGCGAGCCCCGGTGCGCGCGCCTTCTGCGCGCGTCTCCGTCCTCCCTGGGCACGTCCTCAAGCCCAGTCCGTCAGCTGCTGCTCAGCTGTCTCTCTGTGCCGACGCGAAGTAGCGCAGTGGTTGCTCTCGTCGGTCCTTGAGAGCTCAGGGCTCATAACCTCATGCGCAGCGTACCCACGGGATCCGGCGAGTCCTGTGTCCTCGTACCATCGCACCGCGTGTCCGCGCGCAGATTATCTCCAAGATGTCTTTTGCTGCGATCCTCAACTGATAAATACCGACACCCTGATGACCAAAAACGGTCCAGGGAACAATTTCCGTCGGGACGTTCTGTCAAGGCACACAGGGTCCAGAGTGAAAGACAAGAGTGAAAGAGACTTGAGTGTCAGCGAGGCTTGGCAGGACAAGCCGCCGTCCCA
>Ga0315899_10005222_pt1 | contig 14022 bp, 3 predicted proteins | sample LakEriMetagenome_2_FD_203518 | JGI IMG/M metagenome (GOLD analysis project Ga0315899, IMG submission 203518) | Freshwater fungal communities from buoy surface, Lake Erie, Ohio, United States - Buoy 4 MA112 | ecosystem: Environmental > Aquatic > Freshwater > Lake | place: USA: Lake Erie, Ohio... | reverse complement strand
GCGGCCAAATCCGGCAGGAACGCGTCGGGACGCTCCGCCGCCAGGGTGCGATAGGCCGTCACCGCCTCCTCAGCCGCTGCCAAGGCCGCCTCGCGCCGCCCCAATTCGCTCAGCCTGTTTCCCAAATTGTTACACAGACGCGCTCGCTCAACACGAACTGCCTCGGTCATTTCATCTGAGAGTCTCTCCAGTTGCTTCTGCAAAACACACACCGCCAATTCCCGCAATGAGACGGACCTCTCCGGCAGTTGGGAATCAAGACGCGTGGCCAGCTCCAGAGTGCCGTGATCGCGCACCACATCCGCAAGAACCAGTCCAATCGGGGCCGACGTCGTTGTCTGACCGAGCGCCATGGCGGCCCTCAAAGCGGGCTCGGCCCGTTGGTCGAGGTCGGCTTCGAGCAATTGCTTGATCCAGCGACTCGCGTCTTGGCCGTGCCGCCAGCCCAGATGACCCAGCACGGTGAAGGCGTTTTCGATGGCGGTGGGAGGGAACCCTTCGCTGATCGTGCGAAGAAAGTCGGTCGCTGTCTCGGCATGCGTCAGAACCGATGAGACCAGTTCCTCCCCCAGCAGGTCGGGTTCCAATTTCGAGAGGTAGCGATCGTGGGCTTGCTCCTGGCGGGTTCCCGGATATAGCCGGCCAAGCTGGTCCAAAAACTCGGGGACAGCCGGCCCGTCGGCCGCTTGCCGCAGCCGCTCGGCTATGGCCATGTCGGGCGCGCCTCCCAGTAGCGTCAAGGCCGCGACCCACCGTCGGGCAGCCCGTTCAAACGTTCGCTTCTTCGCCGAGGTCCAGTTTTCTGCGGCGAAGGGGAGAATCCAGAAGTCGGTCTCATGCTGCAGAATCTGCGAGAGCAGACTGTCGGCGGTGATCTCCAGCCCGTCCACAAGGGCCAGGGCCGCCATGTGGATGTAGAGCACCCGCTCGAACCGGTCATCGTCGAGTGAGAACTGGCCGATGGCTGGGGGAGTGACCTTGCGTTTCTCGGCAAACGCCGCCACCGCCCGTTGCAGAGCCCGCTCGCGCTGCGCACCGTCCAGAGGCACCTCCCGCAACTCGACGGGGGAGTTCCAATCCAACAGTTCCTGTAGATCGAGACTGCTGGCCCGCAGAGAGAGATACCAGTCGGCCTCGGCCCGGGCGAGCAACGCAATCCGCAACGGCGGCAGGTCCTTCCGGGCGGCCCGCAGCGCGCAGGCCTGCGTCAGGAATTGTTCGAGGTACCCCCGACTCTCGGCATAATCGATGAAAACGAAGGTCGGCCGGTCGTTGGTCACCAGCGTCTCGACATCGGCTGCGCCAGTGCAGTCCCGATCGAGCAGTTCCTTGGGCAGCAGGCCCGCATCCCAGTTCTTGTCCCGCAGCCGTTTGCACCACTCAACAAACAGCCGGGTCTTGCCGCTGCCCCCCGGGCCCGTAAACAGCCGCACGCTGAGGCTGCGCGACGCGTGAGTCCACTGTTCCAGAACGTCCAGTTCATGGCGGCGCAAGTCGTCATCCCAGGCGACCACTTCGTGCTTCGCGAGCAGCAGCCGGGCGGGGCTGGGGTCTTCGGGGCAGCGTTCCAGCCCGGTTTGCAGGATGTCCTGGGCCGTCCGGCGATTGACCTCCAGATTCTGCCTAAGAAACCCGAGCAGGATTTCCGCAGCCGCCCGCGCTGCGTAGTTGCGATACTGATAACTTCGCCCCAGTTCCGCGAAGTCCATCACTCCCTTCGCGATGATCGTGTAGGGGACCTGTTCGTCAAACCCGACCATGCCCACGGCGGAGGCTTCCATATCAAGCCCGTGGATCAGCCGCTGCTCACTACCCAGCCGGTCAAAAATCCCGTCATCGCGCTGCAGGTTGTTGCCAGTACCCAGCGGAAACACAAGGACTCTTGGCAAACTGGATTGAGGCGGACCATCCGGATACTGGAGTCGCCAGGAACGAATTCGCTGGCGCCCTTGATCAGTGAGTTCGAGTGCATTCGGGACAATCAGGCCCGTGGACCAGAGCTCATTGAGAAGAGTCGACCAATCCGGACAGAGAATACTGCGCTCCTGAGACGTCAAAGGATCACGTCCATCGAGCAATTCATTCAAAATCCAAAGTTTCTGGTCATCGCGCAGGCATGGCCTGGTATTCAAGACCGCATGATGCCGGCTGACATCGTAGCGCTGCGCTGGCTGCTTCCAGGTCGGATGCAATTGATACGTTGTGATGTCGGACCTGAACTGCTGGACGCCGTCTTGAACAACGATTTCTCCCGCATCATAGCGATACACACGGTCGGCGATGATCACATCACCAAGTTTGGTCCAACCGGGACGGCCGGCACAAACCCCACACATCGCCAAACAGCGCGGCTTCAGCAGTTTGACAAGTCCAGCTGCCGCCGAACCAGCGGCGTCGCCCCCCATTTGCCCGGATCGCGACAGGGCAACCTTCAAGATTTTGCCACTATCTGCCCGATAGGTTCGCCGCCAGACAGGAAACGCATGATCAATCGATGGTGAATCGGTCCAATCATTCACGGCACCTTCGTTCACAGCCCGCACGGCATCATCCTCGCCGTCCGCAGCAGTGAGGATCAAAATGTCGACAGGATCAAGCAGAGTATTGATCGAAGGAGCCATTCCAGACGCTTTCTCGACACGGTGCTTCCAGACAGACACTTGCCGCGTTTGCATGACGGATAGCAAATCGATCGGTTCCGCGTCAATCACGAGTGGGAACAGTCGTAGACTCTGAAGCCGGGCGGTCTCTGATTTTTCTGTTGATTCCTGCTGGTTTTTGTTCAGATCACCAAACTGTATTTGAAGAGATTGATCTCCTTCACAACCTTAAGAGAGCTTTCTTGGAGTGTGGTCGGAGTGGTCATTAATTCCGTCCCGCCTTCGGCGGACACGGCTGGGGTCGAAAAGCCATTCTCTCTACGACTGTGAATGCACGGTCGCGAAACGATTTCGCTACACCCAGCCCCCCCTTGGTCACAGCCCTCCCGGGCGGGCGCCCTTGGTGGAACGTCCGGCTGGCGGTTTCGCCCGGAATCGACATTTCCCGAAACCATTCGCCACTCGTTTGACAACCACCCGGTCGACGGGGTAAGACTCCCGAACGTCTCAACAAGTACTTTGGTCTATGCACCGCATCGGGATGTCAATCGAGTTGTCTTCATCGTGAGATCGCTGTCATGCCCAAGATCGCCATCGCCCCTTCCAATCTCAACGCCGTCGCCGGTTCGCGACAGGCCTCCCTCACGTGGACCTACAACCCCAAAACGCTGGCCACGGGATTTCGGCTGTTTCAGAGTGAAAACGGGGGCGTGACCTGGACGGCACGCCCCGATTTGCCCCTCGATCCCAAGGCCGCGCTCGTCTCTCCGCTGGCTCCTGGCCGGACCTATCACTTCCGCATCCAGGCGATCAACTCCAAGACCAAGGGGGAATCGAATTTCTCGAATGTCGTGGGGGTGGCCATTCCCCAGGAGATTCCCGCGGCCCCCACCAACCTGAAATTGGGGCCGGTCACCACCACCACGGCCGACCTCTCGTGGACCGATTGCAGCGACAATGAGGAAGGATTCCGCATCGAGCGCAGTGACGACAACGGGGCCAACTGGACCCAACACACCGCCACGGGGGCGGGCATAACCTCGGTCACCGTCGGCAATCTGTTACCCAACCGCTCTTACCTGTTCCAGGTGCGGGCGTACAACGCTCCCGGGCCTTCGAAGCCCCTGGGGCCGATCGCGGTGAAGACCGCCCCTCTGCTGCCCGCAGCCCCCACCAGCCTGCGGACGCAGAACGAAACCCCCACCAGCGTGGTCTTGGCGTGGAATGACGCCAGCGATAGCGAAGTTGGGTTTCTGGTCGAACGGAGCGACGACGCGTGCCAGACCTGGACCAAGGTCGACACCACCCCGCCCAATGCGACCTCGCTTTCCTTGCCCGGCCTGACACCCAACACCACCTACCACGCCCGGGTCTCGGCCTTCAATAGCTCGGGTTCGTCCCCCTTTGCCGGTCCGATCGAGTTCAAGACACCGCAGCAGGTGCCCGGCCCCCCCGGCGGACTGACGGCGGGGTCCATCACGGCCACCAGCGCGGTGCTGAGTTGGACCAAAGGAACGGGCACGGTCGACGGATACCGGGTGGAACGGAGCACCGACGACGGCCGGACGTGGACGCCCGACCGCGCGACCGGGGCCGGCACAACCACCTTCACCCTGTCCGATCTGGCTGCCGCGACGGCGTATCGCTTTCGCGTGAAAGCCTACAACAGTGCCGGAGAGTCGATTCCCTCGGGTGCCGTCCAGGTGCTGACACCCGAGAGCGTGCCCGCCTCTCCCACGGCGCTGGTCTACCGCGAGCTGACCCCCGGCAGCGTGGTTCTCGCGTGGAACGACGCCAGCAGCAACGAGGTGGGCTTTCAGGTGGAGCGCAGTCTCGACCGGGGAAAGAGCTGGGTCAACGATGCCATCGTGCCGGCGAATTGCCCGTCGGTCGCCATCACCAACCTCGCCCCGCAGACCGCCTACCAGTTTCGGGTGTCGGCCTACAACAGTGCCGGTGCGTCGCCGCCGGCGGGTCCGGTGGAATTCACAACCCCCGCCCGGCTGCCGGTAGCCCCCAGCGACCTGAAGACCGGCAAAGTGACCCCAACCAGCGTCGAGCTGATCTGGAGCGACAACAGCGACAATGAAGAGGGCTTCCGCATCGAACGGAGCGATGACGGAGGACGTACGTGGAGCACGGCCCTGCAGACGCCGGCCAAGGCCAGCACGGCGACGCTGACCGGCCTGGTTCCCGAACGGGGGTATCAGTTCCGGGTGCGGGCGTTCAACAGCGCGGGGGTCTCGGCGGCCGCCGGGCCGGTCGAGGTGATCACGCCGCAGCAGCCCCCCGCCGCTCCGCAGAACCTGCAGTCTTCGGGCACAACGGCCAGCAGCGTGATCCTCACCTGGACCGACTGCAGCGACAATGAAGAAGGCTTCCGCATCGAGCGGAGTGAGGACGGGGGCAAAACTTGGGGACGATGTGCCGCCACGGGGCCAAATACCCAGGCAGCCGAGGTGACCGGGCTGGCCTCTGCAAAGACGTATGCCTTCCGGGTATTCGCGTTCAACAAGGCGGGAGACTCGACTGCGGCCGGGCCGATCAACGTCACGACCCTGGGCACCCCTCCCGTGCGTCCACTGGCCCTGAGTGCCAGCAACGTGAAGGCCACAACCGTCGACCTGAGCTGGACCGACGCCAGTTCCAATGAACAGGGTTTCGTGATCGAGGCGAGCCGCGATCTGGGCCAGAACTGGGTGGAATCGGGGCAGACGACCACCGACGTCAAACAACGGACGGTCACCGGGCTGTTGACAGAGACCCGCTATCAGTTCCGGGTGTTGGCACGCAACGCGGCGGGAAAATCGGAACCATCGAACGTGGTGGAGGTGACGACGCTGGGGCAGGCTCCGGTGGCTCCCGACAATCTCACAGCCGATCCGAACGGCGTCACGGCGACCAGTGTCGAGCTGGCCTGGCGGGACAACAGCACGAATGAGAGTGAGTTCGAGATTTTCCGGGCTCCCGCCGGCGGCACCACCTGGGAGCAGGTGGGCAAAACCAGCACCAATGTGGTCCGCTACACCGCGACGGGGTTGACCCCTGCCACCGGGTACCAGTTCCGGGTGCGCGCGAAGAATACCTGGGGATTCTCGCCCAACTCGGCGGCTGTGGTGGTGACCACCCGCATTGCCCGGCCGAATGCTCCGCAGAATCTGACCATTCAAAACGTGACGGCCCGCTCGCTCGATTTGAACTGGCTCGACTGCAGCAACGACGAAGACGATTTTCTGATTGTCTGCAGCATCAACGATGGGCCGTTTGTGGCGTTGGTGGCGGTCCCCCGGGATACCAAAAGCTACAGCGTCGGCAATCTGCAGCCGTTGACCAAGTACTGCTTCCGGGTGCAGGCGCGCAACAAGGGCGGAGAGAGCGATTTCACCCCGGCGTCCTGCGTACAGACGAAGGGGGTGGCCCCCACCGCCCCGTCTGGGTTTGTGGTGCGGACGATTGCCCCGACCTCGGTCACGCTGGAGTGGAAAGACAACAGCGACAACGAAACCGAGTTCGTCGTCCAGGGAAGCACCGACGGTGGGGTGAATTACCGACCTTTCGCCTCGTTTGCGGCCAACGCGCAGAGTGGCACGGTGACCGGCCTCAAGGCGGGGACCCGGTATCTGCTGCGGATTCAGGCGCGCAACTCGTGGGGCGAATCGGGGTTCGCGGGGCCGGTCGATTTCTTCACCGAGTTTGTGATTCCGGACGTGCCGCAACAGTTGAATGCTGTCGCGGTCGCGAAGGACCAGGTCGACCTGTCGTGGACGCTGGCCGAGCAGGTGGTCGACTGGTTCGACGTGTATTATACCGTCGACGGACAAGAAGCCTGGACCGCCAGCCAGCCCTCTCCCGCGGGCTCGGCGCGGCGGGCGTCGGTCACCGGGTTGAAGGCCGACACGCGCTACAACTTCCGGGTGCGGGCGGTGGTGAACCGGGCGGGGGTGTCGGCCTGGTCGAATGTGGCCAGCGCCACCACGTTCCTGGCAGTGCCGGTCGCCCCGCAGGACCTCGCGGTGGGGACAGTCACCGCGACGACGGTCGACCTCTCATGGCGCGACATGTCCGAGAATGAGGCCGAATTTGAGGTGTCACTCAGCATCGACGGCGGGCGGACGTTCCAGCGGATCGGAGTCTCTTCGGTCAATACACCCCGGTTCCAGGTGCGTGATCTGAAACCGCTGACCGAATATCACTTCCAGGTGCGGGCCTGCAATGTGGCGGGCTGTTCGCCCCCCACGGCGACGGTGTCGGCCCGCACCAAGCAGGCTCCCCCTGCGGCACCGACCGACCTGCGGGTCGACAAGCTGCAAGCGCGGCAACTCGATCTGGTGTGGAATGACTGCGCCGACGAACAGGGCTTCGAACTGGAACGGAGTCTCGATGGGGGCTCGACCTTCGCTCCTCTGACCAAGGTGGGGGCCAACATTCTGCGACAGACAGTGACGGGGCTGGTCCCCAAAACGCTGTATGTCTTCCGGGTGCGGGCCGTTAATGACGGTGGATTGTCGGACTGGGCGAAGCCGGTCAGCGCGACGACGCTCGATGAAATCCCGGCGATTCCCGGCAAACCGGTGTCGGTCAAGACCACCTCCCGCTCGATCGACCTGCAATGGGCCGACAACAGCGCGAATGAAACCGAGTTCGCGCTGGAAATGAGTGCGAACCTTGGCCAGAACTGGGAACTGAAGGCCCAGCCGGCGGCGAACACTCCCAGAGTTCTGGTGAGTAATCTGACACCCGCCAAACAGTATTGGTTTCGGGTGCAGGCGCGGAATGGGGTGGGGGCCTCGGGGTATTCCGAGATCTTGCGGGAAACCACCCCAGGCGAGGCCCCGCAGGCCCCGAGCAATCTCGTGGCGGCGAACATCACCCAGACGTCGGTGGATCTTTCCTGGAAAGACAACAGTCCCGACGAGCAGTTCTTTGATGTGGAGGTCAGCCGGGATCGTGGCAAAACGTGGAAGTTGTACAAAACCGTGGCCGCGAATGGGGTCAAACTGGCGGTGACGGGGCTCGAGGCCGGCACCGAGTACTGGTTCCAGGTTCGGGCCCGGAATACTGCCGGGAGTTCTCCTCCCGCCGGTCCCGTGCAGGTGACCACCCTGGGAACGCCTCCCGATCGGCCGGTGTTGAAGCTCGAGCGGGCCGACAGCACCACGGTCGACCTCAGTTGGACCCTGCCCCAAAGCAAGGTCACCGAATTCGTGCTGTCGATCAGCCAGGATGCCGGTCGGACGTGGACGGTCGTGACTCGCCCCAAGGCGACTGAGACCAAGGCCCGCGTTTCGAGTCTCACTCCCGACACCGACTATTCATTCCGGATCGAGGCGTACAACGGTTTGGTCTCGTCGGGTGAGAGTAACGTGGTGACGGTGCGGACAAAGCCTCTGGCCCCCGTGGCCCCGTCGAACCTGCAATTGAGCGAGGCCACCGCCACGTCGTTGAAGCTGTCATGGAAGGACAACAGTCAGAATGAAACGGCGTTTGAGATCGAAATCAGCGACACCGACGGTGCGGCTTTTTCGCCATTTGGCGTGACGCAACCGAACGTCGTGACGTTCTCGGCCGGTTCGCTGGCCGAGAACCGCAAGTACTGCTTCCGAGTGCGTGCCAGGAATGGGGGTGTTTTCTCGGCGTGGACCGACGTGGTCTGCGGCAACACCCGACCCAAGAGCCCCGCCCCGCCGACCGACTTGCGGGTGGTCTCGGCGACGGCAAATTCGGCCCTCGTGCAGTGGCAGGCGGGGCCACCCCCGTTGGACGGGTTCCAGATCTCGTGGCGGCCCTCAGGAACGACCTCCTGGAACCAGAAGAAACTGGCGGCCACTGCGACCTCCGACACGCTGACGGGGTTGACGATCGACACCACGTACGACGTCGCAGTCTCGGCGTTGAATGCCGGGGTCGAGTCGCAGCAGAACCCGCAGGTGTCGTTTGTGACACTTCCGGCTGCACCGACCGGGCTGGTGATCTGCAACCAGACGTCCAACTCGCTGACACTGAAGTGGAATGACGTCAGTCGCACCGAAACCGAATACCGGCTGCAGCGGAGTGCGGACGGGGGCAAAACCTGGACAGCGGCCGAGACGCTGGCCCCCAACAGCACGGCCAGGCTGGTGGACGGACTGGCGGAGAATACCCCGTACCGGTTGCGGCTGATTGCCTCGAATGGGGCCGGAGATTCGGTACCGGCCGAGATCGAAGGACGCACGCTGCAGGCGGTCCCCGGTGCGCCGACGAATCTGAGGGTGGTGGGGACGACTTCCAGCTCGGTAGATCTCGCGTGGACCGCGGCCGGCAAGGAGACCGGCTTCGAGTTGTTCCGCAGCGACAATGACAAACAGACCTGGCAGAGCCTGGGCCAGTCCAAGCCGACCGTCACCACCTACACCGACAAAGGACTCAAACCCCTGACGAAGTACTGGTACCGGGTTCTGGGATTCAACGCGGCCGGGAATTCGCCCCCCAGCGATTGGGTCCAGGCAACGACTCCGATGGCGGTTCCCGCCATCCCGAGCGGTGTTTGCGTGGTCAATCCCAAGCCGACGACGCTGGACGTGAAATGGACCGACAACAGCGACAATGAAGACGGATTCCGGGTGTGGGTGAGCAGTGACACGGTGAATTTCAGCCGGGGAAGCCAGGTCGTAGCCGGTGTGAATTGCGCGACCTTGACCGGGCTGGCTCCCGAAACGGACTATTCCGTCAAGGTTCGGGCGTTCAACCAGGCGGGGGAATCGGGCGACTCGAACGTGGCGGCGGGCCGGACGGCACGGCGGGCCCCGGACCAACCGGGGGGACTGCAGGTGATCGCCAAGTCGCAGACCACGCTGACTTTGGCCTGGAACCGGGCCGACACGCGGGCGACGGTTCTGCAGCTCGACATCAGCCGGGATGGGGGTCAATCGTGGCAATTCTGCCAGCGCCCCGGGCCAGACAGCACCTCGACCCTCGTGGGAGACCTGTCTCCGAACCGCGAGTATGTCTTCCGGATTCGGGCCGAGAATGAGGCGGGGATTTCAGCCTGGAGTGCCGAGACGCGGGGCTGTACCCTGCCCCCCTTACCGGCGTCTCCCTCGGGTTTCGCGGCCACGAAGATCGGCAACATCAAGCTGACGCTGGTCTGGAAAAACAATGCGACTGATGCGAAACAGAATCTGATTCGCATCAGTCGGGATCAGGGGGCCTCCTTCCAGGACATTGCCCTGCTCGACTTCTTCAATCAGCAGTGGACCATCACGGACCTGAAACCGAATACGGTGTATGTGTTCGAGTTGTTCGCGGTGAATGGAGGGCTGTTTTCACCGGGGATTCCGCGGGTGACCGTTCGGACCGACAACACCCCTCCGACCAACCCAAGCAACCTTCGCGCGGTCGATGTGGGCGGAACGACCGTCGATCTGACGTGGAACGGAGCGAGTCGTGAGGAGGGGTATGTGTTTCAGGTGAGCACCGACGGGGGCAAGAGCTGGAAGTTCTTTGCCGACGCTCCAGCGGACAAGGTGCAATACCGCGCGACCGGCCTGAAGCGCATGACCCCGTATCGTTTCCGTGTGCAGGCGGTCAATTCGGTTGGCCGATCCGACTGGGCGGAAACGGGTCAGATCAGGACGAAGTGAGGGGCAATTGCCGGAATGGGCTGGCGCTCTCCGGGGAGGTGATGATGTCTCCCCGGGGAGTGGTCTCTCACTGGGGCGCCTGGTGATTCGATTGAATCGTTCGACTGGGGGCTGTCCAAGATGAATGGGGGATGCCGGTGATCGGCCCGGGTGGCCACGCCTGCAGTTAAAGCTGTTGATCTCGCTGGACGGGGGGGATACAACGAAGGTCGTCGTTGGAAAGAAATACCGAATCCCGGAGTGACTGATGCCGCCGCAAGCCCAACCGATCTCGACCAAGGATCTGGTCGATATGGTTTTGTTTTCGTCCCCAGTGGGGCGCCGGGAACTCCAGTCATCACCCATTCTCGGCGATGTCTGGCTGAAGTATGCCGAAAGTCCCAACGAGGCGGTGGAGTTGCTGATCACACCGTTGTTTGGAATTCCGGCCGGACCACTGGCCAAGCGGATCGCTCACCGGATTGAGAAGGTGGAAAAGGAGGCCGACCCGCAACGGGACTCTCACGACCCACGATTGGCGTATCTTCAAGGGTTGATTGCCGCCAGGTTGACATTCAGCCAATTGATACGAATTGTGCTGCCGATGTCAGCGTGGTGGCATAAGAATCATGAGGAACTGCACAAATCGAACGTGACATTGGCAAGGGCAGGAGCCGATGAACATGAGCCGCTGGGCGACATCATCAAAGCGATGGTTGACTGGATGAAGGCGTCCACTGAAAACGCGCGTAGCCAACCGAAGAAAACTCTATGCAAAACTCCCGAGATTTTGCGGCTGATGGTTCTGGGAGCACTCATTGTTTTGGGGGAGGAAAGAGTCAAGGAAGGTCAAGATTCCGACGTGGACAGAGGGGTCATCGAGTTACTGAAGCGACGAACCATTCGTCGTGAGGTCACTGATGCCCTGACTCGGACGCTGAAGGTTCTGGTCGAGCCGCCCCCAACGCGCACGAGCGAGGAGGGATCTGCGGAATCGAATATATTGTCAGAAGCCAAACCCTGGGTGTTTCAGGTGTCGCTCAACCGAGACGCGACTCCCGCCTTGAAAGACTCGGTTCCGGCCGTAAAGGGAGACGCAGCGCGGCAGTTGTTTGACGTGCACTGCCATAAAATCGCCTGGGCGGTGCTCGATTCCGGAATTGACGGACAGCATCCGGCCTTTTACGACCCGGAGGGCAACTGCCGAATTGTCAAATCTCTGGACTTTGGATTCATTCGCGACATTCTGAGCGTCAATCAACTGAACAACGACAAGCGTTCGGTGGAACGGCGAATCAATCAGATTCTCGAGTATCGGCAATTGGAGGGAGACCGACTGAAAGATTGGATCAAACTGGCAAAACGAAATCTTCCCATGTTGATTGAAGATGCGGGAAACGACCGGCCGCTACTGTGGCAATTGGTCGAACCACTGATCGCCGTTGATCCGGTGCTGGATCGTCCCGAATCGGACCATGGCACTCATGTGGCGGGGATTCTCGCGGCAAATGCCGGCGGTGTGAGAAGGATACAAGATACGAAAGCCCGGGAGATCACTCAGCCTCGCTCCAAAGCTGTTCAAGGTCTGTGTCCCGAAATCAAGCTGTATGACCTAAGGGTTCTGGGGCGTACCAATGCGGAAACCGAATTTGGAGTGATCGCCGCCCTGCAGTACATCCGGCAGCTCAATGACCGTCTCGGTTTTCGGGAGATTCACGGCGCCAATCTCAGCCTGCAGCTTCCGCACAACGTGCGCAACTGGGCGTGCGGCCAGACGCCGGTCTGCATCGAATGCGAGAACCTGATCAACAGCGGGGTGGTGGTGGTCGCGGCCGCCGGAAACTTCGGCTATCAGAGTCTGCAGACCGACAAGGGACCGTATGACGGTTACGTGGCGCTCAGCATTACCGATCCCGGCAATGCCGATGGAGTGATTACGGTTGGGGCCACACACCGGTATTGGCCTCACACCTACGGCGTCAGTTTCTTCTCCAGCCGGGGTCCCACGGGGGATGGTCGACTGAAACCAGACCTCGTCGCTCCGGGAGAGCGCATCACATCGTGCTTGTGTGTGCAAGACGAAGAAACCCCCCGCTGGGGAGAGATGGACGGGACCAGCATGGCGGCGCCGCATGTGAGCGGGGCGGCGGCGATGTTGCTGGCGCGTTACACCGAACTGCAGGGACGCCCCCGCGTGGTGAAGGAGGTGCTGTGCAGCACGGCCACCGATCTGGCGCGGGAACGGAGTTTTCAGGGACATGGGATGCTCGACATTCTACGGGCGTTCCAGAAACGGTGAGCAAGCCCAACCGTTGATCGGTGGAGCCCCCATTCGCGTCGGCCTCTTTTCCGGTGAGTGATGCCATGCTGTTTTCTCTCGATGTGTTGCGGGCGGCCAAGGGGGACTGTCTGTGTCTGCACTTCGGAACCGCCTCGAAACCGGGATTGATCCTGATCGACGGTGGGCCGGCCACGATTTATGAAGACTCCCTCCAGCCCCGGCTCAACCAGATCCGCAAGCAGCGGAAGATCGCCGACACCAAGCCGCTGCCGGTCGACCTGGTGATGATCAGCCACATCGATGACGATCACATCCAGGGAATGCTCGACCTGTTCAAGAGCCTGGCTGACGCCAAACGAGAAGGACGGCTGGTTTCCCTCAAGATCAACAGTCTGTGGCACAACTCATTCGCCCGGCTGCTCCAGCAGGAGGCGGGACTGGTCGAGAAGACCACGGCCGCCGCGTATGGTGTGGCCTCACTCGGTCAGATCGCGAAAGTCGAGGGGCTGAGCCACGACGTCGGCAAGGTGCTGGCCAGTGTGCCGCAGGGAGCAACGCTGGAAAACTACGCCAGCCAACTGCGCATTTCGAACAAGCAATCGCCCGACGGCCTGATCACCGCCGCCAAACCGTTCACACCGCTGCAGATTGGCCCACTGAAAGTCACCATCCTGGGACCGCAGCAGAAAGAAATCGACAAGCTGCGCAAGGAATTCGAGAAGTGGGTCAAAAGCCAGGCCAAGCTGAAGGCGGGGGCCGCCCTCGCCGCCTACGACGATGATTCCTCCTTCAATCTCTCGAGCATCGTGGCCCTGGTCGAGGCGGGCCCCAAAAAGATCCTGCTGACCGGTGACGCCCGGGGAGACAAGATTCTCGATGGACTCCGGCAGGCGGGCCTGCTGAAGAAGGGACAGACGCTGCATGTCGATATTCTCAAAGCTCCGCATCACGGCAGCGACCGCAACATCCAGCCCGATTTCTTCGAGAGCATCACTGCCAACCACTACGTCTTCTCGGGAGATGGAGAACATGGCAACCCCGAGCGGGCAACGCTCGAAATGCTTGACCAGATCGGGGGGGACCGGGACTTCCAGGTGCACCTGACCTATCCCATCGAAGAGATCGACGCGGAACGAGAAAAAGACAACATCAAGCAACGGAAGAAAAAAAGCAGCAAGACCCCCGTCTGGTCCGCCGCGAAACACAGCCTCGCCGCGTTTCTGAAAAAGACCCCACGGTTTGCGAAGAAACTGCGGATTGCTCCCCAGAATGGCCAACCGCATGTGATTGATTTGGGAGATGAGCCGCTGGGGTTTTGAGCAAGTCCCGCCGGGAACCGATTCGCTCCCAAAAGCGAAAGCCCCAATGGCAGGGATCTGGGGATGAGATCCCCAACCGCTCCCCTCAGCAGCGCACGCCCCCCCCCCGATATGTCCCGGCACCGACGGGCACCGTGCGTGCCGACCATTTGTCAGCCTCGCGTCCACCGGCGAAGATGTTCTGGGTAGGGATCGTCATCGCCGTGCTCCGGGATTGTGCGGAC
>Ga0315899_10005220_pt1 | contig 14026 bp, 8 predicted proteins | sample LakEriMetagenome_2_FD_203518 | JGI IMG/M metagenome (GOLD analysis project Ga0315899, IMG submission 203518) | Freshwater fungal communities from buoy surface, Lake Erie, Ohio, United States - Buoy 4 MA112 | ecosystem: Environmental > Aquatic > Freshwater > Lake | place: USA: Lake Erie, Ohio... | reverse complement strand
TTATGAGCATCGCCGTTGTTGTGGCATTCTACATTTCGCGAGGCAACTTCCTTGAATCGCTGCTTACGGGGTTGGCCGCTTCCATGGCGATCCTACCCGAAGAGTTTCCTGTAGTACTGACCATTTTTTTAGCTCTTGGAGCATGGCGATTATCCAAGAAAAACGTTCTGACACGCCGATCGAGCGCCATTGAAACTCTCGGTTCCGCCACGGTGTTGTGCAGCGATAAAACGGGCACTATCACCCAAAACAAAATGATTGTTGCAGCGGTGGCTCTGAATGGTAAAATCATTGAAAAAACGGATTTCAACACCAACGATGAATCGTTGCGACAAATCATCGGTGCAGGCTGTTTAGCATCGGCGCACGATACGAACGACCCAATGGAAAAAGCCATTTTCGCGTTGCATACCGACATGGCCTATGAAAAGGCGGCGCTCGACTTTGAACGCGAGTATAGCTTGAGTAAAAGCTTACTCATGATGACGCGCGCTTATAGATCTAACGAACATACCAACTATTACCTCACTGCCAAGGGAGCCCCTGAAGCGGTGCTTACACTTTGTAATTGTTCGAATGAAGAACGGCAGCAACAACTGGAGTTGGTAAAAAGTATGGCTGCTCATGGATATCGTGTTATTGCAGTCGCCGAAGCGATACACGTGGGCAGTTCTTGGCCTGAATCACAACATGGATTTACCTACAAACTGCTTGGACTGCTTGGATTCGAAGACCCCATTCGCGATGAAGTGCCGCAAGCAGTGGCCGAATGCAATGCCGCAGGAATCCGTGTTTGCATGATTACAGGCGACTATCCGGCAACTGCGCTGGCTATTGCAGAAAAGATTGGATTGGACCACAAAGGAAAAGTGCTCACGGGAGAAGAATTAAACCAACTACCCGAACATGAACTATCCAAACGCATTGCAGAAACCTCCGTATTCGCTCGTGTTATACCGGAGCAAAAACTGCTCATCGTTAACTCACTAAAAGCATCGGGCGAAGTGGTTGCGATGACAGGCGATGGCGTGAATGATGCTCCCGCATTGAAAGCCGCGCACATAGGAGTGGCTATGGGAGCAAAAGGAACTGATGTTGCGCGCGAAGCGGCATCACTTGTTTTGTTGGACGATAATTTCGCTTCTATCGTGGCGGCCATTCGTTCGGGAAGACGCATCTTCGACAATCTGCAAAAGGCCATGTCTTATATACTGGCCATTCACATTCCGATTATCGCGCTCACGCTCATTCCGGCATTCATGGGCGAACTACCCATATTGTTGTTTCCCATTCACATTGTGTTCATGGAACTCATCATCGACCCGGTGTGCTCTATTGCCTTCGAGTCCGAACAGGAAGAAAGCGGCATCATGCAGCGGCCTCCCCGCCCGGCCAACGAGCAGTTTTTCGGAAGAAAGAAAATCACCTTTGCTATCTTCAAAGGAATGATGCTCCTAACGACAGTATTGATTGTTTTCGGCCTATCCATTCAAGAAGGACATAGCGAAGGAGAAGTAAGAGCCATTGCATTTTCCACGTTAATCATCGGCAATATTTTCCTCATACTGACCGATCTTTCAACTACCCGCTCATTCATTTCTGTATTCATGGAACGAAGCAAAGTGACACTCCTCATTATCGGTATTGCTTTGACACTCTTGCTATCGACCCTGACAATTCCCGGCCTTAACTTCATCTTCAATTTTGAATACCCCGGGTTTGCGCACTTCTTACCTGCCATTGCCGCAGCAGGCTCTATGTTGATGGTGTTGGAGGGGTGGAAGTGGTGGGAGAATAGGTGATAGGTAATAGGTGATAGGTAATAGGTGATAGGTATTAGGTATTAGGTATTAGGTGCGAGGGACTGGGGACTGGGTGACAATGCCTAAAGAGCGTTTTCTTTCTCTTTTGCAATGCGTTTCAAAACGCGAACAATTAACAGGGAAAGGAGTGTGCTTGCCGCGGCGAGATAACCAACATACTCGAAATTCATGAGTGGCGCGTTTTCATCAACCTGTGTAATGATGGCTCCTGAAATGATACCCGATGAGCCGCTTGCGAGAGACATCATGGCCGAATTCAAACTCATGAAGCCAGCACGCTGCTGCGGATTAACAACGGTCGTCGCAATGGTGTTGGCAGGTATCATTCGACCCGACACAAGCACAAAGAAAAAACCTGCTATTGCAAGCACAACATACAAGGGCACTTCGGGCAAGTGTGTAATGACAAGCACAGGAATAATGCTCAAGAGCGCCGCAATCGTAAACACTCGGAAGCGCCCCACTTTGTCGACCATTCGCCCAATGAAAAATCCGCTCATTACGGTAGCTGCCCCACCTACCAAATAAATCCACTTGATATCGTGCTGCTCCAATCCTACATTGTTAATGTAGTAAGGCGTCATGAATGAAATAACCGTAAACTGACCCAGCACCAACAGCACCGTAAAGAGCAGTGCATTGCGTTGCTCGCGAGATGTGAATGCCAAACGAATTGCAGCTGTGCGATCGTATGTCGCCTTGCTCTTCAAGTGCTCACGCATGGGCGGAATCTGTTTCCAAGCCATAATCCATATGGGAACGGCAAGGATCGTAACACCATAAAACGGAACGTGCCAGTTATTATCAAACACATCAACGAGTGTGAGCGCTATAGGCATACCCAAAATTGCAGCAAGCGAAAACGACATTGTTACGATGCCCATCGCTCTGCCCCGGCGTTCCAGCGGAATCGCATCACCGATGATAGACATGACCAAACCGCCAAGCAATCCACCGGTGAGTCCGGTAATAACACGTGTAAGGATGAACAATGCATAATTGAGCGAATCGCTGTCCGTGTTGGGAAGTATGGCACTGGAAAGCGTGCCAATCATGAAACCGAAGTATGCTGCGAGCAGCGCCTTTCTTCGATCGAGATTATCGAGATAAAACACACCTGCAAAGGCCGTAACGAACGCAGCTATTCCATAACTCGAAACCAAAAATCCATATTCCTGAGGGCCTATAGACAATTCCTTTTTCAGGATATCGCCCATGGGCATCATTATCATGAAATCCACGATGTTCGTGAACTGTATGGCCGCGAGTACGACCAACAGTGCTCGCTCACTTCGTTGTATTCCACTCATGATTCTTGTACAGCGGTTGTTGTGTTACTTTATTGAATACCTCCGCTTTGAAAGGCTCGCGTTGCGGATACTCCGATGGCTTCACATAGTTAATAATCATCGAGAGCAATGCGTTTGAGATAATTCTGCGGTGCTTGATGCAGCAAGTTAAGTCGACCGGAAATGCGCCAACGGTAGATTTAATTTCTGCTGCGGTGCGACCGTAGACAATTCGTGTGCAGCGCAAGCGAATAGCCAACTCAACATAATCGTAGAGTATTCGCTGGTATACCCCGTGCTCTCGATTGCTCTCATAATCGATACCGATAATGTGGGCCTCTATCACATTTCCGCAACGCATGGCTGTCATAAAACCAACCAGCACATCATTCAAGAAATACTGACGTACGAAAAACTGATTGGGTATCCTCTTCAGCAGACCGGCCAATGCAGAGGCCTGTAATTTACCCAGTCGAAAATCTGCTTTTCGATAAACGTTTTCATACAACTGCTGCATCGCTGCTTCATGAAGCAACACATCAGACTCAGTCGCCTCTACAACGCTCAAATTAGAAGAACGCTTTAACGACGACCTCGCCTTTGTGCGAAACTTCGTGTTGAGCGATTCCAAATAGTCATCGAACGTGTTCCACTCGGAAAGCACCGGCATGACCATGTTGTGATCGACCTGAAACTTTTTGAAACGAAAACGCTCGAGCTCGTCGGCAACGCCAACTGTATTCGGATAAAAATCCTTGGTAACCATTGCGCAAATGCGCTTGCCCTTCTTCTGCTCCTGCGCAGCAATTTCCTCCATGGCATGATGCAAACAATAGGCTATCGTTTTTGAATCGGCCTCAGGCTGAAATGAAAACCCGTGCTCTCCCGTGGCGAATGCATTGCCATTGATAAGGATATTGTGGACATGCTTACCACGAATAAAACGTCCAACGGCGTTAATGCAATTCAGGAAAACGTTGGAGTAAGCATCTTCAGAAGTCGCAAAGTGTGCAATTTGAAAAGCTGCTATACCTAGCGGTTCAGAGCCTTGGTAGAACATCGCCAATCGAATTTCCAAGCCTTCGTCGTGCGCATCTTCGAGCGCCGACAAGTAATCCAAACACAAGAAAGCCCCTGCCACCGGATGCAGTTGCGACCACGCGCGGCTATCCACCTCTGAAGTGTGCTGGTATATCCGCCAGGATATCGTCTTGTTATTGCCGGTTAGCATAGTTGATTGCTGCAAATCCTCAGCGGAAGAGACAGCCTCACGGGTATTGGGTGGCAAAACTAGCGGAAGATTCACGAAAAGTCGATTGAAATGACAACTCCTAACTTTCTTTGCATAAAAAAAGATGCTCGAAATTCCCGCAGGCCTTACGCTCTCTCTTATACTCCTTACACTAACAACCTTTGTGGGGTTTTTGTTCGCCATTGCTTTTTCTAAGAACCAAGCAGTCAGTAGATACGCTACCTGGGTCGCCGTGCCCGTGCTACTGTGGATTATCTTCCAAAGCACGCTATCGCTGAATCGATGGTATATGGACCGCGCCACGGTGCATCTTTTATTCCCGTATCTGCTAACAACCTCCTTCATATTGGCAATCCTGTTCATTCCCCAGCTCAGAGCCTGGGCGCTAGGACTGCGTCTCGAGGTATTGATTGCGCTGCAGCTTATTCACTTGCCGTTGGAGGGCATCTTACACTGGGCGGCCTATCACAGACAAACACCTTTGGCACTCACGTTTTATGGAGGTAGCCCCGAGTTGCTTATTGGAGCTGCCACCCCCATCATGTTGTATTTGTCGCGCAACATCAACCGAAGAAACAAGCGATGGCTGCTTATCTGGAGTGTGGCGGGATCTGCATCACTTACTGTGCTTTGGATACGAAGCCTTTTCAGCGCTCCCTCTGCCATTCAGAATTGGGGATTTGAAATTCCTAACTACCTTATGGTGCACTTCCCCGGCAGTTGGATTGTGACGGTGATTATTCCGATACTGCTGTTTGCGCACCTTGCAGTGGCCGCTCAACTGATTGAAAGGAAGAATTCAGAAGTTTAGAATTCTACTGGAATTATTTTGATGCATAGGCGTCTTCTGCACTCACTTCAGATGTAAAAAAGAGAATGGAGAATGATGCCTTTAGCGCGACGGTTTTCATTCTCCATTCTCCATTCTCTTTTCTCGGATGAAATCGAGGTCTCGTCCTATTTCATAAGCGTTCGAAATACAGCATCACTTCTTCCACCACTTGAATAACTCAGCACCGAAGATCAAAAGTATCAGCAGCATTAAGGATATTGATCCCGCCATGTTGACCGTTACTCCGGTAGCATAAGACTTCGGTTCGAACGACCACTCGACAATGTGTTCTCCGGCCGGAACCTGAACACCGCGCAGTATGTAGTTAGCTCGGAACGCAGGTACTTCATTGCCATCGATGCGACACACCCAACCGGCAGGATAATAAATTTCGCTGAATAAAACAGCAGCTGAAGAAGGAGTATTCACTGAATAGGTAAGCTTGTTAGTCGCGTATTTCGTCATCGCAACAGTAGCTGAGCTATCAACAGCTCCCCAAGTAGTAAGTGCCGATTTGAACTCATCATTTACAACCGCCGCATTCGCCGGATCAATTGTGCTCAACGCCTGCATCTCTTCATCCGCAGTGGAGGCCCAATTGATATCACTCACGAACCATGCATTGCCCAAGGCGTGTTTCTCGTTGTTGATAGGAGGCGCAGCACCGCTGTACTTCACATACTTCGTGTTGAGCATATTCAATACCGGTGTAGTACCAAGAACGGAATCAACAACTGCAGGGCTTCCCGACTTTATACCTTCTGTAATGCGACTGATTTCACCCGACAAATGAAAGTCGATAATCTCTTGGTAACGCTTCAGCTTCGCAGCATGGTAGCCACCAATCGACTTGTGGAAATAGGCCACACTCGCATCATTGAAAACACCGGGAGAGGCAAGTAAAACGCGATAGTCGGTATTCAATTGCAAAGCACCGAATTCGCAAGCTGCTCGAATACGCTTAGGGTCATTGCCTGCATACGGACTAGTTGTTGACATCGCACTTTCCAGCTGACTAACCTGCTCAGCATAATTCGAAATTGCCGCCACCTCCTTGCGTTGAATGAATCGGTCGCAGGTGTCGGGCTCATAGGGAAACAAGCGGTTGTCGATGCGTTCATAATGGGCATATTCCATTTTACCTGTGCGCGGATTCTTCTCCTTCTCATTGCTGAAATAGCGAGAAGAAACCGACCACATATCACTCGTGACAATGAGTGCCGCAACACCTGCCAGAACATACCAGCGCACCTTGTTCATGGCTGTGAGAACAGTGAGTGCCAATAACGCTACTACTATGAGCAGACTGCGCTGAGCGTCTTCGGAAAACACAGCACTGCGCACCTCAGGCAAAGCATCTTCAATTGAGTTCACCATGCTGAGTGCTCCTGAGTTGCCCTTGTATTGATCGCGCAAGCCGTCGAGATACTCTACTTCATTTTCTGAAACGAGCGGACCTGTTATCGATGGCGTTGTAACTACGACAAGAAGAAGCGCCAACAGCGCACCACCTGCAATGAAGAACGTCTTCAGTTGCTTTCCTTGCAGCGGTGATTTCACTAGTTCATTCAAGTAAACGATAGCCATGGCAGGGGCCATGATTTGAATGAGCACCAAAATCATCTTCGAATCGCGGAACTTGTTGTACATCGGGAAGCTCTCGATGAAGAATCGGTTAAAGCCATGCATTTCTTTCATGCATAAGAAAATGGCCAGCACCGCTATCACCATAAACGGCCACTTAATGGAATCTTTCGAAAGAATCAATCCGAGCACAAATAAGAACATGATACCCGCACCGAAATAAAATGCACCGGCAGAACTGCCTTGGGCGCCCCAATACTGCGGGAAGCCTTGCAGATTCTCGCGAACATCCTTAGGAGCCTTTTGAATGGCTTTCTTGTTATCGGAGAGAGGAACAGAAGAGCTTCCTCCTTTCGCATTTGGAATCATCATAGCCCAGGGCTCACCTGCTGCCATGTTGTATTCCAAAATATAACTCGTGTTCAATCCATCGGCAGCCTGAGCGCTTTCCTCCTTGCCTTCGGGTTTTATAGTCAGATCCGTCTTACCTCGGGTAGTTAATTTGCTGTACTCATACGTCGTGTAGATGTTAGCAAAATTGGGCATCAACCCGATTACGGACCCTACAACCAGCGCAGCACCTGCCTTCCCGATGTCGAGCCATTTGCGTTCAATAGCCAATCGAATGGTCTCTCCCAGCACAACAGCCGCAAGAAGAAATGCCAAGTAATACGTCATCTGCAAGTGATTAGCGGCAAGATGCAAACTGAAAAACAGTGCGAACACCGCACCACCAAGCAACCAACGTCCACGCATGGCCAGAATCAATCCGCCAAGCACAGGCGCCATGTATCCAATGGCGTTCACCTTCGATGTATGACCACCGCCTATGTAAAGAATATTGATTGTAGAAAGGCCGAAGGAAATAGCACCCACAATGGCAAGCCACGGATTAACGCGCATGCACAGCATCAACACGTAAAAACCAAACATGCACATGTACAAGGAGCCAATCGCCGGATCTGTTCCCCACTTCAACACCTTGTCGATTGGGCGCACCCAGTTTGACGGATACATCACGTTGGTTTGATACCCGGGCATTCCGCCGAACATGTTGTTGCTCCACAATGACTCCTCGCCGTTCATCAAGCGATAGTCTGAAAGCTCCTTCGACATACCCATCACCTTTTCGATGTCGGGCTGTTTCAAGCCATACTCATTGTTTATTCCGGAAAAGAACAACTTAGCGATTACAAGAAAAACAATAATCGCCACTGCATGCGGCAGAAGTTGCAGAAGTTTTTGCTTCATAAAAAAGAATGCAATTTGGTTTGGGGGTGAAGTTAACGACGGAAGGGCAATGGACCTCAATCCTCTTTTATTTCGACATAATCGACATAATCCCCGTCATCATTGCGGCCCTTGTCACGGTTGTTCGACTCAACGCGAATCTCCCCTTCCTTTCGGCGGTCTTCCTGGGCGCGCTGCTGATTGCGCATCTGTTCCTGCATGCGGTCTTGCGCTGCACGCACCACATGAGGAATGGCCAAACGGGCTATCAATCGAATGACGAACGAAACAACCAGAATCCAGAAGATGATTCTTAAAATCCCGGCAAGAGAAGCTTCATATACCATGGCGCAAAATTACTGCGAGCCAACGATTCAAACTACTCAATGCGACAAGTCGTTTCTTTTATCCCGAAACTACCTTTCAGAACGACTTTGTAATCACCCTTCGGTAAATAATACATCCCATTATCAGCCTTGCGAATACGAATGATATCTGCAGCCTCTTTTCCTTTGTTCAAGATATCTTGCAGTGGCTTGACGCGGTCCTCTGCAAAAGACAAATCATATGGAATGCGGTTATACCCGCTATGCAGTTTTACCTCGCCCAATGTGGCCAGTTTTAGTGAATCGGGGCCTAAGATTTCCACCGTGCAATTCATCGCGGAAGTGGTATACACTGCAACGGCCTGCTGTGGAACCACAGCTTCCAACCACTTGCTCCAGTTGCCGCCCCAGTCGCCGCGCCAGTTAATAGGCCCCATTGCAAAGACAACTACGCTCTCCTTCCGATTGGCCATGTATTCGCGGAGAGGCTCGAGGTCGAGAATCCAAATACTTCGGCCGTGTGTGCCTATGACCAAGTCCTCTTCCCTTTCTTGCACCACCAAATCGTGAATCGCCACGGAAGGAAGTACATCGCTCAATTCGGTCCAAGTTGTACCGCGATTGGTGCTCACATACAAACCATGGTCGGTTCCGGCATACAACAAGTCTTCATGCTTGCTGTCTTCACGCAATACGTTCACGCATTCGAATGGCAGATTGCCCGAGATGGATTGCCATGTCTTTCCGAGGTTTTCCGAAACAAACATGTAAGGATTGAAATGGTCATTACGGTAACCGTTCAATGTCACATAGATTCTGTTTTTCACATGCGATGAAAACTGAACGCGTGTAACCCACAAGTTTGCCGGTAAACCGGCTGATACGTCATTCCACGTATAGCCGTTATCGGGCGACACATGCACTCTTCCATCATCACTGCCCACGGCAAGCAAACCAAACTGCAGCTTCGACTCGTCGATGGTGGTCAACGTTCCGAAAGGCACATTGCCTGGCTTCTCGCCTTGCGTCAAATCGCCACTGAGTGTTGTAAACGTCTCACCCTTATCGGTGGATCGATGCACCTTGTTGGAACAGATGTAGAGAATGTCCTGATTGAATTTCGAAAGCAAAATGGGCGTTTGCCAGTTCCAACGCAACGGACGTTCGCCCAGCGTGTGACGCACAGACAAATCCATGTAGTCTTCTTCTTGAATTTTCACACGCGAGTAATTCCCGAATTGATAGCCTGTATAAATCGTGTTGTTATCACGCGTGTCGACCATTACTTGCATGCCATCGCCGCCCATGATTTCTTCGAAATCGTTGTGCCCTGTTATGCGCCAGTCTTCGTTAGGCTTTGTGCGCGAAGAGGCATACCACACGCCGTTGTCTTGCAATCCGCCATACACGTTGTAGGGCTTCGCATCGTCGACCTGCACGGTGTAGAATTGTCCCACTGCAGGCGAGTTGCAGTTCACGTATGTTGCACCATCGTCGTACGATATCTGAACGCCACCATCGCTGCCGTTAATCAGGTGATTCGGATTCGCAGGATTGATCCACAACGCATGATGATCGACGTGCACGTTGCCGGGGTTGATTCCCTTCCACGTTGCACCGCCATCGCTACTCTTGATGATGGGTACACCGGCGATATACAGTTTCTTCGGATCGACAGGCGAAACGCGAATCATCCCGAAATAATAGCCATAGGTAAACACCACATCATCGAGGTAGTCGGAGTGTGTGCGCTTCCATTCGGCCTTCTCGGGATTGCATGCATACACTTCCGCTCCGACGATGGGTGTATTGAAAAGATCTTCGTTGGCATCATACAGATAATCGTACAATGCAGCGGGCTTTAGTTTCCCGGCTTTCACATCAGCTTTGATGGAAACGGCTGTGTGTTTCTTTTCGAATCGGTTATCGCGAAGAAAACGCTCGAGCACTGAATCAGGCATGGCCTGTAACGCATCAGCACTCATCGCAATGAATGCATCCTTCCTGATTCCCTCGTCCACTTTCTTCACTGCAGTATCGGGGCGGTGCGCCTGATTGTCGATAAACGCGAAGAGCGTATGACCTGCCATGCTGTGATGCAATGCGAGGCCAATGCGACCCAACGAGTCTGCGGGCACAGCGCCTGCGAATGCTGATTTGCCATCAGCCGCATGCGACATCATTTTCCACGTGTTACCACCATCGCTCGACGACCACACGGCGCTGCCGGCACCTTCGCCTTTGAAGTTCCAAGCCGATCGGGCGCGATTCCAGGTAGCGGCATAAAGCGTGTTGGGGTTTGTAGGGTCGATGACCAAATCGACAGCACCGCATCCTTCTGCAGGCGTGAGTGTATGCCTCCACGTTGCACCGCCATCGGTTGTTTTGAAAACACCCCGCTGACCACCCGAAGTATAGAGCGGCCCGAGCGATGCGATCCAAATCGTATTCGGATTGGATGGATGAACAATTACACGACCGATGTGATGTGTATCGGGAAGCCCTTTGTGCTCCGCTTTATAGCGAAACGTGCCGTCTGGTTGTTGAACGGGAAGGACACGATACACTCCAACACCGGCATAAGAAGAACGCGAAGAATTCACTTCACCGGTGCCAATCCATATCACTTCGCCATGCACCCAGTCGACCGCAATATCGCCGATGGTCATCACTGCTTCGTTATCGAACACCGGCTCGAAGGACACACCGTTGTTGCGCGTAACCCACAACCCACCACTGGCATAGGCGACGTAGAAGTGATGCGCGTTATTCGGGTTTACATCCAGGTCGACCACACGACCGCTCATAACTGTCGGGCCAATGCATCGCGCAGGCACTTCACGCCAGGGGCTATCGGTGGCGGCTGTTCGCGCAGCATTGAGTGATTGCAGGCGCTCAATGCCCAGTGTAACGGCTGTTGAAGATTGCTTCGGTTGTGATTTGCGCTGGGCGTGGGCCGTTGCGGAGAGGAAGAGGAGGGTGAAGAGGAGGAGGCGCATGGATTCGTTGTAACTGTGGCGTAAACTTAGTAAAACATGCAGACTATTGGTGGTTGTAGGATCTAAGGCCTTCGGCATTTTTGTTTTTAACCGCAAAAGCGCAGAGGGGCGCAGAGAATAAATCTATAGAAGCACTCCCTGCGACTATTTGCGCCTTTGCCGTTAAATAAAAAAAAGAGGAGCCAACGCCCCTCTTCTTTCAGCAGCATGCTGCTTATTAAATCGTATGTCATTCCTTTTCGTGAAGGTGGACGCACTGCAGTGCGTCCGTACCGAGAGGTTGAGCTGAAGGCTGACCGTTCATATCAAAAGAACCGCGCCTCATCATTAGCCACTCGCCATTCGCCACTATTTGATATAGCGCCAGTCCTGATTATTCTTTATCGTCTTCAACGAATGATAAATCAGCTGAATCACGTGCTCCACATCTTTCATGTGTACCATTTCTACCGTAGTGTGCATGTAGCGCAATGGCAAGGAGATGAGCGCACTCGCTACACCGGCGTTGCTGTATGCAAAGGCATCAGTGTCGGTTCCGGTGCTGCGCGATACAGCGGCGCGTTGGAACGGGATGTTGTTCTTGTCGGCCGCAGTGATGATGTGCTTAAGCAAGTTGTTCTGCACGGCAGGTCCATAGGAAAGTACAGGGCCTTTACCGCAGGCCAGATCACCGTTCACCACTTTGTTCATCATCGGGGTTTGCGTGTCGTGACAAACGTCGGTGACAATCGCCACATCGGGCTTGATGCGGTGTGCAATCATTTCAGCTCCACGCAACCCTATTTCTTCCTGCACAGAGTTGGTGAAATAAACACCAAACGGCAACTTGTCTTTCTTCTCTTTCAGCATGCGAGCTACTTCGGCAATCATGAATCCGCCAATGCGGTTGTCGAGCGCGCGACCGAGATAGTAACGATCGTTCATGATCATGAACTCGTCTTCGAACGTGCATACGCAACCTACGTGAATACCCATCTTCTCTACTTCAGCCTTTGTGGTAGCACCAACTTCCAGGAAGAGGTTCTTCATACTTGGCGATTCCTCTTTACCCGGTTCACGCACGTGAATGGCAGGCCATCCGAATACGCCCTTCACAATGCCTTTGTCGGTGTGAATGTTCACACGCATGCTCGGGGCAATCTGGTGGTCACTGCCGCCGTTGCGACGCAGGTAAATGAATCCATCGCTCGTGATATAATGCACAAACCACGAAATCTCGTCAGCGTGGGCTTCCACCACTACCTTGTAAGGAGCATCAGGATTGATAACGCCCACGGCAGTGCCATAGGTGTCTACGAAGTAATCGTCGATATACGGACGGATGTAATCCAGCCACAACTGCTGTCCCGACTTCTCAAAGCCTGTGGGAGCAGGGTTGTTGATGTATTGCTCGAGAAATGCTACTGATTTTTCGTTGACGATGCGCTTCGAAGATTCTTTCTTCGGAGCAGCGGTGGTTTGCTTTTTCTTTGCCATGAATTCGGATTTATGTAGTAAAAGTATTGACCGCAGCAAGGTCGTTTTCAGCCTAAATTCGGAAATTACCCACAGCATTTGTCGACAATTGAGCGCAGATAACACGGACATACATCTCATCGAAACTTCCGACGGAAGCCACAGCCTGTTTGTGCGTTCGCTCAACGAAACGTATCACTCGCGTCACGGTGCGATGCAAGAGTCGCAGTGGGTGTTTATAAAGCACGGCCTCGAATACGCTCGGCCGCCAGGCCTCGACCTTGGTTATCAGAATGGAGAACCACGAATTCACGAAGTGGGGTTTGGGACGGGATTGAATGCACTTCTTGCTATGCGATGGGCGGAGGAACATCGGGTGCATGTGCATTTCACTTCGTTGGAGACAAATGCGCTGTCGTTGGAACTTGCGGAGCAACTCAACTATGCGTCATCGGAACATGAGCGTTCCGATTTTTTGAAAATGCATGCTGCACCCTGGAACGAAGACGTCATCATCGCGCCTCACTTCACATTGCACAAAGCACAACGCGCGGTGCAAGATGAACAAGCAGAGAATCAATTCGATGTCATCTTCTTCGATGCGTTTGGTCCACCGACACAACCTGAAATGTGGACGCCTGATATTTTCCGCCGCATGATTAACTCGCTCAAGCCCGGCGGCATTCTCGTCACCTACTGCGCGAAAGGCCAGGTTCGGCGGGACATGCAATCGGTAGGCTTCACCGTTGAACGCCTGCCCGGCCCACCCGGCAAACGCGAAATGCTGCGTGCCACTAAACCTGCAAACCATGGATAACAACTCCGCTCTTCCCACTCGCTTCAATGTGCGCGCCTATTTCATTTTGTTTAATGAAGCAAAGGATGCTGTGCTGGTGAGCGATGAACTCATCTTCGGAAATGCCTATACAAAGTTTCCCGGAGGCGGTGTGGACTTTGGCGAAGGCCCGGCGGATACTGTGGTGCGTGAATCATTGGAAGAAATGAAACAACCCATTGAAGTAACTGGGCATTTCTACACAACCGATTTTTATTTGCCGTCGTTCTTTCATCCTGCTGATCAAATTATTTCGATTTATTACTCGGCTCGAATGATTGGGCCACAACAATTCACAGCTGCTTCGATTGCTTTTGATTTCAAGCAACGGATTTATAATGAGGAATCATTTCGATGGGTGAATTTGAGTGCAATTCGCGAAGACATGTTTCACTTTGCGG
>Ga0315899_10005218_pt1 | contig 14030 bp, 10 predicted proteins | sample LakEriMetagenome_2_FD_203518 | JGI IMG/M metagenome (GOLD analysis project Ga0315899, IMG submission 203518) | Freshwater fungal communities from buoy surface, Lake Erie, Ohio, United States - Buoy 4 MA112 | ecosystem: Environmental > Aquatic > Freshwater > Lake | place: USA: Lake Erie, Ohio... | reverse complement strand
CCTGAAGGAGAGGGAGGGCGCGTCGTTCTGCAAACATTGAGGGCGTGATGTGCGCGCGGGGACGCGCGCGGTCCATTTGCGCTTAGCCCGCCGACCCGATGCGCGACAGCGCGCAGTCAAAGGAATAGCGCAAGCCCTCCGCATCATACGCGATGCGCGGCTGGGCGGAGATCGCCGAGCCCAGAAGACGCCGCAGCAATTGCTGGCCGAAGCCTTCCCGGCTTGGCGCGCTGACGGGCGGGCCGCCGCTCTCGCGCCAGCAAAAGAAGAACCACGGCTCGCCCTCGCGCTCGCGCACCTCCCATTCCACGCGCACCGAACCGCCGGATTGTGAAAGCGCGCCGTATTTCACGGCATTTGTGGCGAGTTCGTGCACGGCCATGGCCAGATGCTGCGACATTTGCGCGTTCACCCGCACCCCTGGCCCTGAGGCGGCCGCGCGCGCGCCGAAGGGCGCAAGCTCCCCGTCCACAAGATCGCCCAGCAGGGCGCCGGACCATTGCGCGTCGATGAGCGCGGAATGCACGCGCGCGAGCGCGGCGATACGGTCGGCGAAGACCTGCCGCGCTTCAGCGAGCGAGCGGCCTTCGGAAAGACTGCGCGACGCCACGGACTGGATGACGGCGAGCAGGTTCTTCACGCGGTGAGACAATTCCCGCGCGATAATGTCCTTGTTGCGCGCGTTGACCGCATGTTCGCGCTGGCGCGCGGTCGACATGCCGGCGAGCGCCGCGAGCAAGGCCGTGATGGCGAAACCTCCGAACAGGATCGTGGTGCGCGCGCGCGCGTCGAGGCTGCGCTCAAAGGCCGGCAGGGCGCGCAGGCGAATGCGCCATATGTGGCCGAAGCGATCGTAATCGACCTCATGGCTGCGCGCGCCGGACTCCACGTCCTCAAGCCGCGCCGAAAACATCAGACGGTCGCGTGCGGTCGTCTGGCCGTCGAACACCTCGACGCTCAGAAAAGGCCCGCTGTCGCTTTCAAAGCGCGCCATCAGCGAGGCGCCGAAATCAATCGCGCGCACGGGCGAATAGACGAAACCCTTCAGCGCGCGGCGACGCTCCTCCACGCCCGCTGTGTCCGGCAGAGGCCCATAGACGGGCGCATAGAGCAGAAAGCCCGGCTGCACGCCGGTGTCTGTCTCCTGAACAAGCGTGACGCGGCCGCTGGCGGCCAGAGCGGCGCTGTCGCGCGCGCGCTCCATGGCCGCGCGGCGCACGGGTTCGGAGAACATGTCGAAGCCGTGGGCGCGCTGGTTGCGCCAGTCGTAAGGCTCCAGATAGGCAATGGACGTCACCACGTCGCGCAGGCCCGGCGGATGCAGCGCGTAATCAACGTAGCCCTGCGCGCGCACGTTCTCGACGTGGCGCTCGCGCTCGCCAGCCGGCACGACCACCGCATAGCCGAAGCCCTGAATGCCGGGGTGGCGCTCCTCGATGCGCATCTGTTCGTAAAACGTGCGCCATTGCGATGCGCGCATGTCGCCGATCACGGTGACGAGCGCGGCGCCCGAACGCAAAGTCTGCGCATGGACCTGCTGGCGCTGTTCGAGCAATTCGAGGAAACGCTCGACCACGTAGTTGAACCGCTCGCTCGCCGCGCGCTCGTCGACCCGCGCGACGGCCCGCCAGGCTGAGACGGTCAGCGACACGCCCACGAGCAGCACAAGCCCGGCGGCGACGAGGGGCGTCGCGAGGACCCCGGCGGCGCGGCGCGCCTGCGCGAGCCAGCCTTGCGTCTGCGCAAGCGCAGCCCGCGCGCGCTCAAGACAAGCCGCCGCCAGCCCATCCTGCGGTCCGCTCCTCCCGGAAATCGTCAAAAGCGCCCCCGAACGCAAGAATGTAATACTTAAGATTACACTATTTTCAGGGGACGCAACATATTCGCGACATTAAAGATACGAAAGGCGGCAGGCTCTTCGCAGAGCCTGCCGCCTAGCTGAAGGCCGCGGTTTACGTGTCTCGCGGAAACCGTGGCCTTATCCGTGGGATGGGGGCGTCACAGGCCCGCGAGATAGCCCGTCGGGTCCACCGGCGTGGAGCCCTTGCGCAGTTCGAAGTGCAATTGGGGAGAGGAGACGTTGCCGGTTTGGCCGGACTTGGCGATCACCTGCCCGCGCTTCACCGAGTCGCCACGGCGCACGCTCACCTCGCCGTTGTGGGCGTAGGCGGAGACGAAGCCGTTGGGATGGCGGATGAGCACCAGATTGCCATAGCCCTTCAGCTCGCTGCCCGCATAGGCGACGACGCCGGCCTCGGCCGCCTTCACGGCGGTGCCTTCCGGAACCGCAATCTTGATGCCCTCGCTGGCGCCGGGCTTGAAGCCCTGAATGATGCGTCCGCGCGCCGGCCAGCGGAATTCCGGCTTGGCGTCGGCGGACGGCGTGCTCGCGGTCGTCTCGGGCTCGGCGACGGGGGCCGTGCGGGCGGCGGACTTGGCCCCCTCCTCAAGCTTGGCGACTTTCGCAGGCTGCGGCGGCTGCTGGGCGGCGGACTTGGCGGCGGCCTTGGCGGCGGCCTTGGCGGCGGCGGTCTGCGCGCCGGTCTGCGCGGCGGCCTTGGCCTTCGCATCTTCCGCCATCTTCGCAGCCTGAGCGGCCTTATCTTCGACGGACTTCTGGGCGACCTGGGCCGACTGCTGGATCTGCCCGGGCCTCACGCCGACGGTCTGAGGGGCGGCCTGCGCGAGCGGACGCTCGACCGCGCGGGCGGCGTACACGGGCGCCGAACCGGCGGCGGCGTTGTAAACCGGGATCGTCAGGCGCGCGCCCGGGCGCACCTGCGCCGGCGAGGCGAGGCCATTGACGCGCAGGAGAGCCTCCTGCGGCACGCCGTAGCGGCTGGCGAGCGAGGCGGCGGTGTCGCTGGCGGCGACGGTGATCGGCGCGCCGCCCTCAGCGGTCCACGGGCCGAACGAGCCGGCGGCGCGAACCGGCGCCGCAGCCGAACCGGCGGACATGGCGGGAACGGAGGCTGCGGCCGGGGGCGCAAGCGGCGCGCTCTGCACGCCGGCGATGGGCGCGAGCGGCGCGGAACTGATCGACGACGAGGGGCCGGCTCCAGCGTATTGGGGAGCGGAGGCGGAGGGGCCAGCGCCGCCGACGGCCTCCGGCGGGTTCAGGGCGTTGCGCGATCCGATGCTGGCGGTTGGTGTGCGGTCAACGCCGAACGGGCCTTCGGCGAGGCGCGAAACATCGGCGGAACACCCTGCGAGAAGCGCCGCAGCAGCCGCCCCCGCCGCAATCTTCAACACGCTCCGCTGCACGATCTTTTGATTTGATTGACCCATCACGCAACCCGCACTCGAACGCATCCAACGCAAGCATTAAGCGGGAGTCGGGTTAAGTAAGGGTTTAAGATGAATCGATTTTTCGGACAGCGCGCGCAAATTCCGCCACTTTGCGCGGGGCGCGGCCAAGATTAACGACTAGAGCCCCTGTGAGCGTCCCGGCGTCAGCGATCCAAGCCGACAGGTTGCGATGGGCGCCTCCTCATAGCCGTCCGTGCGGCGGATGCGGCGCACGAGCCAGCGCCGACCGTCAGAGCCGCGGCGGGCGAAGACCATGATCCCGTCCGGCGCAAGGGCCGCCTCAAGCACGCGGGTGGACTCGAGCACGCCATGGACGGCGATGCGCTCGTAGGGACCGCCGGCGGGCCCCTCCGTCAGCCCGTCGCCCCACAGGACGCGCGCATTGACGAGGCCCAGAGCCTCCAGCCGCGTCTGCGCCTCCAGCGCCAGCGCGCGATAGCGCTCGAACGACAGGACCGTGTTCGCGAGCTGCGCGAGGATGGCGGTGGCGAAACCGGATCCCGCCCCCACCTCCAGAACGTTGCAGGACTTGTCGAGCGCGAGCCCCTCCATCATGCGCCCGACGAGATAGGGCTCGGGCATGGTCTGCCCGCATTCGATGGGCAAGGCGACGTCGCGCAGCGCAAGGTCGATGTAGCGGCGCGGCGCGAACATTTCGCGCGGGGCGACCTCAAGGGCGCGCAGGACGGCGACGTCGGCGATGCCGCGCGCGCGCAAGGCGAGCAGAAAGGCCATGCGCGCCTGAAGCAGGTCGGCGGCGCGGGCCGCGCTGGCCGGCCCGCCGCTCATGCGCCAGCGCCCCAATGGGCCGCATAGCGCGCGAGCTCGACCCCGTCGGTCAGATCGACGCGCAGGGGCGTCACGGCGATGCGCCGCGCGGCGAGCGCGGCGAGGTCGGAGCCCGGCGGCGGCGTGGAGCGATGCCGCTCGAAGCCGATCCAGTAATAGGGATTGCGCCGGCCGTCGTGGCGCTCCTCGATGCGCAGCAGCGCGGCGTCGCGCCGGCCTTGCGCGCAGATCTCAACGCCCGTCACCTCGTCGGGCGCGCAATTGGGGAAGTTCACATTGACGAGCGCGCCCGCGCCGATCCCCAGCTCGAGCACCCGGCGCAACACGTCGGGCGCATGGCGTTCAGCGGTGGCGAAGGGCGCGGCATCCCGGTTCGCCGGCCCATAGGACTGGGAGAGCGCGATTGCGGGCACGCCAAGGATCGCGCCCTCCATCGCGCCTGCGACCGTGCCCGAATAGGTCACGTCCTCAGCGACATTGTGGCCGCGGTTGACGCCCGACAGCACAAGATCGGGGCGCTTGCCCTCAAGGATGCGGTGAACGCCCATGATGACGCAATCGGTCGGCGTGCCCTTGACCGCGTAGCGATCAGGCCCGACGGCGCGCAGGCGCAGCGGGTCGTTGAGCGACAGGGAATGGGCGACGCCCGACTGATCCGTCTCCGGGGCGACCACGGTCAGCCGGGTCGCGCCCAGCGCGCGCGCAATGCGCTCCAGACTTTCCAGCCCCGGGGCGTGAACGCCGTCGTCGTTCGTGAGCAGGACGTGCATGAGGCTCCAGCGACTCGCAGACCAAACTTCGCAAGACGGACATGTAGCACGCCCGCCCGACAGATCGAGGCCGGCTCAGCGGCGAAGCTCATCTGCCCGGCGCAATCGAATTGGGCGTAATCGACATGGGCATGGGCGGGCGCGGCGGCGGGGCCGGCGGCGCCGACGGCGCCGGCGCGGGCGCGAACGGATCGGCCGGCAAGCCCTGCGGGAGCGAGGATTGGGGAATGGCGTCGGGCGCCTCGAAGATCTTGCGCAGGAAGCCCGGGGCGATGGCCGACAGGGGATTGACGGTGAGGACCGGCGCGCTCGCCGGGCCGGAGATGCGGAAGTTGACGCCGATCAGCCCCTCGTTGCTCCCCCCGCCCAGAATGGGGCCGAACAGCGGGATTTTCGCAAACAGGTTGTTGACGCCATAGGCGGGCACGAACGTGCCGTTCAGCGCCACCTGATTGCCGGCGAAATCCAGCACGCCTTCGATCGTGGCGCCGATATTGGGTCCGTTGATCGCCCCGTCCGCCAGTTCAAGACGGCCGCGCGACCGGGTGAAGGCCGTTTGCAGGCGACTGAAGGGCACGGCGTTGGTGTCGAGCGTCTTATCATCGAAGCGTCCGCCCGCGCCCTCCACCACGAGCCGGCGCAGAGCGGGTTCGTTGCGCAGCACGAAATCGCGAATGCTGAGAACGCCGCTCATGCGCGCGCCCCCGCTCAGCGCGACGAGCTGCAATTGCCCGCCCTCCATGCGCCGATAGAGATCAAGGAAGGAGAGCAGAGCGCCGCCGTCGGCGCTGCGCACATAGAATTGCGGCGGCGCGCCGGCGGGAGTCTGCAACATGGCGCCCGTCACCGCCGCCCGGCCCGAACGCGCCGAGAGGCGCAGGTCGCGCAAGGCGGCGCCGCGGCGCACGAGCCGCATGTCCACGTTCGACAGCGACTGGCCGTTGTGGCCATTGAGGAGCGACACTTTGAGATCGAGATCGAAGTCGCGCGCGGGCGCCTCCTCGCGCCCCCCCGCGCCCGGCGCAGGCGCGCCGCCGCCGCCGCCCAGCAGATCGGCCACGAAGGGGCGCGCGTCGACCGAACCGCCGCGCACGACGAGGCGCAAGCCGTCCTTGCCGTTTTGCAGATCAAGGCGCATGTCGTCGCCCGCCGACAAGCGCAATTGCACCATTTTGGCCGCGACGAGCTGGCCAGCGGCGTCGAATTCGATCTGGCCCTGCGCGGAGGCGGAGCCCGCGTCGAAGACGAAGGATTGCAGGCTCGCCTTGTCGGGCTCGGCGACGAGGACGAAGCTCGCCTTCGCGGGTCGCCCCGCCGGCTTCACGAGGCCGGGCGGAAAACCGTTCATCGCGGCGCGGGTGAAATCGAGCTCCACCTGCGGACGGCCCTTTTCGGCGCCGCCGAACGGCATGGTCACTTTCGCCCCGACAGGCCCCGTCAGACCCGCGGCGCTCCAGCCAGCCCGGACGCGCGCCGCCTCGTCGAGGGTCGTCGTCACGATCGCTTCGCCGGGGGCGTGGTAGGCTTTCTTCATCTCAATGCGCACGGGCGCGCCATAGACCCGGCCCTGTCCGCTCGCACGCAGGCCCGCTTCGTCGAGCGCGAAGGACAAGGCGCCCTGCTCCAGCCGCTCCTTGCCCGCGAATCTCTCAACCGTCAGATTGCTCGCCTGTCCCGTGGCGCGCACGGTCGCCCCGCCCTGCCCCGGCTCTTTCGACATGCGCAGATCGATGGACAGACGCGCCTCCACCTGCCCCTTGGCGGCGCCCTGTTCCATCACGCCGGCGCCATGGGCCTTGAGCGCATCGCGCGACAGAAGGTCAGCGACCGCCTCAACCGACCCCGCAGCGCGCAGGACGATATTGGCGGGCATGGGCTTGCGCGACAGGTCAGGCGCTTCGAACCGGCCCTCCGACAAGGCCAGACGCCCGCGCGGGCCAAGGTCCACATAACCTTCGCGCGCGACGAGAGACGCGGTGAGGCCCGTCGAGACGCCGGTCGCCGCAAGGCCGGAGATCGGCGGCAGGCCGGCGAGATAGATGAGGCGCGCGTCGGCGACTTCGTAGTCGACGCGCACGGCCTCGTCGGGGAGCGCCGCGCGGGCGGCGATGGCCTGAAGCGCGCGCTCATCGAGTTCGGCGCGCACGGCGCCGCGCACGAGTCGACCGTCGAGGAGATTGACGAGCAGCCAGCCGCGCAGGTTCGGCGCAAGCATGGAGGGCCACAGGCGCAGAATGGCGCGCGCATGGGTGTCAAAGCCTTCCGCCTTCACGCTGACGCGGCGCGCGCCCTCGCGCCATTGTCCCTGCGCGCTCATGAGGAAGGACAGGTCCGGCCCGTTGAGCGAGAAGCGCTCCAGTCGGAACGAACGATCCTGCGGCGTCACCTCCGCCTCGACCTGCATGCGCGCGAGCACGACGTCGGTCTCGCCGGGGCGCAGCGCGCCGAAGGCGCCGGGACCGCTCGCCAGCGACATGCGCCAGGGCCCGCCCGGCGCGTCTGGCGGAACGACGAGCCCGTCGAGGGCGAGCTGCGTGCGGCCGGAGCGCCATTCCATGCGCTCGATCTCGAACCGGCGCGCCGCGACGTTCCAGCGGAAACCGCCGGAGACTTCGTCAATGCGCATCGGCTCCTGATCGGGCTCCTTGAAGAACAGGAAGCCCGGCCCGACCGACACGCGGCCGACCGCGGTCTCAAGCTGACCTTCGGCGCCCAGCGACAGGCCGAGCCGCGCGGAGACGAGGGAGTCGAAATCGACCGGCGGCGCGCGCCAGCCCGTCAGCAGAACGAGTTCGGTGGCCGAGAGGTCGCGCACGTCGAGATCAAAGCCGCGCGCCAGACCCTCAATCACATCATCCTCGCCGCGCGCCTGCGCGCGCAGGCGCCAGCGCCCGCTCGGGCCCTGCGCCGAGACCGACAGGCTCGCCACGCCCTGCGAGCGGTCCAGCGTGATCTCAAGACCCGAATAGCGGATCGAACGCCCGGTCTCGAGATCGTCGAAGACGAGCTGGGCGTTGGTGACGGCGAACCGCTCCAGCGCGGCGAGCGGCGATCCGCCGCCCACGGCCAGCGCGAGCAGGCGGCGCAAAGCGCCCGCGAGCGGCCGCAAGGCGCCGTCGCGCGCGGGGTTCGCCTCTTCCGGCGCAGCCGCGCCGGCCGCAGGCGCAGGCGCGCGCGGCGCGGGTTCGGCGATGACGAGCGCCTCCTTGCCCGCCGACAGGGCGACGGATCCATCCGGACGGACGGCGAGGCGCAATTCGACGCCATGGGCTTCGAGCCGGCGGGGCTGGAGCTGGCCGCGCAGGAGGCCCGCGGCGCCGATGGAGACATTGGCGTGGGGCGCTTCGAAGACCACCTCGCCCGAGCGGCCGATCACCTGCAGATCGGCGACCGTCACCTCCGGCCCGAGGGCGCCTTTCTCAAGGTAGGCTTGCCCGACGCGCACCGCGTAATCCTCGCCAAGCCGCTCATCGAGATCGGCGGCGATGCGCGCGCCCAGCGCCGGCGAGGCGATGGGTCCATAGGACAGCGCGACCCACAGGGCGCTGACGAGAACGCCGAAGACAATCGCGGCGCCCAGAGACAGAAAGACGCCTCGCCGCAGCCAGCGGCGCAAAGGCGAGCGACGGGCGCGTACGCGACCGCGTTTCAGACGCAGGCGCGCGGCCGCCTCCGCCTCCTCGGCGCTCTCATGGGGCGCGGGAGGGTTCTGGGGCGCATCGGCCGCGATATCGGTGGTCCTGTCGACCAAACATTCCCCTGAACGCACGGGCGCGACGCCGCGCCCCGATCGGCGCCGCCTCGAATCGCGGCCAGTATACGCCAATGGTCCGGCCAGCGGCCGATGCGTATAAACGAGGCCAACAACCCATGGTCCCCGTTTTGGACGAAAGGAAGGCCGCATGTCTGAGAAGATCGTCGAAGGCGCCAAGGCGCCCGCCTTCAACCTGCCCCGCGACGGCGGCGGCTCGGTGTCGCTCGCCTCGCTCAAGGGCAAGAAGGTCGTCCTCTATTTCTACCCGAAGGACGACACCTCCGGCTGCACCACCGAGGCGAAGGACTTCACGAAGCTTAAGGCGAAGTTCAAGGCCGCCGGAGCGGAGGTCTATGGCGTGTCGCCCGATCCGGTCGCCAGCCATGACAAGTTCGTCAAGAAGCACGAGCTGGGGATTCCGCTCTTGTCAGACGAGTCGAAGAAAATGCTCGAAGCCTATGAAGTATGGAAAGAAAAGAGCATGTACGGCCGCACCTATATGGGCGTTGAGCGCACCACCGTTCTGATCGACGAGAAAGGCAAAATCGCCCGGGTCTGGAACAAGGTGAAGGTCGCCGGCCACGCTGAGGAGGTGCTCAAGGCCTGCAAGGAGATCTGACGCACGAACTTCAGCGCGGCTTTACGCTCCATCAACCTTAATGGTTTCCAATGCCCCCGTTGGGTCGGCCCTGCGCCGGCCAAAGGGATTTGGAACATGTCGTTGCGTCGCAGCAGTGAGCGGAGCGTAGGGTTTGCGGGCGTCCGGAATGGGGGATCGGCTTATGTGCTGAGCCTGAGCCGGGGCGGCGAAGAGAGCCGCGCCGCGCTTGAGCCCTGGGCCTTCTGGACGCTGGCCCTCCTCCTGCCCCTGTTCTGCGCGCTCGGCCTCGCCGGCGGCGCGCTGGTCGTCTTCCGGGACGAGGTGTTTCTCGCCCTGATGCGTCGGCAAGCGGACATGCAGCTCGCTCACGAGGCGCGGGTCAGCGATCTGCGCGGACGCATCGACCGGCTCGCCGCCCGTCAGGTGCTCGACCGCGACACGATCGAAGGCCAGTTGCAGGATCTCATCTCCCGACAGGCGCGGCTGGAGAGCCGCTCGGCCATGGTGGCCGCGCTCGCCGAGGGCGCGGGCGGAGCCGCCGCCCTCGAACGCAGCCTCGCGGCCTCCTCCGGCGCCTCTCCGGCGCCGCCGACCGTCCCGGCCACCGCGGCGCGGCCCGGACTCGCCGACGCGCCGGGCCGCGGCGCCCCAAGTTTCGCGCCCCGCGCCGGCGCCCGTCCGCAGGGTCAGCAGCCCCCTGCCGGCGCCAACGCCCAGACGCCGCGCCGCGGCGCCTCGCTTGATCCGCTCCCCATGGGCGGGCCTGACCAGCTTGCGCCGGAAGCAGGCGCGAACGGCCTGCGCGGGACAGATTTCACCGCGCCCCATGCGGCGGCGCGACTGGCGCGGATCAGCGCGGCGATCCACGCGGAGGAGGAGCGCCAGACCCGCGCGCTCGCCGGCATCGGCGCAGTGGCGCGTGAGGAGGCGGGACGTCTGCGTCTGGCCTTCGCCGAGCTTGGCGTCCACGCCGACCGCTTCCTCGCCGCAGAGACGCGCCGCAGCAAGCCGGCGGCCTCAGGCGCCATGGGCGGCCCCTTCACGCCATTCAAAGTGAACCCCGACGGCTCCCCCTTTGAACGCGAGGTGGCCCGGCTACAGGACGACGTGCGCCACGCCGACCGCCTGCGCCGCGCGCTGGGCGATGCGCCGCTCGGCCGTCCCCTGCCCGCCCATGCGGAGACGACCTCGGGCTTTGGCGCGCGCGTGGACCCCTTCCTCGGGCGGCCCGCCCATCACGCGGGCGTCGACTTCCGCGACGCCCATGGCGCGCCGGTGCGCGCGACGGGCGCAGGCCGCGTCTCCCACGCCGGCCCCGCCGGGGGCTACGGCAATCTGGTCGAGATCGACCATGGCGGCGGGCTCGCCACGCGCTACGCCCATCTCTCCGCCATCGACGTGGTGGAGGGCCAGTTTCTGCCCGCCGGAACAGTCGTCGGCCGGCTCGGCTCGACGGGACGCTCGACCGGCCCGCACCTGCATTACGAGGTGCGCATCGACGACGAACCCGTCGATCCCATGCGCTTTCTGCGCGCCGGCCAGCGCCTGTTCGCAGGAGGCTAGGCCGCGGCGGGTTTGCAAAGGCGCGCGAAGGGGCGCAAGGAAGTCCGCAGGCCGCCGCAGACGCGGCCATGGACGAAGATATGCCTCAAGACACAGCCGAGCCCGCCGCCGCCGCGCCCCCCGCCTCTCTCATCAGGCGCCTTCTCGCCAATCCCTGGCTGATGCTCGCGCTCGCCGGCCTGTTCTGGAGCGGCAACCACATCGCCGGGCGCGCCGCCGCGGGCCATGTGCCGCCCTTGGGTCTGGGCTCGCTGCGCTGGCTTCTGGGCGCGGCGATCATGTGGCCTTTCGTCGCCCATCACGTGCGCGCCGACTGGCCGAAACTGCGCGCGGGCTGGCGCCCCGTGCTCGCCCTCAGCCTGATCGGCGGCGCGGTGTTCTCGAGCATCCAATATCTCGCGCTGCAACGCACGAGCGCGCTCAACGCGTCGATCTTCAATTCCTTCGCGCCGGCGATCATCGTCGCCATCGGCGCGCTCGCCTTCCGCGAGCGGCTGCGCGCGCTCAACCTGTTCGGCGTCGCGGTTTCCTTCTGCGGCGTGATGATCATCGTGAGCCGCGGCGACCTTGAGACCTTCCGCAGCTTCACGTTCAATTTCGGCGACCTGCTGCTTCTGCTCAACATGATCGTGTGGGCGATCTACAGCGTGTTCCTGCGGCTGCGCCCGTCGGTTCATCCCCTCACCTTCACCTTCTGCCTCGCGCTGATCGCGGGCGTAACGCTCGCGCCTTTCTGGGCGTTTGAACATGCGCAGGGCTTCGCCTTTCAGCCGACCGCGCTCACCTTCGCCGTCATCGCCTATGTGACGATCTTTCCGGGCCTGCTCGCCTATATCTGCTGGAACCGCGGCGTGGAGGCGGTGGGCGCGGCGCGCGGCGGCGTCTTCCTCCATCTCATCCCCGTCTATGGCGCGATCCTCGCCACGCTGCTTCTGGGCGAGATCCTGACGGGCTTTCACATCGCGGGCTGCGCGCTCATTCTGGCGGGCGTGTGGTTCGCCAGCCGCAAGTGAGCTGACGCCATGGGCCCCATGCACAGCCTGCGCGTGGCGGCGCAGCGCCTGAAGCGCGAAATGCGCGCGCTCGCCATCGCGGCGCGCGATCCGCGAACGCCCCTGCCCGCGCGTGCGCTCGCCGCCTTCGTGCTGGCCTATGCGCTCAGCCCCATCGACCTGATCCCGGACTTCGTGCCCGTTCTCGGCCTCATCGACGATCTGGTGCTTGTGCCGCTTGGTTTGTGGCTCGCGCTCAGGCTCATTCCGACCGTCGTGATGGAGGAGGCTCGCGCGCAGGCGCGAGAGGCGGAAAGCCTGCCGAAAAACCGGCGCGCCTGCGCGATCATCCTTGCGCTGTGGCTCGCAGGCGCTGCGCTGTGCGTCTGGCTGCTGGCCGACTGGATCGCGGCGCGCGGCTCAGCGTCAGTCCACGTCCTCGACCTGCCCCGGCCCGCCGCCATAGACGCGCTGGGCGAGCGACGCCTGCATGAATTCGTCGAGATCGCCGTCGAGCACGTCTGAGGGGGTGCCGGACGTGTGGCCCGTGCGCAGATCCTTCACCATCTGATAGGGCTGCAAAACATAAGAGCGAATCTGGTGGCCCCAGCCGATGTCCGTCTTGGAGGCGGCGGCGGCGTTCTTCTCCGCTTCGCGCTTCTCCAGCTCCATCTCGTAGAGGCGCGCGCGCAACATGTCCCACGCCTGCGCGCGGTTCTTGTGCTGCGACCGCTCCTGCTGGCTCGCCACGACGATGCCGGTGGGAATATGCGTGATGCGGACCGCCGAATCCGTCTTGTTGACGTGCTGGCCGCCCGCGCCCGACGCGCGATAGGTGTCGATGCGGCAATCGCTCTCGTTGATGTCGATCTGGATGCGCTCGTCCACCACGGGATAGACCCAGACGGAGGCGAAGCTCGTATGGCGGCGCGCGTTGGAATCGAAGGGCGAGATGCGCACGAGGCGATGCACGCCTGACTCAGATTTCAGCCAGCCATGGGCGTTGTGGCCCTTGATGAGCAGCGTCGCGGATTTGATGCCCGCCTCGTCGCCCGGCGTCTCCTCGATCAGGTCCACCTGGAACTTCCGCCGCTCGCCCCAGCGCCCATACATGCGCGCAAGCATGCGCGCCCAGTCGCAGCTCTCGGTGCCGCCGGCGCCGGAATGGACTTCCACATAGGTGTCGTTGGCGTCGGCTTCGCCGGAGAGGAGGGATTCGATCTCGCGGCGCTTGGCCTCGGTGACGAGCCCCTTGAGCAGGGCCACGCCTTCCTGTTCGGTCGCCTCGTCCCCCTCCGCCTCGCCGAGTTCGACGAGGGTGACCGCGTCGTCGAGCTCGCGCTCGAAGCGCGACAGCGAGCCCAGACGGTCTTCGAGGTCGGTGCGCTCGCGCATGATCTTCTGCGCGGCCTCGGCGTTGTCCCAGAGGGTTGGATCTTCGACCTTGGCGTTCAGTTCCGCCAGACGGCGTTGCGCGGCGTCGACGTCAAAGATGCCTCCTCAGCAGTCCCACGGACTGCTTGATCTGTTCGACGAGCGATTCGGCTTCCGCGCGCATGGCATCCACAAAGCAAAGAATGACGCATCGTTCTTACTGATGCGCCGCCTGCCTGTAAACGGCCTAATAAAGCCCGCCCGTCCCCGTGCCGATCGCGCGGTCCGACACCGGCCCCGCAGGCCCGCGGAAGGCGGCGTCGCCAAGGAATGAATCCGGCGGCGCGGTGCCCGGCTTGAAGCCTTCGAGGATCGTGCCCGCTCCGCTTGAGCGCATGCCCGAGCGCGGATCGATGGAGATGAGCTTGATGCCCGGCGGCACGCGGAACGGCGCGTCGGGCTTGTTCTTCAGGGCGACCTTCATGAAGTCGCGGAAGATCGGCGCGGCGTAACGGCCGGCGGTCGCCGAATTGCCCAGCGAGCGCGGACGGTCGTAGCCCATATAAACGCCCACGGCGAGATCAGGCGAGAAGCCGACGAACCACACGTCCTTCGCGTCGTTGGTCGTGCCGGTCTTGCCCGCTATGCGCTTGCCCACTTCCCGCACCACGGTGGCCGTGCCGCGCTGGACGACGCCCTCCATCATGGAGGTGATCTGATAGGCGGTGAGCGGATCGAGCACCTGCTCGCGCTTGTCGATGAGGCGCGGCTCGGCCTGATTGTCCCAGCGTTCGGCGTCGCAGCCCTCGCACACGCGCTGATCGTGCTTGTAGATCGTGCGGCCCCAGCGATCCTGAATGCGGTCGATCAGCGTCGAG
>Ga0315899_10005217_pt1 | contig 14031 bp, 14 predicted proteins | sample LakEriMetagenome_2_FD_203518 | JGI IMG/M metagenome (GOLD analysis project Ga0315899, IMG submission 203518) | Freshwater fungal communities from buoy surface, Lake Erie, Ohio, United States - Buoy 4 MA112 | ecosystem: Environmental > Aquatic > Freshwater > Lake | place: USA: Lake Erie, Ohio... | reverse complement strand
CCGGTGTTTATCGCTCGGCGCCACAACCGCACCGTGCAACCATGCTGGAGATGCGTCGGCGAATTCTGCGCATCGTTCCGAATGCCGAAGAAGTGTTGAGCTACGGCATTGCGGCATTCAAGGTGAATGGCACCATCGTGGGTGGTCTACTGGCAGCCAAGCATCATGTGGGTTTCTATCCGTTCAGCGGCACCGTCCTCAGCAGGTTTCCGCACGAGCTCCGCGGTTTCTCCACCACGAAGAGCGCACTTCATGTGCCCATTGCTAAGCCACTGTCGTCGGCATTGTTGAAGAAGTTGATTTCTGCACGCATATCGCAAAACCCTTCGAAGTCAGGTGCTTTCAGTGCACCGAAGTCTGCGCGAGCCGATGACGAATGGCGTTCGCTTGGTCTTGCCGCTCCGGCCCGTCGTGCATTGGCCAACGCCAAGATCTACCACCTGCGGGATTTACGAAAGTGGCGTGAGGCCGACGTCAAGGCATTGCACGGCATCGGTGGCAATGCGCTGGCTGAACTCAAGCGCGCGATGAAGCGGGCCGGGACCACCTTCCGCCCCAGCTGAACCATTCGCAACGCGCAGCTCGCGCGAGGCAGCGTTAACTGCGCAGCACCTTGTCGAGTGGGCGTCCCTTCGCCAACTCATCCACCAATTTGTCGAGGTATCGAATCTTGCGCATCAATGGGTCCGTCACCTCTTGAACCTTCACCCCGCATACCGAACCCGTGATGAGCTTGCACTTCGAGTTCATGCGTGCCGCCGCAAAGAAGTCTTCGACCGTGGTCTTCTTTATGAGGTGCTTCTTCAACGCTGCCTCGGTGTGGCTAGTGAGCCAGTGAATCACCTCGTGCAACTCTTTCTTGCTGCAACCTTTGCGTTCGAGTTTCGCCACGTAAAGCGCATACACGTCTGCAAATGGCGTGGTGAAGATGCGGTGTTTCATGTCATCTCATTTTGGTCGAAGCCGCATGTGCGCAGTCACTAACGAGCCGAGGCGAATGTTCTCCGCTGACCGCACTGCGTCTTTGATCGGAAGGTAGTACTCGTCGCCCTTGGGCCACAGCGATGTCGTGAATTCGGATTCGCCGATTCGGCATGCCACGGGGATCATCCCCCAGCCGTAGGTGACGGCAGCTGCGATGTCTCGGATTTCCTCGGCAACGGCACCACGTACCGCGACGAAATGGAATGGTGCCGGCCACCGCCACTCGAATACCTTGCCACGAACCGTGAATTCATCGCCGCGCATCGCTCGATGGGACGCTACACACCACCACTACCGATGTTGGCAGTTGGGCGATGGTTTAGCGCGGCCCCGGGCAACTGAATCAGCTGAACAGGGCGACGAACTAGTCGAGTGACAAACCCCGACCAACTTCGAATCCCATCGCAGCATGTTGATCAGCTGACGCTTGTGTGGCGTGGCGACCCTCGACGCGATACAACGTGCCACTCGTTGATCCACCGCTCGTCGATCCGGCGCTCGATGCCGGCGAAAACTCGAGAATGTCCGTGCAGTGAAACCCACCTTCGGGCTCCGGGTTGGGCGTGTGCCCGGGGCCAAGTGCGGTGGTCCACACGAAGTGTTCGTTGGGAACGGCTTCAAGCACGCTCCAACATTGTGATGTAATCCCAGATTCGTCCATCATGGAAATCTTTCGGTGCCTGGTTGGTGGACCACTGTGAAATCGCATCAGCAGGCATTCGCTCTAGTTGTGCATCACTCCAAAGGTTCGCAAACGGATGTCCGTATCTCGCCACTTACGCAGGCGAGATATTCACCCAAGGTCTCCGCACGACGACGACACCAGTTGAAGAAGCGCAGAACGATGCAACGCTGTGCCAAGTGGCTCTCCGGGTCACAACGGAGTCACAGACCATAAAGAATCGATGGACTAGGCGACACGTACTGCTCGCCACCACCGCATGGAAACACACTCTGCAGACCGAAGAGACAGGGTGATACACCCGACCGTTGTCCTCGGATCAGAGGGTTGGGGTTCGAGTCGAGCCGATCAGGGTTGCTTCGTGATCCTTACAAGATCAAGATCGCCGGTCTTCACGAATTCGACGGCGATTCCGCGATAGGCGACTTTGTCGCCCTGAAGCAACAGGTCGAACGCGCGCGATGCCCCCTTCGGCACGACATGGTCGGCCCATCGATCACCGCGATCGCTGTCGACGTAACCCGAGCTTTGTGCGTAGCGGTCGGTGTCCATCGTCGTATCGACGTAGTACACCGAGACTCCGTACGCGGCGACCTCCCCCGCGGACGGGCCATATGTCGGGTCAAGCATGCGACTACCCCATCCCTCTGCTCGATGCGACTCGATGACCAACGCATTGGTGTCCGACAGAGGAACGATCACGCCGCGCGGTCCGTGCTGCCGTCTCTCCAGCGGTATGAGTGAGATCTCGAGTGACTTGGCGGCGATCGGCATGCAGTACACCTCGTCGCTACCGAGCCAACCTGCATGAAATGCGTCCCAGACATTCAGCACAACGGAGTTTCCGTTCTGATCGTCCATCACGCTGAGTCGTGACCGAGGCGAGTGGCCGGACAAGCCCATCGGATGTCCGTATTCGTGAACCCAAAAACTCCACAGATCGAACTGATTGTCGTAGAAGAACTCTGCTCCACCGAACAGGTTCCTCACCGGCCCCTCGACACTCTCCACTCGCCAGTTGGCCATGCCAAGATCGGTCTCGCCGAGTTTGATGCTTCGCGGAAAAAGCACAAACACAAAGTCAGAGCTAGTGAAGTCAACGTACGGATCGGCCAAGGAGACGATCTCTTGCGCCATCGGAAGTACCGAGGCACGATCGCCTTTCCTGAGTGCATACCCGCCGGCCGGCTTGGACATCCGCAGCCATTGCTTCGGAAACTGCCAGTTCAATGACAAAGTGGCCTTCGAGAAGAACTCGAACCACGCATCAACTTCTTCGATTTCCCGCTGCGCGGCAGCCAACTCAGCCTCGGTTCCTCGGGCATCGGGGAAATCGACAGCAATGAGTTGCACGTTCGCCCGACCTGCCGTCGGGAGCATCGGTGTGCCGTACACGTCGCCCCGCGGGAATCCGACATTCCACGGCTGGTACGTCTTCACTCGAGCTTCACGCAGTCGGCATGTGTCGAGGTTTTCTCCCCCAACGGGCATTCGGGGAATCGGCGGAGTACGTGTGAGCGCCACCCATGTCTGTGCACCGTCGGCAAGATTGCGGCATTCGAGATAACCGGATGGAAGCGCCTTCTTCTCACCGACGTTCGAACATCGGCTTCCGGAGCCAACCCCTTGGGCCCTCCCCTTGGAGGATGCAGCCGACGATGACTTGGGCGGCGAGTTCAAACGTTTCCACAGCGTGCGATTCCCACTCTTCGCGCAGCGAAAGGTGCCGACCGACGTCGTTTGAATCCGACCAACGCTTCGACACGTGGCGCCGTCGACGGGCGCCGACACCGCTGCACCATGTGACGGCGACGCCACGCCTGATGTTGCGGTCTCAGATTTCGGTAGCGAAACCGGCAGCACGCCCGTGAGTGCCGCAGCAGCGACGGAAACCACCCGGAATGCGCTGGACATCGGCACGGTCAAAGGTACCCATCGACAACCATCATGCTGTGAATTTTCGAAGTTCGGGATGGGGAGAGCCTGCGGAGGGGGCTCGTGGCCCACGGGTAACGTGCACTTGGGATGGAAGCTGAAGCACTGCGTCAACGCGCGACACGCAACGTACGACTGCTGCGCCGTCTGAATGTCGTCACCCTGTCGGTCGCAATCCTTGTATACGTCGGTCTCCTCGGTATCGCGCTGACACAAGGTGTCGGCCCGCTGGCCGTGTTCGCGTCGTGCGTCATGCTCGCCGAGATCTTGGTGTTCCAGATCGTGCGCACGTTGTGCGACCATTTCGACATCGTTCGCGACCGTCGTCTCTGATCGTGCGGCTCCTGTACTGTCACTACTCATGAATGCCGTAGGTGACACGTACTTCGACGTCAGCTTCGAACGAGTCGTACCCGTACCCGCCGCACACTTGTGGCGCGGGTGGACGGATGCCGCGGTTCTCAAGCGATGGTTTACCCCCGCGCCGTGGGTGACAACGGATGCGGAAGTCGACCCTCGTCCGGGCGGAATCTTTCGCACGGTGATGCGCGGTCCCGACGGCGAAGTCGGTGGTGGAATCGGCTGCGTGCTCGAGGCGATTCCGAACGAAAGGTTCGTGTGGACATCGGCACTCGGCCCCGGGTTCCAACCTCAACGGCAACCCACGGAGGGCTTTCACTTCACGGGAATGATCGAACTCGTGCAACGTGGCAGCAGCACGTTGTATCGCGCAACGGGTCGTCACTCGTCACGCGAAGACGCCGAAGCGCATGCTGCAATGGGTTTCGAAGTCGGCTGGGGAATGGCACTCGATCAACTCGTGGCACTTTTTGAGTGACCTTGTCGCGAGTCTTCATGCCCGTCGGTCGCTACGCCGACCCCGTCACGTCGTGATTCGGCCCGCTATCAGGATTGGCGCTCTTCGGTCAGGGAAGTGTCAACGAATCGAGCTGAGAATTCATGCGCTCGATTTCGTCACGTTGGGCAGCAAGAATTGCACTTGCCATGGCGCGAACACTTGGATTCGCGCCATTGGTGAGAACTTTTTCTGACATTGTGATCGCACCTTCGTGATGCTTGATCATCGCCCGGAGCCAGCTGATTTCGAACTCCTGACCGGTCTTCGATGTCAAGAGGGACAATTCTTCGTCCGTCATCATTCCGTGCGTTGAACTCGAGTGGGTGTCGTGCATCGCATGTACGTCCTCCTTTTCACCCCAAGAGCGGAGCATTGCGCGCATTTCCGCGATTTCTGGCTCTTGCGCTGCGCGAATTTCATCTGCAAACTCTGCGGTGACTGCCGAAACATCAACAAGCGGCACCATCGCAGCCATCTCTATTGCCTGCTCATGATGTGGAATCATCCCCTGGAAGAACTCGATGTCCGCTTCAGTGAATGCACCGGAGTCGCCGGCGTCAGAGGTGAGCAAGTCACCGCCCCCGGCGCATCCGACGAGCATGACTGTCGCGATCGCCGCTAACGTTCGTTTCATGGCCACCACAGTTATACATATCTCAGGTATGTCGTGTCAGAATTGTGTGAAACATGTGACCGACGCCCTGCTCGGCGTCCCGGGGGTCGACTCGGTTGACGTATCACTCGAAGCAGGTACGGCCACCGTCTATTCCGATGAGACAATCGTGCATGATGCGATGCGGTCGGCCGTCGGCGCGGCAGGCTACGAAGTCACGGCGTAATCAAAACTCCCGATCGGGGACCCCGCCCGAAGCCGGGAATGGTTTCGACCGCTAGCCGTTGACTCCGATGTAGCGCGGGGTCGCGTCGAAGGTGCCCAAGCCGGCAAACGTGCTCGGGTTCTGCACGAAGGACTCCGCGTGCAGATACTTGCCAACGAGTGACGCACCGCCGAGTGCGGCGAGGTCGAACGTGTACGAGCCGTTGTAGTCGACGTTCACACCGAACCCGATGTTCGTGCACGTGGCATGATCCTGCGCGGTGCACGCGTAGAGGAACACCTGACGGGTGGCTCGCTGCGATCCCGTGTCGTACGTGCCGGCGGTGACGAGAATCTTGCTGTTGGCGCGGGCATTGCCACCACCGACCACCGTCATCTGCGGACACGTACGGGCCGTTGCCTGCGATCCGCTGATGCGCGGGCAGTCACCGGCAACCGGCGCGGGAGCAACGAGGGTGCCCGTCGCTGCCGGGGCTGCGGCTGCACCGCCGCCGAGCTGCACCGGCGCAGCCGATGTTGTCGCGAGGATTTCTTGCGTCACCTTGTTCACCGCATTGGTGACGAGCACGACGTACTTGCCCGACTTGTCGGCAGGAACGAGTCCCGCCGAACCACTCGAGCCGCCGATGGTCACTGTCGTGCCGCGGGCAACCTGCGTGCCCTGCGTGGAATTGATGACCCCACCGTTCGCACACGAGTTGATCGGCGTCGTCGGTGTGTCGCAGTAGCGAATTCCCGTGACGACCATGACGGTCGCCGCGGCGTTGGTTCCGTTCGCCACCGAGAACGTTCCCTGTGTGATCGGGAACTTCTGGCCGGGCGTCAACGCACCGGTGAACCGCGGCTGTGCGGTGGCGGTGATGGCGACCGCACCCGTTGCTGCGGCCGGCACGGTCGTCGTCGCAATCACTGCGCCCACTTGCACCGGATCGGAATACGTGATGGCGAGCAACTTGTTGCCCTGCACGAGCGACGTGCCGAGCACCGCCCAGCGACCGGCGTAGTTCGCCTCCACGGATGAGTCCGAGCGTCGCGCCGCTCCACCACCGAAGGTGAAGTTGCCGTAACCACCGGGCGTATCGAGGCCGAGGGTCGGACTCGGTGCACAACGCTTGCCGACCGGGTCGGATGTCTTGTCACGCGTGTTGCAGAAGTACGCAACGGTCACCAGCTTGAGATCGGCAGCCGCCTGCGCGGTGGAGTTGCTGATGGTGAACGCGCCGGGAACGAACGAAATCGGGAGTCCCGCATTCGGGGTGGACACCCACTTCGGGGTATCGGCCTTGACGTAGCCGAGGCCTGCCGCTGCTGCGGGTCGGGCGGCGGGCTTGTACGCCGGATTGTCGGCAACCTTCGACAACTTCACGCCGAGTTTGACTTCGAAGCCACCCGTATCACACGCGGTCGGATCGACTTTGCCGCTCATGTTGAATTCAACTTCGCGACCGAGGGGCAGATCTTTGAACGAGACGAACACGGTCTTTTGCTGACCGACGTCATCGGTGTCGAGGAGGATGAGGCTGTCGTACAACTTCTCGACGAGGCTCACCGACGAGCCGAGGTCGGTGGCACCCGATGCGACTGCCGCACTGGCTCCACCCGTCTTTGCTGCAACGACGACCGCTGCAACCTTCGGTGCAAGCTTCGCTAGGTACGTGGCCGACTGGATCGTCGCGTCGAGCGTGTAGTCGGGCGATGCAGCGAGCGTGCGACGCACGGCGGTGGCATCCGACGTTGACACGAGTGAGTTCTTGAACTCGAGAGCCTTCTGGTAATAGAGACGGTCGAGATCGGCGGTGAGCGCGTTGTCGTGCTCCATGAAGTTCATCGTCATGATCATTCCGTCGTTGACGAACGACGTGCGGTTGATCGGAGTGACGTAGTCGCGCCACTGCAACTGCTTGGCCGCGGTCTTCGAGCGCTCTTGGCGGGCAAGCGTCACCCAGTCGGTGGTCACACGGTCGTACCACTGCGTGCCGAGGTTCGAACCCCGACCCTTTCCTTCCCAGGTGCGCTTCGTGACATTGACGCGGAACTCCTGATCGTTGTCGAGCGAGAGCGGATCGGAGTTCATTCCCATGCCGTCGATGATCGCGAACATCGGCAGCACGTAGTTCTCGTCACCCTTGCTCGAGATACCGAGCTGACACTGACCGACTTCGCTGGGATCAGTGATGCGAGCGGCGATGAACCGGGTGTCGAGCATGTAGCACGGCCCGTTCGTCGGGCAGTTCTTGTACTTTGTCCACTTCGGATTCAACAGGTCAATCTGATCCTTCGACAGCTCGGCCGATGCCGGTGTCGCAATCGCCAGCGTCGACAATGCGACGAGAACTGCACTGAATATTCCTTTGACCGGGCCGGAGCGCTTCATCATGTTCCTCTGTGTCGGATTCCCGTCTACCGGACAATCAGCGAACTGAGCGTAGTGAGTCGAATGCTCCGACGTTCGTCTTCGGTCAAGCCGTGATTCGACGCACGATGTCGGCGAATTCGACGCGCTCCTCGCCGCTCAGCGTTGCGTCGTAGATGTCACCCATCAACTCATCGGTAAGTGCCTCGGCGCGCTCGCGCTTGGCAACGAGGTGCGAGCAGTCGGGGTACGGCGGCTGGTAACCGTGCAACCCCGCCATGCGTTCTCCGTGCGACGACGCGAGCATCGCCTGCAATGCCGTGAGGCCCTGCACACGAACGGCGTGCATGTGTACGCAACCGCGCAACTCGCGCAGGTACGTGGCGAGCCGATACGCGCGTTCGACGTCACCCGACGGAAGTCCGAGGGCACGCAAGCCGGCGAACAAGGTGAGCCCCGCAGAGTCGACTCCGTCGACGATTCTTTGCGCGAGTTCGGTGAATCGCGGCAAGTCGGTGCTCGGCTGCATGTTCGTGGCGGCCCACGCATCGGCCGCACCGGCGTAACGGCGACTCGCTGGGCCGGGTCCTTCGACGGCGATCCCCTGGTTCCACGCCGACGTCACGAGCTCCTTGTCGAAGAACATGAACGCTGCGTAGATGACGTCGGGGTCGACGTCACCGAGCACACCACCGCGACCCGCCATGTAGAAAGCAAAGCCGCGCGGATATCCCGCCGCCTTGCCGATCGCCCCCGTTGCGGGGTCGAGCATGTACTTCACCCCGAGCGCGTTGAGCGCCGGATCGATGGACCGGGCGAGGTCGATTCCGCTGAGCGTCGTCATTTCCTCACCCTAGAACGCCGGCACGTCGAGCGGCCCGCGCACTGCGTATCCGGTTGCGTCAGCGCTCGTAGTCAACGGCGGCGCTGGTGAACTCCGCGCTCTTTGACACGTTCGCGCCCACCCGCACCTCCGCTTTCAAGGTGTTTTCACCGGTCACCTGAATGACGATGACCCCGACGGGCGCCGTACCACGTTCGATTGTCACTGACGGGACGAACGGACTCGTCTGGCTGTCGAGCGACCACGTGGAACCATCCGGCGCCTTGAGTACGAAATCGACCAGTTCGAACACTCGTGGCGCGTCTCCGAGCTTGACTTGTTTCGCGTCGAAGTCATCGCGGAATGCAACCACGGAACCGCCCTGCGACGTGAACATACCCTTGCCGAGCAGCGTCACCTTCGGATCCAACCCCGCCGGGGCGATCGACATGTGCGAATCCCAGTAGCCCTTCGCATCCCCGAACTTCACGTACGGCATGTTTTCATCGCCGTACTTGCCCAGGTAGAAGTTCGTGTCTTTTTCGAACCATACCCCAGATGCCGATCCCGGAACGTCGTAATCGATCTTGCCCACCCGTGGCTCGGCACTGCGGACCACTTTTGCCATGAGTGCCGTCTTCATGCTCTGCGGCACGTAATCGAGCGCACTCACTGTGTGCGTCTTCCAGACGTCGTGCCGCACGTAGTTTCGCGGCTGCAAGCCGGTGAGTCTGACCCGTTGGTCCGACATCTGCCAGTCGGTACGAATCTCGCCGGCTTTGGCGATGACTTCGCCGGCTTTCACGGACACGCGCATGGCCGGCTCGCCCTTGCCGTAGCCGATCTGTGTGCCGTCGAGCTCGGCGACGGGGCCGACGAGCTTGTCGACGTGACCGTATTGAACGTACAGATCGCAGCTGAGCTCGAGCACCATTCCGTAGTCGCCGGGCATGCCCTCGATGCGCACGATGTGCGCATCGGCCGGGGCGATGATGTCGTTTGCAGCGACTCCCGTGTTCTTGAACTGCACGTACGAATGATTCACAGGCGTCACGTGCTTCCTGCTCAGCAAGCCGAGCGGAAGAATCAGCTCGATGTCGTCAATATTCGGTGTGAGGGCGTATTTCATTTCGACGTCGCGCTGTTCGCAAATGCCGTCCGACCAGTGGTATCTCAGCGGACGCTCGTCGACCTTCGGATCGAGGAACACCTGCCACGCCAATGATCCGTCGGGGTTGTAGTAGCACTCCCACTCCGTGCCCTGTGGATACGCATCCCCGGTGTGGGTGTGATCACCGCGCGCCTCGCACTCCATACCTGCGAGGTCATCTGTCTGCACTCCACCCGCTTTCACGTTGATCTTCTGTGTCTCAACTTGGTCGGGGTATCCCTCGCTCTTCCATTCACGCCAGACGAGTCGGCCGTCGATGAGTTCGTAGCACTCCCACTCGGTGCCACCGGGAGGAGCCTCACCGGTGTGCTGATGCTCGCCCTTGTTCGAACAGGCGCTCTCGGCAGTCACTGCGTCGCCGCCACCGCCACCGCATCCGGCCAGTGTCGCGAACGTCAATGAAACGAGGGTGATTGCAAGCAGTTTCTTGTGCACGGGGGCATCGTAGGGTACGTTCCGCACGCTCATGCGCATCACGTACGACGTTTCCCTTCTGCGCAACGGCAAGTTCGACCCGACGGCGCGCATCGTGGGTAATCGCATCGAGCGCGCCACACTCACGCCATACGGTCCGGGTGCGATCGCTCTCACTGCCGACGACGAGGTTCGCATCGAATCGACGCACGGCCCGGGTGGCGACTGGCTCGCCGCGAATGCATCGGCCCTGGCGGCACGCGACGTTGCAGCTCAACCGATCGACCCCCTGCACGACGCGGTGCGTCAGGCACAACGCGACGTGGGAATTCTTCACCTTCCGCGCAGCAACTCGCCCTGGCACGAACTGTTGCCCGCAATCCTCGGTCAGCGCATCACCGGAATCCAGGCGCATGCACAGTGGTCGAAGCTGTGTCGCACGTTCGGTGAACGTGCACCGGGCCCGTTCGATCTGTACCTGCCGCCGTCGCCCGAGCGACTCGCCCATGTGACCTCGTGGGAGTTCCACCGCATGGGCATCGAGCGCCAACGGGCGCGCACACTTCTCGTTGCCGCGCGACATCACCGTCACATCGAGCGCACCGTCGATCTCAGTGGCGAAGATGCGCGCAATGCACTCATGCAGCTGCCGGGCATCGGCGTGTGGACGGCAGCGGTCACCGTCGGTGTGTCGCACGGCGACCGCGACGCGCTCCCGGTCGGCGACTTCCACGTGAAGAACACCGTTGCATTGGCGCTCACGGGTCGCGCGCGAGGTACGGACGAGGAGATGATCGCCACACTCGAGCCGTACCGACCGCATCGCTGGGTCGTCGTGCGCATGCTCGAAAAGTGCGGACTTTCGGCACCGAAATTTGCACCGCGGCGACCGCTTCTGCCCATCGAACAGATGTAATACCTTTCGCATTGCACGGGGCGTATGGTGGGCACGTGGCCTCACGTCGACCGACAACCGTTGTCATCGTCGTGACCTCGATCATCGTCGCACTCGCCGTCGTCGTCCTCGTGTTTTCGGTCGGACGCAACGTAACGGAATACGACGCAACCTCACCCGAAGGTGTCGCGCAGTCGTATCTCACGGCTGCATTCGACGGCGACTTCGATCGTGCAGCCGACTACTTCGCACCCGGAGAAGACTGCGACGCCGACGACCTTGACCGGGCATACTTCCAGCGCAACGCACGGATCAGCTTGATCGATTCCACCGTCGACGGCGAGCGGGCCCGTGTGCGCATCGCCGCGGAGATCCCCGACGGTGGACCACTCGGAGGCTTCTATCGCGAGGAGCACACGCTGCGCCTCGTGCGCAGCGACGGAACGTGGTTGCTCACCGGTATTCCCTGGCCGCTGTACGACTGCAACGTTCCCTCGAAATAGCGGCACATGTTCGGCGCGCTCATCCCCTTCGCCGTCATCGCGGTGATTGCATACGGAATTCGTGCTTCGCGGCGCGGTGGCTCGACTCTCACGACCGGGCAGCAGGTGCGCTACTTCTTCCAGCATCTCATCCTGCTCGTCGCCGTTCTTGTGACGACGGCGGGGCTCGCCGGGACGATCGGTCCGATCGTCGATCGCGCCACGTTCGTCGCCACGGAAGCGAATGACACCGCACTCAATCTTGCGATGCTCATTCTCGGGGCACCGATCACCGCTCTCCTCTCGATCACCACACGACGCCGTCTCGCAACGGATCGCACCGAGATCGGTTCGTTCGGGTGGTCACTGTTCGTCACCATCGGGACGGTCGCACCGCTCATCGTCGCAATGTTCGGCGGTTACCGCACGTTGCTCTTCGTGGTTGGCACCGACAGCTACGACGGCGCGGCCCTCGCCCAACTCATCGTGTGGACCGGTACGTGGCTGATCGTGCGGCGCGTCGATCATGCGACGTCGCTGCAATCCCGCATTGAGTTTCGCCACGTCGTCCCGGCACTGGTCGGACTCGTCGTTGCGGCCGTCGCTCTCGGTCAGCTCGTCTCGGGTCTCGTCCAGCGAATCCTCGATGCGACGTCGGATGCCGTGTTCGTGCCGACAACCTCGCTGCTCCATCGCGGTCTCGCATTGTTCGTCGTCGGTGCCACGGTGTGGACCATCGACTGGTTGCGCAGTCTGTCCCGCGAGACGAACAGCGATGCATGGCGATTCGTCGTCGTTCTCTTCGGTATTGCGGGAGGACTCATCACCGCGATCGTGTCGCTCGCCACGGCCACGTACCAAGTGGCGGTGTGGCTCGTCGGCTCACCTCAGGCCGACATCGCACGCACGCACTTCGAGGCGTTTCCCGAGGCCATCGGTGGACTCGTCGCCGGACTGCTCGTGTGGTGGTACCACCGAACTCTGCTCGCCGACCGTCGCACCGAGCTGCGCACGGAGATCGACCGGGTGTACGAGCACGTCATGGCTGCGGGCGGCTTGCTCGCATCCGCCGTCGGAGTCGTCATCCTCGTCGTTGCGGTCGTCGAGGCGATCACCGGAACGCGGATCATCCGCGGGGACACCGCCGTCAATACCTTGCTTCTGTCACTCATCCTGCTCGCCATCGGCATCCCGGTGTGGGTGACGTACTGGCGTGCAAGCCTCCACCGCGAGGCTGCAGACGAGCGCGGTTCGATCACGCGGCGCGTCTACGTCGTCACCCTGCTCGGCGTCGGCGGGCTCGTTGCACTCGGCTCGGCGATCGCCACCGTGTACTTGTTGCTGCGCGACGTCATCGAGGGCAACTTTGCGACGTCGACGTTGCGTGCCCTGCGATACCCGTTGGCGATACTCCTCACGTCGGGGGCGGTGAGCGGTTATCACGTGCGGGTTTTCCGCGACGACCATCTCCTCACTCCGACGTCCCATGGACGCCGACGCATCGTCATCGCCGGCCCGGCCGATGCCCGTCTCGATTCTGCGTTGCGTGCCATTCCCCACCTCGACGTCGAATGGACGACGACGAGCGACGGCAGTTGGCCGGTTGACGACGTCGTCGCTGCGATTACGAAATCACGGGGCGATCTTGTCGTGGTCCTCGGTCGTTCGGGCGTGACGATCGCGCTGATCTAGCTCGGGCGTCGCTCGCCAAGTAGCGCGATGTCGCGCGGTGGCCGGACTGCCTTGCCGCCACGCTTGGCGAACTCGGTGATGTGCGCCATTGCGTCGGCCGTGTCGTCGGTGAACTTCAGCAGATCGAGATCGCTCGGTGAAATCATTCCGGTGTCGACCATCGTATGTAACTGATCCCGCAACGGCTGCCAGAAACCGCTGCCGCACACGACGACCGGGAAGTCGTGCATCTTTCCGGTCTGGATGAGTGTGAGCGCTTCGAAAAGCTCGTCGGCGGTACCGAAGCCGCCGGGGAACACGACGAAGCCGACCGAGTACTTCGTGAGCATGAACTTGCGGGCGAAGAAGTAATGGAAATCGACGTGGACGTCGAGGTACGGATTCGGCTTCTCTTCGCGCGGCAACTTGATCGTGCAGCCGACACTCGTCGCGCCGACATCGCGAGCCCCGCGGTTCGCCGCTTCCATGACTCCCGGTCCCCCGCCGGTGATGACGGCGAAACCGGCCTCACCCAGCGCGCGGCCGATGGCAAGGGCATTGGTGTATTCGGGCGAGCCTTCACGCACACGGGCCGAGCCGAACACGGTGACGGCAGGGCCGACGAAGTGCAGGCGTCGCATGCCGCGCAAAATCTCGGTGGCAATCCGGTGCAGGATCACAAGGTTGCGCCACCGACTGCGCGGGTTGGCGAGAAATTCTGCTTCGAGGGGACGACGCTCGGTCACGCGTCCAATCTACGAACGAGTCTTGCGCTTCGTACCCGTCTTGCGCGATATGACCGTCGACGACGGACTCAATTCCTTCAGCCTCGCGGTCACGAGAGCATTGAGCAGTGCCGCATTCACGGTCCAGTCGAGTGGAATGCGGATCGTATGTTTGTTCACCTCGAAGTCGGCCAGGCGG
>Ga0315899_10005211_pt1 | contig 14035 bp, 23 predicted proteins | sample LakEriMetagenome_2_FD_203518 | JGI IMG/M metagenome (GOLD analysis project Ga0315899, IMG submission 203518) | Freshwater fungal communities from buoy surface, Lake Erie, Ohio, United States - Buoy 4 MA112 | ecosystem: Environmental > Aquatic > Freshwater > Lake | place: USA: Lake Erie, Ohio... | reverse complement strand
TAACCCAACTCTCATTGGATTACTTCGAGCGAGATAGTCATCCATGGAAGACATGTCAAGCAAGGGTCAGAGCTTTCCATCAAAGGAGAGCGAGGTAGATTCAATTTCATAAAGCACGTCTTGAACCCAAAAACTGGTTCTGAGTGGGTAGATGTGGTGGGCGGTCCAGCGGGTTATAAGACATTAAGGTCATTCCATGTTGATAAAATCCGTCGGGTTCATAATAAAGTTAAGACCAGAGCGGGCCGTAAGGCCAAGGGATTGGATGTAGAATAAAACTATGAAATGTATCTGCGGCTATCACAGCTACCCAAATAATGCCCGTGTGTTTGCTAACCACATTCAAGACTGCATGGTCGATGGCGCATGTAAGGACATTATGCCTGTCCCAACCGTTGTATGGCGTGACGGTGGCTTTACTGTCGTACGCGAGGCTGACGAGGGTGAGCAGACCTATGACCTTGGTCTTACCCGCCATGACATGAAAGAAGCAGAAGAGGTTCTAGAAACTACTCCAGCATCTGAGGAAGATCAGAGCTCGGACTCCACGCTTTAAACTGCCGTAAGTGGGATTCGTAACTCCCCTTACCTTTTATTTTGATTTGCACCTTTACTGGGTGCTCTGTACTAATCGCCCAACATATTGAGCCATGCCATGTCTCTGGTGCTTTCTTACCTAATACCCATGTATTAGTTGCAGTTGTATCTAAGCTTCCATTGGGGAGAACTCTGGCAAATCTGACTTTAATATAATCGGGTTTCTTTTTGGGGAGTTTTAATCCCACTTGTGTGCAATAAAGTGCTCTGCTTTTACTTATCTTGCTAATTGATGTTTTTCCATCAAAATCAAGAGTCTTCCATGAATTAGCTTTTATCCATTGGGTTTTTTGAGTCTTCCAATGAACACTTTCTTTTGCTGAGACTACGCTAGAACTAGCAAGAAATAATACAATAAATAAGGGAAACACGGTGAGTTTCCACCACTTTTTAATCATAAAGTACTATTCTACTAAACTGTAAGCGAAGACAAACTACAAAGAGAGATAGAGATATGCCTTTACACAATCACTTACTAGTAAATGGGTGGACACTCAACCCACCGACAGAAGAGCAAGTTGTCATCGACTGGATGCGCAATCTAGTTGAATCAATTGACATGAAGGTCATTCAAGGACCTTACGCTTCATATGTAACTGCAGAAGGTAATCGTGGATTGACCGCAGTAGTTATGATTGAAACCTCTCACATTGCAATGCACATCTGGGATGAAGACAAGCCTTCAAAAGTCCAGTTTGATTTGTATACCTGTGGAGAGCTTCCTGTAAAGCAGGTACTAAATAATCTTGAAACTAACTTGAGTCTTTTTGACTACACCTATGTAGTTCTTGAAAGAACTGATGGGTTTACTATCGAAGACTTTACAAAGCCTTCACAGTAACTCAGACTCATCAACGATATCTAAAGCCTTCTCAAAGAAGGTGTCTTCTTGCTTCATGTAGTGATGCCTACAGAAAAACAAGTGCCCTGCTTCAAAGCTGATTCGATAATAAGCTTGATGACCGCATGAGTCGCACTGCTCTCGAAGAGTCACATACTCTAAAGGTTTATCTTCAAGCTTGATAATTTGTGTTGTCTCAGTCATGGTTTATCTGCTCATAAATCTCTTTGCACATTGGGCAAACAGGAAACTTCTTTGGGTCTCGAGACGGTACCCAAATCTTTCCGCATAGCGCCATGATAGGAGTCCCATTAACTAGGGCTTCCATAATTTCATCTTTTGGAGCGTAGTGAGCGTAGCGCTCGTGATCGCCTTCCTCAAAGAGGACGCGAGTATCTTCTTGGCTTTGGGTGCCAGAACCTAGAATGGTCATGCCAATGATTCTAATACTCGATTGGGATGAGTGATTTTAAAACTAGCTCTTTTGGCATCACGGCAATATGACTAGAAACGTCTTCTCTTCCAAAACTTATTAGAAAGTTATCCTTATGAGCTACTAAACCTGCTGCAAATTCAATTCCAGATTTGAAGAACTGGAAGCCTCTTGAGACTGCCAAAATACTGCCTTCATAATCAAACCTTACGAAGTAATGAATGTAGTTTCGGACTGCAGCATTCTGAGTGCTAAATCTTTCTGGTGCCCACCGTGCCTCATTTTTAATAAAGGTTCTGTGCATAACACCAAGATAAGTTCCATCTTCAAGGAGAAGCAGGTTGGTATTTCCTCTAAGTTGAGAAAGCTCTCTGATGTCTGAAAAAATCATAGTCATCATATCGCTTTGAACTGTGGCATTTGGACCATAGATAAAATCAAAGTGTGGGTTCTTCTCATATGGGACCATCCAATTTTTCTCTGGACGCTGAGTATCCATACCTGCAAGAACCTCAAAGCTTACAAATTTTGTGCATTTGGCATCTAACCTAGCAACAGCCATTCGTGCATAAGGAAAGTCCCCCTTATCCATCACTACGCAGGTTAGATGCCATGCACCATCTCGGTAGAAAACCTTTGGGTCTTCAAGCCCTCGTTTTAAATCTCCAGCAATTGAGGTATCAATTAGCCTTAGATTTTCTAGTTTAAATTCTTTGTTGAACTCTCCCCAATAAATCTTTGAGGTTATTAGGTTGCCTTCAGTAACGTGGTAAGTTCCATTTTCAAGAATGACATAGTTGCTAGAGCGCAAAGCTCCAACATACTTGTTCTTGTAGTTTCCAATAGAAAGATTTGTTGCTCCCCACTTTTTGTTGTTAGGGTCAATCAATCGACGAACATCAATAACATGTCCGCCTAAGTCTCTAATGTATGGAAACTTGGAAAAATCCACTACTGTTCTTTCATTTTTTCTAAGAACTCTTCATGACTAATTGCTTCAAAATCTGCAACACTTTGAATTAACTTCTTGAAGCTTACATATCTTTGATCCATAAATGGACGAGTAAAGTTGTAGAACTCAAAGAGTCTGTGATTTTCTACGAACTTTTCATTTCTTATGCCAAGCAGAATGTAAGACCATGAATCAATTTCAAAGAATGCGTGGTCAATAAAATCATTAACAACAAAGGCTCTCTTGTTATTAATGTCTAAGTACTGCTTGGCTTTTGCTGGAGCATTTTCGTAGGTGTAATGCTTCCAGAACTCGGTGTCAGTTCTACCGCTCATGTAATGGGCATAGATAAATCCAATAACTTCTTCTTGATTTTTACGCCATGAAGCATTGAAATCATCGATGACACCTTGGTCTTTGATATACATAAGTTCAGTATTACCAAGAATTGCACTAGTCCAGTCAATGATGGTTGTCCAAATAGAGGTTGCCTCGAGTGGTTCAACAAACCCTGCTGAAAGACCTGCGGTGTAGACATTCTTCTTCCAAGGTTCTTCTAGGTAACCTGGCTCCCATGCGAATGATTTTTCTCTAGGCCATTCAGGTTCATAACCAAGGAAGTCGATAATCTCTTGCTTTGCTTGCTCATCATCAATCATGTCGCTGTTGAAGACATAGCCACATCCGTAGCGAGACTGCAGAGGAATAATCCACATCCAGCCATACTTCATTGCAACAGCTTCTGTGTACGGAGGAATGTTTACATCCATGTCAATAAAAAATGGCATAGCAGAGTTGACTGTCAAATGGTCTTTTGCAGATATCCACTTGGTGTTGAACTTCTTGCTAAAGAAAGACTTAAAACCACTGCAATCAAAAATAAAGTCAGTCTTTACAGACTCTCCGTTTTCTAGCTTTAAGCTTGTTACATAACCTTCATCATCAGTTGTGTAATCTTCGACAACTCCTTCAACACGAACAATTCCTCTATCTTGACCAATTTCTGCTAAAACAGAAGCAAGCTTTTTAGCGTTGAAGTGAAGGGAGAAAGAGCCCATCTTTTCAAACTGAAAGATTGGATTATCTACTGAATACATCTGGTCTCTGATGGACTTCATCGGAACTTTGTTTTGTTCGCATAGACGGGTGATAAAACACCACTCATCTTGACGTTCCTCTTCCTTTGAAACTTGAGAGAAAATAGCTGGAGTTCCAGCTACATATCTTTCCAAAGAAAGCTCGCTGGCTGCACAGTTTCCATACCCAACAAATGGGTGATAGAACCAATCTGACTTTCCGCCATTGTTCCAGTTTGTAAACTTAATTCCATTCTTTAAAGTGACATCTGCTTCTTTGACAAGTTTTGATACAGGGATTTGAAGAATGTCTAGAAATGAAATGAGCTGAGGAGTCGAACCCTCGCCCGCTCCAAGAATGCCTATCGAGTCAGATTCAATGACTGTTATCTTCTTTGTAGGAAGAACTGTCTTTGCGTACAAAGCAACGAGCCACCCTGCAGTGCCACCACCCAAAATGGTGACATCTCTTATGTCTCGAAGTTCCATTAGTTGTACTCCTTCTTCTTCCATACGTTTTGTTTGTAATGACCAAACAATTTGGTCATGCCTTGCCACATACGTTTGTCTGCTTTATCGGCTAAAGAAGGATCAAACTCTGAGTCCCAGTTATCACGTTTAAATGGGAAAATTTGGTAGATAGGAGTTCCAGCAGGAATGACTCCTTCAAAGTTGTCTTTGATGTAAAACGGAAGATGACCGTGAGGCATAATCGCATCTGAGTCATGAATACCTGTAAGGGTAGTAAACGGCAAATCAAATCTATTAAATGGGTGAGTAATCAAAACGCTATAACCTGGTGGGGTTTGAATTGAAAAAGGTGTGACCCACGCATACTGAGTTTTATAATGACCTGCAGGAATTGGAAGCATTTCCATCCCAACATTGCTTCTTTCAATCATTGGAACTGGTTCAACTATCCACTCTGTCTTTAAACCGTCAGGACGTCTAGTTACAAGAACATCCTGCCAAAGAGTGGCTGTATATCCAGCAATCATAGAATCAAAGAACGGGACACACATCTTCATGCCGATGTTAGGACGAAGACCTTTTTCAGTTGCAAGAAGTCCTGCATCTTTACCATCAATAAAACGGGGAGACTTTTTATACCATTCAGGTACGACATTCCTAATAGGAATAGGAGTATCTGGGTAGTCATGACTTTTACCGAATTTGATTAATTTTCTTCCCATATTGGAAGCCTACCCTACTACTCGCTAAAGCCGTCTAAGACATCCACCTCTGTTACAAAACCAATAGTGCAGTTCCATGAACAAAAATGTTTGTCTGCATTTTTATGGGAGATAAGAACCCACGCTGCTTTATTAGCGTAAGTATTAGGGACCGATGCAGTACAGCTTGGTCCGTCGCATGTGAGAGCTAGTGACATGTCGTTTCGTCTTCCTGTCGTTATTGTTGCTTCTACCTGCAGTCTATGTGCTAGACCTTAGGGTGTCAAGGGAGTTTGATTGTTTGACCAACCTTGATTTTGTTTGGATCTTTTATACCATTGAGCTTTACAAGAACATCAACTGTTGTCTTGTAGAAGGCAGCAATCCTGCCAAGAGTGTCTCCAGATACAACCTTGTGTACGCTAGCAGTTGCTGCAGCTGCAGGTGTGGTAGACGGTTTTGCTTTCACATCCGCAGAGGGTGATGCTTTCGTGACGGGAGCTTTCTCTTTGGTCACTGTTGGAGCTGCAAGTACATCCTCTGGTGTTGCTAACGGTGCATTTGCAACTGCCTTCTCTTTCGCAATTACAGCTTTGCAAAACTCGATTGGGTCCAAAAACCCTGAGCCATCTGCTGACCATCCGTGTGTCTTTCCCTTCCATGTCTCCCAGTGAAGGTGCTTACCAGTCACCATTCCTGTAGCACCCATTTTACCCAAAACGGTGCCAGCTTCTATCTTCTGACCTACTTTTACTTTCAGCGAGTCTTTTGCCATGTGAGCGTAAAGGTTAGTTACCCAGATGCCATCGACCTGTGAAAGAACGGTGACATAATAACCAAAGCCATCTGGTTCGCCATCTGCCTTCTTTTTGTTTGAAGGACCAGCTGTAATAACTTTTCCATCATAAGCAGACTCAATGTAGCAAGGTTCAGCACCTGCCCAAAGGTCAACGCCATTGTGATGCTTCTTTGTCTTTTTGACTGGGTGAACTCTCCAGCCAAAAGCAGATGTAACTTTCCAAGATTTTGCAGGTGTTCCGTCAATAGGAAATTGTGCTTTTGCCATAATAATCAATCCTTCTTATATAAAGATATGACTATTTTATGTTTCAGCTTTTACATGATTTTAGGTTGAAGGACTAGTTTCTTCCCTAATCACTTGCTTTATAAAAGCAAAAGGATCTACAAAACTGCTTCCGTCACTAGTCCACTTATGAACTTTGCCGCGACATATCTCGAAGTGAAGATGTTTTCCAGTTGAAGCTCCAGTGTTTCCCATGATTCCAAGGACTGTGCCAGCTTCAACTTTCTGCCCTTTTATGACGTTAATGGAGCCTTCTCGAAGATGGGCGTATCTTGCAACATACCAATTACCATCTATTTTTGAACGAACATCAACGTAATAACCAACACCACCAAGTGAGCCATCTGGGTTCTTTAACTTTGATGTACCAGCAGCAATAACTTGACCATCATGCCAAGCTTCACAATAAATCTTCTTTGCTGGTCCCCATAAGTCAACACCGTTGTGATGCTTGCGGTACTTCTCAATGGGGTGAATTCTCCAACCAAATGGAGATGTAATTTTATATTCTTTATTTAATTTGCCATCAATAGGCATTTGAGTTTTAGCCAATTTGTTCCTTACACTAACAAAATAGGGACAATCCCTAATTTCATTATTACAAGGCTTCTGGCTGTATTTTGTAGATTAGATGTGAAACTGAGGCGTTTGTTGGGGTGTTGGCTTTGTAAACTGATTCTGTTTTGTAGAAGCCAGACTTTTCAATAACTCGAATACTTCGTACGTTTATTGGAAGAATGTAAGCCTCTAGGTGTGAAAGATTGAGTACATCAAATGCATACTCTTTCAAAAGGATTACAGCGTTGGTGGCGATATTCCTGTTAGATAGTTGGGAATCAACCCAGTAACTAATAACACCCTTGTTGTCTTTAATTTGAAGAACTATCTGACCACAAACATGAGATTGCCAGAAGATGTTAAAAACTTTAAGAACAGCATCTTCTTCAGGAGCTAAACGATAAGGCTCAATAAGATGAGCGTTCCTATCATAAACTTCTTTTACTTTTGCAGAGTCATGAGTTGTTGCTCTAGAAATAGAAACAAGACCCTGTGAAAGATTCACAAGGTCTGTTTCCGAGAATTCTTTTAGACGTTCCAACTATTCTGTTGGTTCAGTTGGTGTAGCAATATGTTCTACAACAAATGGGTCTGTGTCTTCTGGATGACGCTGAGCTTCAGCAGGTGTCCAGTCAGCCAGTCCAGCATCTTCAAGTGCTGCCTTGTAAACAGCGTCAAGAGATGCACGGTCTTCTTCAATAGCAGGATTATCGCTATTTACAGAAAGTTCAACCATCTTCGTGCGAAGCCATGCGACCTTCTCTTTTGGGTCATCAAAGTGCGGTACTTGAATTGCCATCTTTGTCCTTCCTTGTGCTTTGGTATTCAATCATAGCATTTTATCTGCTACGAGTAGATTTTGCTTCTAACTCAACAATACGCTTTCTGAGCCTAATGTTTTGTTTTTGTAGTGCAACATTCTGTCTCCAGAATAAGCCCATTACTGTCAAACATCCTAATAACGCAATAATAATTGCAAGAACGTCGCCTTGTGTAAATAGCATCATTACCCCCTTTGAGCCAAGTATGAAGGGGAGCCTACTGGCACGTCAATAGGCTCGCCCAACATTAGTTCTATTTTCTAGTTGAGTAGAACCCAGACCCTTTGAAAATTGTGGGGGCTGGGTGGTAAATCTTACTCATAGGCTCAGAGCATGTATCACAAACGACATCCTCTTCAGGAGCCGTCATAGGACGACGAACCTCTTGAAGATGCTCATTCTTACACTTGTACTCGTAGGTTGCCATTGTCTGTCCTAGTGAAGGGTTGCAAGCATATCTGCTCTAAAGCCAGACCAGTGGTTATCGCCCGCTATAACGACAGGTGCTTGCTTGTAGCCTAAAGAGGAAACAAGGTTGTAAGCATTTGGGTCAGTGCTGATGTCAACGGTTGTGTACTCGATGTTTTTATCATCGCAGTACTTCTTGGTTGAATTGCACTGGACACAGTTAGGCATTGTGTAAATAACTACTTGACTCATTACTTGTTATTCTCCACGACTAGCTTTATCTCGCAAGCATCTGTGGTGCAGTAAGCCTCACCGATTGCGTCAGATGCAAGTCCAGCATAGACACCATCAAAGTCGATTGGGAAAAGCTTCTTGATTGAAGCCTCGTATTCTTCTTCGGTGATTTGTGTGTATGGCATCTGTGGGTAAGTAAAGTTTCCTGATGGAAGGAATGAAACAGTCTTGAGCTGTCCGTCGTACATGTGAAGGACTGTGCCTACATGTTCGCCTTCCTTCTCAGGATCAAATGAGACTGTGACAGATACAGAGTTGTCTGACCAGTAACGCTGTGCAGTTGCAGCAAGCGCCATCTTCTCAAAGATAGATACGTCGCGTTCTGCACGCTCTGCATCTGACTTGATTGGGAAGTAAACAACTGATGTTGTCTCTGGTGACTCTGATGCTGGTTCTACTGTGTAGTTAGCCATCTTGAACAACGGAAGCATTGGGTCGTTGTTTGCAAAACGGATTGCACGGTTGAAGAACTTTCCACCTGGAGTCCAGTGAACTCCTGGAGATTCTCCAGCAAGAATTGATACTGTGCCTGATGGCTTCACTGTTGTGGTCTTGATTGATTCACGAACACCAAGCCACTCTGAGTAAACAGTGTCGTACTTCTTTACAACTTCATAACCTTCGTCCATCCATTGACGAAGAACTGGAAGACCCTTTACATCTGCAAAGTTTGCAACACCTGACATTGATGTACCAATGCGACGGTTACGCTGCATGATTGCGTTTGTCTCTTCCCAGTGGGTTGGGAGAAGAGTTACAGTCTTGGCGTAGAGGTAAGCAAACTTGAGTGTTCGCTTGTAGTCTTCGAGTGAGTCGTGACGGTTGAGGTAAGTTTCAACGAGCGTACACATTTCATATGATTCGAGAGACTGTTCTGCACAAGGGTTGTAACCTGCGATTCGCCAGTCTTTGTTATTGATTGGGTCTGCCAATCTTCCGTACTGACGAGACGTATCCATCCAGATAACGCCAGGCTCACCATTGCGGACAATTCCATCAATGATTGGGTTGAAGTCAGTTCCAACTTCAACTGCGACTGAGTTGTTTGACATCCAACCCCAACCTGGGTTTTCTGCATCGTATGAGTTGCGTTCAGGGAAACGCTCTGCATTTTTGAGGTTGAGGAAGTCTTGGTCATTGATGTCACCAATGAGGATTTCTGCGCTTCTGCGAACATTACCCGAGACTACACAACGACCAATCAAATTACCAATATCTGCAATATCTGTGCGTGTGAGCTTGCCACCTGCGCGACCAGTGAACATCTTGCGAATAACATTGTGAAGAAGGATGAGTGGGTCTGGACCTGAAGCTGTTCCACCAAAGGTTGCAATAGGTGCACCATATGGACGAATCTCTGAGTAATCAAAAACTAGAGCCTTCTGTCCTTCCTTGAGGAAAGAGTTGATAAGTGCAACGGTTGACTCCTGCCATCCTTCACGGGTGTCAGGGATAACGTAACTTTCTTCACCTTGTGGCTCATAGATTGTGAAGTCCTTATCAGCACCAACTTGGTCAAATCCAACACCAACGCCAAGCATTGATGCTTCCATAAGAAATGCAAATGGCTTTGCTGGGTTGTTCTTTGTCATCTCTGCAGTAGAAACAAATGCGCAGTTTTGAAGTGCAGCAGAGTTCTTCTGTACGTTAACAATGCTTGTACCCATAACCCAAAGTCCACGTCCTGGTGGAGTCCACTTCAAGTTGAATAGGCGATCAAAAAATTCTTTAGCAGAGGATTGTGCCTTTGCATCATTCCAAGGAAGACGTTGTGACTTTGCGTAATCTTTTTGAAGTGAGTATGTACCGTTAGTTACGCGCTCGCAGACTTCAGCCCAAGTCTCTTTAGTTCCATCTTCTTTCTTACGAGAGTAAGTACGAAGGAATGTAATTTCACCAACGGAGTTTCCACCAGCATCGCGGTAACCAAATGGCGCTTTCTTCTCTTTATATGTTGCTACGAAATCTTTTGATAATGAAAAAGAGAAAGCGATACTCACGTTGTTGTCTCCTGACAGTTGTTCTGTTTATGGGTTGATGATTTAGCCTACTTGCGTAGACTAGTTATTGCAAAGCTTTTGGTCTTGCTGAAACTACTACTTATTCCAGCCTGAGTGCTGTCCAGCGCATCCCTGCTTTGGGCAGCGTGGACGACCGTGACCATCGTCGTATTCCCTAGGACGTCCACAATATGGACACTTGTCACGCAAGTTTTCTGGAAGCTTTTCTGGTGTTGGTCTCAATTTGTAGTCTCCTTAGTTAGATTATTATCCCCTAAGTAGAAGACGTTCATTTCTAATTCTCTAGCTATTTCAAGCTCTAAACAAGCACCAGAAGATTTCTCCCACCCGTTCAACATCACAATGGAGTCACACTTTAAAAGTGCTTCGATGTCTTGACGCATGTAAACCTTACGTGGATAGTTATATTCAGGGTTAAATTCCTCTGCAGGATTCCAAACAACCATTCCATGAGAACGCAAGTATTTTGCAGCTTCATTGAACGCTGGACGGTTGTAATCAGGCAGTCCCGTCATGGGACCTGATATGTAAGTCAAAGAATATGTCTTTGGATTTGAAGGTAGAGTGCCGTTATCTCTTGCTACTAGTCTTCCTAGATTTTTAGGATTAAGCATCAGTGACCACAAGTGGAGATGAGCATATCGCTTGCTCCACACTCTCCACACTGAATAGTTTCAATCACGCCTTTAAGGTCGTAATCTAAATATAACTGTCCCTCGATTTCTGTGTCATCTGGGATACCTGCTTTGTCGACATTCTCCAACCACTTACGAACATCGGAAACATAACGTGGATTGCCTGTACCTGCATCCATAAAAATAAAAAGTGAGGCAGATGTTGTATTAGTTTGGTTTCTACGGATGTGTCCGTATTCGTCAAGAAGAGATTCCTCTTCCTCCTCTTCTGGTTCAGTATCTACTTCATCTGACATATTCATAATCTGTTGCAGAATAAAATCTGTAACTTTAGATGCTTGGTCAACAGCCATGGAGTATTGACTATCTGGTCGAGTCAAATCCCATTCAATAGGGTGCTCTTCTGGATGATCGGGGTCCCAACCTCCGCCCTTCATCATTTCGATGGCTAAAGCATCTTTGATACTTTGAATATTCATTTTCCTAAGTTCCTTAAATCTCTGCGTACTACAAGTTGTGTCGGAGCTTGGCAACATCCGTCGCATCCGTGGATTGCTAGGTAAATCTCTTTAGCAATCATAAATTCATCAGGGTCAGGATGTCCGACGCCATGCGAGCATGTCCTCTCCATAATCCCTATGTCACTTCTCCAGTATTGAGGGAAGGAGCGCATGTGGTGTTCGGAGCGGTTGTGAACGGTACAGAACTCTTTGCCGCACCTATCAGGTTCATGAACATTATGGATAAGGATGTCTGTATGTTCTAAGACCGCCGAGTCAGTAGGCAATTCGTCATTAAAGTCTGTCGTTTTCTTCTTTTTCATGGGTTCATCCTATAGTGTGGTGCCATGGAAAAGAAGCACTACAACATAGTGATTGCAACTCCAGGCTCTGAAATGAAGGCGGATTTCGTAAAAAGCCTGATTGAAACTACTAAATGGCTAAGTAAAAAAGGGCTGAGTTATCACTTCGTATCTCAATTTTCGAGCTTTGTTCCAAGTGCCAGAGAGAACACTGCTACCGACAGTTACGGGGCAGATTGGGAGGCTACCTCCTTTGGGGGTGAGAAGTTCACCTGCGAGAAGATTGTCTGGATAGATTCAGACATCTCTTGGTCTGTCGAAGCCTTCGAAGCCCTTATCCAGTCGGACAAGGACATCCTCTCTGGGATGGTTGCGGTGGGTCGAGATGGACGAATTTCGGCTATGCGTCTGAACAGTAACGGACACCCTGTATCCCTAAATGCTGTGGATTTCTTGCTAGAGGGGGAGCCTGTCATGGTCGATGGGGTTGGCTTTGGGTTTGTAGCGGTCAAGGCTGAGGTCTTCAAGAAGATGCAACGCCCTTGGTTTCGGATTAGGGAAACTGAGATTGAGGGGGCTTCCTACCCTGTCATGTTTGGGGAGGATTACTCTTGGTGTGTGGGGGCTAAGGAGGCTGGCTACAAGATTTGGCTCCACCCCCTGATTAGGGTTGAGCACCATAAGGCTGTCATTTTTACAGTCTAATTGTCGACATTTCTAAGTTAAGTCGTATTCAAATCTAGTGTATGGTCTTTGGTTGTACTAGCGCCGAAAACATCAAAAGGTTTTTTAATTTTTGACGATAGTATCTATCTTCCTGCACTTTTTTAAAGAAAAATAACTATCGTCGAAAAAGTCTTTTCATCTTTTAAAAGCTGATAGTTATTTTAAATAACTATCGTTGAAATCTAAAAGTTTTTTAATTTTTGACGATAGTATATGTTTTTGCAGGAAGGTCAGTACTATCACGAAAAATCAAAAAACTTTTCAATTTTTGACGATAGTACAACTAAAAACTATACTTAATATTTTAATTCTTAACCTATTCTCTAGACGCGTACGATAAAAAAGTTTCACCCCCCAGAAAACTGGGTTGAAATTTATAAAATTAAGAACTAGTGTATGGTAGTATTTAAATATAGTGTATAGTTGTAGAGAAGAGAGAAAAAAGAGGGGGATTTGGGTTGACAAGTGTTAGGTCGAAAGGTAATAATACTTTTATGAATGACGGAATGATAGTTACTCCTGAGAGAGTTAAATACATAGTTGCTGGTCGTTTGATGAAGGAATGGTTTCCTACAAGGATTCCACTTGATGCAGATGAGTGGCTAAAGATTGCAACTCAAGATGCAAGCTGGGTTATCGATGAATTGATGGCTCATGGGTTATTGAAGGTTGGTGACCAATGAACTGGGTCGAGATATTGATAATCGCAACTGCAAACTTTTTTGGAGTGCTACTTGCAGTCTTCATAATTTCTGCTGTACGTGAATACAAAGAAGCTAAAAGAAAATCTGAGTTCCTCGAGCGAATGTTTGGTCAAATGATTGACCGAGCAGAAACGGATGTTCAGTTCAAGAACATCATGGGATGGAACTTCATGAGAGACGAAAGAGACGACAATGACAAACGCTAGAAATGCACTTGCCATGCTAGGCATAAATGCAGAAGAAGCAGTTGAGGTCGATCAAGCCTTAACTCGCAAACCAAGTTCAGACAAGCGAATCTGTTTGTGTGGACACGCTATAAACAAACACTCCACAGAATCGGGTGTTATCCAATGTGTACCAAGTCGGTACTACTGCCCATGCAAAAACATGAGACCAGTTGTCCTTGTTGAGGACACAAGACTCTTCTTGAGAAAGACCAGTGGTCCCGGAGCAGAACACGCTTTGACTCGTGGACTTGCTGCATCCTTCAGCGCAGACAAAAACGTTGAGTGGATTGCCGAAGTCAAATGCGATAAGTGTGGGGTCGAAGCAACTCCAGCAGGGGATGTTCAAATCTCACCTGTCGCTGTGACCGAATACAAAACCGTGTCCTATGAAGCCACAGGTTTTGATGCCCTTCTATGCAACACCTGTCTTGAGGAGATACGATGAGAAGTAATCTAATCACTGAGCTTTCAGCGATGACTGTCAATCTTGAAATCTCACCTGAAGCCTTCCAAAAAATCAAACAGATGGTTGAGGCTGAGTCTCAAGATGTGGTTTTAGATAAGGTTAAAAAACTTGAGCAGATGGTTAAGGATTGGGAAGCCTCTATGGGTGAGGACGATAAGACTTTCTACACCCTTGGAATCCGTCGAGCCATCGATGTCCTAGTTGACAATGACCCAGAC
>Ga0315899_10005210_pt1 | contig 14035 bp, 8 predicted proteins | sample LakEriMetagenome_2_FD_203518 | JGI IMG/M metagenome (GOLD analysis project Ga0315899, IMG submission 203518) | Freshwater fungal communities from buoy surface, Lake Erie, Ohio, United States - Buoy 4 MA112 | ecosystem: Environmental > Aquatic > Freshwater > Lake | place: USA: Lake Erie, Ohio... | reverse complement strand
TCGATGAGCATCTCCTGGCACTTGGCGTCCTTGAGAAACAGGCGGATGGCGTTGCGCATATCGATGAACTCCTCCCTTGACACCCTGCCGTCCTTGTCCATGTCCATCTGGTCAAAGAGCGAACGGCATAGAGTCTCGTCGACATTGCCCAGGGAGCTTTTGCAGGCCTCCAGCCATCCTTGAGGAGAGAGTATGTCCTCCTGCTTCGTGTCCGCCAGTGCAAAGAAGGCATCGGGGCCCGCCGCAATGCACATGCCCAGTCTCATTTTGAAGTCCCGCGCTGCTTCGTCGCTCTTGGTGGGATCCATCTCCAACACAGCTGCTTCCACGGGCGTGTCACCGAGCACCTGTGCGGGGCTGGCGGCTGGACGCTCGGACACGGCGCGGCCGACCGCCCCGGCGGCGACCCCGCGCCGCTCACTTACCCGGCCAAGCACTCCGAGCACCGGGGCAAGCCACCGCGGAGTGCACCTTCAAACCTATCAAAAGTTTGATATTATAGCATTTCGGCCGTGACCAACGAACGTGAGCGCAAAGAACTCGACATTCAAGAGGCTATGCATACACGCCGCGGCGCGTTCGTTGCCACAGCAGAAGCAGCAGTGCATGTGCGCGCGGTTGCATGGGCGGTGCTCGCACACTCTGCCCCCGCTGGCGCCGGGCGGCACCAGCGCCACTACGGCCGCCAACACACGGACGACAGTGGGGGCAGGCGAGCGCGTACGTGGTTCGCCGCGGGCGCAGCGACGGCGACCGTGAGCGCGGCCACCGTGGCACGCGCGTGGTGGGAGCGGGAGCAGCTGCGAGCAGCGCCGCCGCAGCTCCCGCTGCGCTACGACCCTGTGGCGTTTGCCGAGGTCTGGGACCAGCGCGTGTGCACTCAGATATCGCGCGTGGGCACCATCCTAAGTCGCGTCGGGCCCTTCCTGGCCCGCTCGGCGTACCTGTACTATTTTGGGCTAGGCGAGTCCGACACCCACGGTGACCACGAGGGCAAGCTCACGCGCTGGGGCGTGGACCTGCGGACGCTCCTGGTCGACCTCGGGCCAACCTTCGTGAAATTCGGGCAGATGCTGTCGATACGCCCCGACCTGCTCCCGGCGTCGGTGCTGCAAGAACTTCAGCAGCTGTGCGACGCCGTACCCCCGTTTCCAACCGCAGAGGCCATCGCTGTGGTTGAGAACGAGCTCGGCCGCGGGGCGGTCTCGCGCCTGTTTGAGGGCCTGGATGCCGCCTCCACGCCCATCGCCGCGGCCTCGCTGGGCCAGGTTTACTGCTGCCGCCTGCGCGCGCCCGCCGGCAGCAAGGGCAGCGGGCAGCTGGTGGCGGTTAAGATTCAGCGCCCGGACATGCTGTCAGCGGTGTCGCTGGACCTGCACCTGCTGCGGCGCTACATGCGGGCGGTGGAGGGCATCAAGGCGCTGCTCATGCACACGGGGGTCCTGGCACACCGTAAACAGTTTGACGTTGAAATCCTCGACTCCTTCGCCTCTGCCTCCTTCTGGGAGCTCGACTACGAGCACGAAGCCGCAAACCAGGAGCGATTCATGCGCGAGCTCGACAGCCGGGGCATGTCATCGACTGTGCGCGTGCCTGCGGTGCACAGGTGCGCTACATCACGGCGCATTCTAACGACAGAATGGATTGAGGGAACGCAGCTCGCCAAGTCGAGTCCTGCTACCATTCGCCGCTTGGTGCCCTGCGGCGTCAATGTGTTCCTGATGCAGCTGCTGGACATGGGCTTCTTCCACAGCGACCCCCACCCGGGCAATCTGCTTGTCGATCAGCAGGGCCGCCTGACCCTTATAGACTTTGGCCTGTGTGCAGAGGTACCAAAAATGGATACGCTGGCTATGACGTCGGCACTCGTCAACCTTATGAAGGGAGACGTTGCTGGTCTCGTGGACGATGCAGTGAATTTGCGCTTCCTCCCCGAAGATGTTGACAGAGTCGCTCTCCTTCCCGCCCTGCAAGCTGTCTTTGATGAGGCACAGATAGCAGCGGAGGCACTGGACGGGGGTGCGCTCAAGTTTGCCTACAAGACCAGTGAACGAAGACAACAGTTCAAGCAAATCAGCTCGCGCCTCAATCGCATTTTCTACGAGTTTCCGTTTGTGGTGCCTGAGTACTTCGCGCTCATCACGCGCGCCCTCATTACCCTGGAGGGCATTGCCGTTACGGGTGACAAAGATTTCGATATCTTTGCCGCTTCGTACCCCTACGCAGTCATGCGTGCCTCAGAGACGTTGGGCTGGCGTCATTTACATCAGCTCCACAGCAGCTCGCGCATCACCAGTTCCACGTCTTCGAATTGGGGATGGGGTCGCCTGAGGGGGCTTGGGGGTGGAGGCGCAGGCGGCGGAGAAAGCAGATCGTGGTGGGGTTTCATTTTGGGGTGGTGGAGGATGTGCTGGGCTCTGGGGTCTCGGCGCTCCCCCCTAGGAGGACAAGCAGATGCTGACCCCGCTTTGAACCTCGGATAGTAGTACCGGACATTCTCGAGTTGTCTGTAAGGAAGCGGGAGGGACCAGCGTAGCCAGCGATGGAAGTAGGCGGAGGATGGGTGCGGTGACCCCTGGGGAAACTAACGGTACCCTGTACAACATCGGCGTCGGTTATGATAAAACAAACGCAACACTGGATTCGCTTGCTGTACCGCGACCGTGGATCATGATACCGTACAGGCGGTTTTGGATGTGCAAAAACTTTTGAAGGTCCTTCGCCGGAGCCTCCCACACTGGTAGTAAATTTCAACTGAATGGTTTTTTTCCCTTGAAATCGTGTAAACCAACCCCATCCAGATTGGGTCGGCCTGTCTGAATTAATCGCCGAAGCCTTGCCAGTACTCAAGTACGGCATGCCTGACTCGGATGGGCACTGGCCGCCGGGCATCCGAGGCATGATCATGATGATTTTTCAATGGCATCACAAGCAAGGAGTTGGTGTCATAATCACAAGCAAGGAGTCGGTGTCATGCCACCAACCGCTTGCACGTGATGACACCAACTCCTCGCTTGCACACGTAATCCTTGAGCAAATGCTGCCAGAACTTAGTATGTGTCAAAGAGACCTAGTATGTGTCAAAAGAGACCTGAATTTCAGCTCGCTCTCTTGTTGCGGATACATTCACGCTCAAGTGTCGAAGTGGTGAAGAGCAAAGACATAAATGAGTCGCAGAAAACTGAATCCAGCGCCCTGAGGCGAGCACTAGCACTCAAGCGTACAAACTTGCACCTGATGATGCTTAATGTATTTTATTTGCAAATGGGCCCTGTCCCTTGCGCAAGGTCCCTGTCTTGCATTCAGGGTCGTATACATTGGCAGCCTTTGTATACGTCACAATGATCATTGTCCTTGCGTCACTTCATCCCAGCAGTTTCCTGCAGCCTGGCCCGTAAATCCGGATCACTCCTTGAGCGATTCGACTAGGCCTTCCCAGTTGGCGCGCCACCGCTGCTCCTCTCGCCGCACAGACCAGAACTCGCGCAAACACCGCTCCACCTGCGTGGCAGAGAGTGAGTGAGTGAGGGAGGGAGAGGTTACGAGGAAGAGCGAGCAAAAGAAGTTGAGATCCAGATGCATCATGAGATTCCCAACACTCCCAGCTTCACACAGACACATTACACTCACATGCCACGAGCGCAACGAGGCCAAACACAACACACGAAAGAGCACCTGTGTGGCAAAGTTGAGGCGGAAATGGTTGTAGTTGCGGTCGCGGTTCTTGATGGCGGTGGCGTGATTGGCGCTGTCGTTGCATTGTACGGGGTCCGACAGCACATCGCTCGTGACTGCCAGCGCCTTCTTGGCCGTGAAGCTCGGGTCCTTTTCGAGTTGCTCCACGAGGCTGAAGAGGGCCGGCGCGCCAAGCTCGCCCTTGCGCAAGCCGCGGAACGTCTTGGGGTGGAATGCCTTGCCCTCTGGCGGGGGGCCCTTTTCCGTGCCGTCTTCCTTCTTTGCGTGCTCGCGCATGAGCGTGAGGAGGGTCTTGCGTTTGGCGATCACGTCCTCGTCCGTGGGCACCACGTCTGCCGGCTGCACCGTGGTGTCCAACAGCTTCAACAAAACCTCCGAGGACCACTGGTACTCGTTGAACATGGACCAGCTCTCCTCCGCCTCCACAAGCAGACTCTGGTACAAGGCAGCATCCGTCATTTCGAGCGCGCGCTTGTTGCGCGCCTCCTCGGCCGCACACAAGTCATCGAGCTCCTGGCGCGCATTGGAGTTGCCCAGCGACGGTTTCAGCTTGACGCTGTGCTCCTCGCGCACTGCCCCCCACGCCTTTTTGTCATCATGGAACGTTTCGTCGATGACCGTGCGCCTGGCCTTTGCGCGCCTCCGCGCACGCTCGGACACGTTCAAAAAGAGCGCCGACGGCACCTTGCCCAAGACCGTGGAGATGCGCGCCACCACCGAGCGCAGGTACCGGACCTTGTTCTTCTGCGCCTCCATCGCAGAGGCGCGCAGCTCGGCGAGTCGCGCCGCGTTCTTCTCGTTGAAGGCATCCACATCGGGGGGGATGAAGCGCTCAGTGGTGCACGCAGGGTCGCCCTCTTTACGCGTGATTTCCCGGTCGCCGAGCTCGGCAAAGTAGTTGGCCACCAGGGCCTCAAGCGCCGCCTTTTGCTTGTCCTGAATCTTGTCCACGCCGTCCTGAAAGTTTGCGGGCGCTTCCTCCTTGGTCAGGGGCCGCTCGTCTGTCTTCCCCAGCTTGGTGAAGCGCGGAGCAGGGTCGGTGGCCTCACCCTCCGCATCTCCTGCCTCCTCTGGCGGCGGAACCCACAAGATGTTGCGCAGCGGTACGAGGCTTTCCACCTCTTGCAGGTTCTCCGGACAGGCCTCCTGTGGTGGGGTGGGCGGGGGCAGCAGTCCCAAGGGCTCGATCGCGAGCTGCGACTGCAGACACTGCATGAAGGAGGTTCGGTCCAAGATGCGCCAGCGAATCGAGTAGAGGGTCTGCAGAATGTTGATGGACGTGGGATTCTCCTGGAAATCGTGCTCCTCCTCCTCATCGCCGAGCTGGACCGTCTTCATGGTGGCCGAGCTGCTGCCGATTGCGGAGTGCGAGGTGCCAGCGCAGAGCGCCTCGAGCTGCACGATCTTGCTTTCGAGCGTTTCGACGAGCGCGTCATGTGAGGAGAGCAGCTGCTGCTGCATGAGCGAGCACGTGCGCACCTCCTTGTCGACGGCCTCAAGCAGCGAGATGTCCGTCGCCACGTTCTTCATGGCCTCATAAAACTTGTCGATCTCATCTTTGGCAGTCCCGTTGTGCCGTTCCAGCACGCCCTCTGCATACTTGATCCACTCGTTGGTGCGGTCGGTGGCGTCGGCATCAAGGGCGCTCAGATGCACCTTATACTCCTCGATTTCTTCCGGGTTGTAATTGCCGTTTTTGCCGGCGGGGCCGCCGAGCTCCTCAAACAGATAACAGCCGTCGATAAACTGCTTGTTCATCTTTTTCAGCCCTGACAGTGCCTCGTACGAAAAGTCTTGAATGTGCATATGCCGCGCCTTGGCGCCGTCCTTGAACTCAAAGTCGTTGAGCTTTGCGAGGCGCTCGTAGTTGGTCAGCTGCGAGGTGTTTGTGGCATTCTCGAGCGCCTTGATCCGCACCTGCTGGGCCTGCTTGTGTTCTTTGAGCGCTTTCTCCGCCGCCGCAAGCAGCGACGTGAAGTGCGCCTGCTGCACCGCGGCGCGCATCGACAGCGCCCCAACGTGCCGGTCCTTCTTGCTGTGGTGTTGGTGCAGCTGCGTGTCGCGCACCTCGTACACGTCCATCTCTGCGCGCCCGGGGCGCGGCGCCCACTGCCGCAGGCGCTCGTCGAGCTGCACTGTCAACGTCTCCTGCTCGTCCTTGACAACGGCGTCCGTGTCCTGGATGATGTCATCGTCTTGCTCGGTCTTGTACTCGAGCAAGGCGCGGCGCTGCGTGCGGCGCACGGCAATGAGGGAGCTCACAGGGATCTCCAGGACCTCTAACAGCGGCTCGTTGCCGAAGGCAGAGAAGGGGTTCTGCGGCGACAGCATGGCGTCTGCCTTGTACTTCTCCTTGCCCTCCTCTCCCTCCTCCTCCGGCTCTGGCCCCGGCGGCGCGCCGCCATTTGCTGCCAACATCTCTGCCGCCTCCTCCTCCGCCTCCCGCTTCAGACGCTCCTCTTCCTCAATCTCGTGCGGCAGCTTGTGGGGAATCACGAGGATACCCACGAGATCTTGGGCGTGCTGCGGGTGCTTCACGTCCTGCACGTACAGGCGTCGGTCGTTTGTGAGCGTAACATAGTCGTACTCCTCGCCCACCGTCTGCTCCTCGTCGTCATAGACGATTTCTGCCGGCTCCTCCTCGTGCTCCTCACCCTCCTTCTCCTCCTTCGCTTCCTCCGGGGGCAGCGGCGCCTCGCCCTCCGCGGGCGTCGGCGCCTTGGGCAGCGCCGAGCCTAGGTCAAGCCGCGTGAAAATGACCTGCTCGATATTGTACAGGAGCGAGCGCATGCCCGTGTCAAAGGAGCGCGTCTCCTCCATGCTCTCGTCGTAGAAGCGGCGGTACTCCTGCTTGATCTTGTCCAGCGCCTCGAGCGCCTGCGGCAGCTTCTCGCGAAGGCTTTCGACGCTGCTGTCCTGGCGCATGAGCGTGATGATGTACTCGTACTCGTCCTCGAGCTTGATCTCATTCATGGCATTGTCCTGCCGCAGAAGTTCTGAAACGTCAGCGCTATAGTATATTCACTATACACCGCCTCTATAGGAAGTACTTTTGAGGATTTGTGCCTGGCGCTGCTTCTCCATGGTCAAGGCGTGCGTCTCGCGGTGCGTCTTCACCTTGCCTATCTGCTCCTCGCAGATCTCCGCGATGCGCTGAATCAGCACCCCGAGCGCGATACCGGGCGACTTCAGGTACTCTAGCTGCAGCGCAAGCGTCTCGGCACACTGCCGCACGGCCTCCTGCCCAATCTCGCGGCGGTGCAGAATGAGCTCCTCAAACTGCTCCGAGACCTCGATGAGCTCCTCCTCGGTGGGCATGATTGCGTCCGTCATCTCCGCGTACCCCTTGAGCTCCTTCTTGAGGTTTTCTATGATCTTGCGGCTGTCTTCGTAGTGCTCCATCTCGAACTTGCGGATGGCGCCGCAACGCTGCTTGTGCTCCAGCTCCTGCTCACTGTCGAGCTGCTTGAGGTTCTCCATCCAGCCCTTGGCCTTCTCTGTCGTCAGCGACGGCGGCGTCAAAGCCTGCAGATCCATCCACATGTTGATGCGCCGCTCAAAGAGGATCACCTGCTGGCTGCGCAGCGCCGCAAAGAGGGTGTCGCGCTTTTTGGGGTGCGAGTAAGGCTTGCTCTCCAGGATGGCCTTGCACTTGGCCACCGCCCGGTCGTGCAGCGTCTCGTACCACGCCGCCTTGCGGTGCTCCCAGCGCACACGTGCCTTCTTGTCACGCTCGATTTCATGACGGCGCAGGCGCTGCACAATGTCTGCATACGCGCGGCGGTTGTTGAGTGCCAGGATGTTCTGCTTGTGCGCATAGTCCTCGAGCATGCGCTCGATGGGCCCGCGCAGCTCGTGCGCCACGTCGAGCAGTACTGCTCCCAGGATTTTGAGCTCGTTCTTCACGAGGGCGGCGCGCTGTATTTCGAGCGCCTCGGACTGCTCTTCGAACTCGCTGATCCACACCTCGCGCAGCTTGCTCTGCTCCTGGTACTCGGACCACACGCCCTGCAGCTGCGCCATGTCGATGCGCGTGAGGAACTCGTCCGCCAGCCGCATGAATAACTGTTCGATCGTGTCCTCGTTCTCCTTGAGGTTCGTGCGCACCGTCCGGATGAGCTCGACCACGACTGGCTCGAGCGAGTCGTTGATGAGTTTGAGCTTGGCCTCCATGTCCGCAATCGCCGCGTCGTGGCGCTCCTTCTTGCTGCCGAGCATGGTGGCAATGCGAGCATCCTTGCGCTGATCGCTCATCAGCGGGCCGCTGCTCTTGGTGAAGCTCGTCACCGTGAGGCCGGCATACTCGTAGAGCCTGGGTGCATCCTTGCCGGCGTTTGCGCCGAGCGTGCCGAAGCCGTGCTGCTCGGTGAGGCCCACGCCGATGTTGTAGCCACCGCCAATGTGCCACGCGGTCTTAGTGAGCATGCGCACATCTGTCTCGGCCTGCTGGCTCTCCTTCTTCGGCACCCACGTCGCGTTAGCCATCGACGTGCGGAACTTGGCCTTGTCCAGCGCCTCGCGGTTCCCCTGCACATCCTTGGCGTATGAGATCGGCTTCGTGGTGAGTGCGCCGAGAAGCCGGGTTGTTGCCTGGAAGTCGAGCGCCTGTTCCCCCTGGCTGGCCAGGGATGCCGCCATCCTGCCGCCCGGGCAACAGGTGCCCGCACCTGTGGCAGAAACCGTTGATTTCGGAGAACTCGAAGAAAAAAAAAACCCTTCCAAAACACCAACCATACCACCACCAGAAGGGGAGTGAGGAGGAGACGAGCGGTGGGATGCGACTGGTTAGCGGGGCCCTAGTCGTGCTCGTGGCGCACACGTGCGCCGCGCTGGGGCCTGGGCCCGCGCTTCTTCTCCGGGTTAGCACCGGAGTGCACCAGCCGCAGGTGGGCGTCACTCGCTCTGGCCTCGAGTGAGACGCGCGCAGCCAATGCGAATGCCGCGGGCAGCAGTCTGACAGCGCTGTGCTGCTACTGCTACCGCTGCTACCGCTGCTACCGCGCGTCGTGCAGAGCGCCCCGGCCCACGACGATGCGACCGTGTTTGTCGCGCACGGCGCGCTGCCGGCGCGCGCCCTTGCCTTTGGTCGCGGCCAGCCGATCGGGCCGCCCGGCGAGCAGTCCGGGGGGGCGGGGCCGAAATTGAATCTGGCCAAGCGCCCGCCCGGCGGCTCGCTGGCCGAGACACTCGGCACCAAAGACATCCCGGTCGACCTGATGGCGATTTGGGGGGGCCTCGGCTTCGTGTGGGGGCACGCCCGGGCCAAACTCGGTGAGTGCGCGAGCGCGAACGTGGGGGCGGGGGGGCAGGGAGGGGGGGATTGTTGAGCGGCACAGTCCTGCGGCGGCGCCCAGCTGCGCTGCCAGCGCCGCGGGTCCTCGACGAGGACCCTGCACCGCGTCCGGTCGCTGATCGCTTGTCGCGCTCGCTGGCAGGAAAGGCGGCCACCTGGGGGAGCATGATGTTTATCGGCGGGCTCGCTCTCCTCTCCAAGAATGGGTTTGTGGCCTGCCAGTGGGCATGCGCGCGTTATTCGGGGGCAATGGTGTCCGCCGGCACGTGCGCGCTCGTATGTGTGTTGCCGTTGTCTTGAGAGAGAGAGTTTATTTGGAATGGTATTCCATAACTTCCAGGGCTTGGAAGGGTGAATTAATGACGGCGGCACTCTGCACGCAGGTACATTACGATTCACTGGGACAAGATACAAAAAGATGCCATGGGCACCACAACGTACCGATATAACGACGCCCGCAAGCGCGGCCTCATCTCGATCATTCCTGCTGAGGTGCAGGAGCAGGTATCGCGCACGTATGGGAAAATTCAGGCAGCGGTCGAGCACAATCCACACGGGATCATCTGGGCGTGTGTGTCTCTCCTTGTCGGCACCCGCTTGGGATTGGGCTCCGCCGATATGTCTTCCGGCTGACTCCCATCCGAAAATGAGCGTGGACCTCTCGTGAAGCGGCTGTGCTTCGAGGGAGATCCGCCCAAAATAGACCTTCACTCGCTCTCTGTGCGCCAAGCAATGGAGGAGGTGAAAGCTTTCATACGCCGCTTAGCGCCAGGAACAGGTGGGAAAAGAGGCAAATTCTACGCGCTTATCATCGTGGGTGCAGGGCATCATTCCGAGGGCGGCAAAGCTAAAATTAAGCCAAAGGTCGAGCGCTGGCTACGGGATCAAGGCGCAACCTTCGGGATGGAAAACATTGGCTGCTTCTGGGTTGATCTTGGCAGTTTCAAGCCTTGATCCACCTGAGGCGTCCTGGGCCTCTTTGGTGAGCGCCCGCGGCTGCGCGAGGAGTGGTCGGACAGCATGCAGGAGGAAGCTTCTCAAGCTGTCTTCCTCTGACACAACATGTGACCACTGATGTGGCAAAGGAGGCGCCTCACACTCGCTGCGGGAAGTGCGCTTGTTGTTTGTCTGCGCCTCTTTTGCACTAGCTATTTCTCCCTGCAAAGGGAGCTGGAGGAGGCGGAGGAGGGGGGGGAAGGGAGAGGGAGTGACACAGGTCTTTTGATGTATACGGAAGTCATCCAGATCTACAGGAGCATGCGTGAGTTCAGCACGTCAGTGAGCCGTGGGCACATGCGCACCAAGTATCACCGCTTTTTTGGGGGGGGGGTTGGGGTTGGGGGAGAGAGAGTTTGGGGGGGAGAGAGTTTATTATCAACGTGCTTCCATGTACATGTACGTAGACGAACGTTCGTCTACTTGTGTTAGCCCTTAAGACTTGTGTTTGCCGTACATGTACGTAGACGAACGAGCACAGGCGGTCTACACCATGACACCATGCCGCAGCTACTTGCAGAGCGAATGGTAGGGACCGCACCAGATGCCTTTTTTTTTTAACCCCCCTTCCCTCTCGACTTCATCACACACATTGGCGCGCGAACTGGTTTCACACAAACTCTCTCTCTCTCTCTCTCATGCGAGGTACTTGTGATTGTCCCGGTCCATGTCGCGACACGCACGCCGGAGGAGTCCTGTAAGGGGCTCGGCTCGGTGACCTTAAAAATAAACACTCAACACACACACCGTACGCGTCACACCACTTGGAGGAAATGGTGTCTCATCGCCTTTCAGACTCATCGCACACGCCAGGCTGGCCGTCCTCCTCGGGGTACTGCCATTCTCCGCCACGCGTCAGGCACTCCTGCTTCAAGTCAGCATAGATCCCATCTGTCAGGGGGTGTGTCGTCTGGGAAGCCTCCTCCTCCTCCTCACGCGCGGGCCTGCCCCTGTACAGGCACTTACCCTGTGCCGGGTCCCACGAGTATGCACGCCCCTTACCCGGAATCAGCATCTGCGCCCTGCAGGCCTTTTCCAGGTCCACAGTCTGATAGTCAAGCGTTGTATCCCGCGGCCGCACCGCCTCCGCCGGGCGCCAACCAAATTGATCCACTTCCCCTGCAGGCTCCGGGCGGCGGACTCCAAACTCGTCGAGCTCCTTTGCATTGTCAATCACGTCGCCGAGCGGGGTTTCCCCGTCCATGGCCTTGCGAGACGGGCCCTCTTGTGTCACCCCCCTCCCCCGTGGCATTTCTGGCCAGCTCGCTTTGCCCTTGTACAGGCACTCGTGGCCTTCTGCGTCCCACATGTGATCCTCCCCTGCCCGCAGGCACAATCTCTTGAGGTCAGCAAACGTGCCGTCGAGCACCATGGCCCTCGGCCTGTCGTTCCAGGGCTCGTCAGGCGAAAACTGGTCGTGCTCGGACTCGTCGTCGTATTGAGCAGTGTAGGGCGCAGCCTCGTAGTCGAAGTACCACTCATTCCTATAGTCCTTGAGTGTCTTGCCTGCAGCGCGAACTCGGTCACGTGCATGCCAGGGCTCCTGCGGCGAGAAAATGTCGGGGAGCGGCCCCGTCTCGTCCTTTTCGATCTCTGGCTCCTCCTCCCCTGGCGGAGCTTCCAGCGCGTCCGCGTACGTTTGCCCCACATCTGGACCCACGATGTACGTCTCCTTCTCTTCCGGCTTCGCGGGTGGTGGTTCCGGCCGCCTCACCTGCACCCACTTGGAGGGGCAGTCGATGAGCCACCGTACGCCGCGCGTTTCGCGGGTGTCGTCCAGGTTGAGGTCGTCGCAGTCGTCGCCGTTGACGAGGCGCGGCGGTGGGATGCGCCGAGCGCGCGGGCAGCCGCACGCGGCCTGTGCGGCGTTCCGGCTGCCCACAGACTGACCGACTGCGACCCGCAGCTGCGTCTGGTCGCAGGCGCACCCGCGTGGCCCGGGCATCTGCTCCAAGCTCGGCAGCAGGAAGCCCGCCTGGCTTTTGAGCATGGCCGTCTTTGTCCCCTTAAACATGAGCCCCTGTGGCATCTCTGTGGCATCCATCGCGTTGCTGTCACCATAGCGACCCCTCTGGATCGGCGGCGCCTCGCTGTTTGTCTCGCCCTTCCACGTGCTGAAGCCCACCTTGCGGTTGAGCGCGCCCGCCTCCACCATCTGAGGCTCGCCGCTTTTTGGAGGATTATAGTTGGAGTACTCGTCGTAGATCCAGCCCGGCGACCAGTAAGGGTTGAGGTCGGCAGCGGGCTCATCGATCTTGTCGATGCGCGTCAGCTGCTGTACTCGCGCCTTCCCCTGCCATGACTCCCCCGGCGTAGGCGGCGCGATGCCTGCCACCTCCTCCGACATGCCGCCCAGGGCAGACCCCTGCCATGAATCACCGAAGCGCGGCACCGTGGGGTCGGTCGACGGCGCCTTGCTGCGCATCGCTTCCTCTTTCCTGACCGACATATCCCTCATCACATGCTGCAGAACGCCCATTGCCGGGCTCCTCGCCCCGCCCATCTGCTCCACCTCCCGCCTGAGGGCCGCCGCCACCGCCTTTGCCGCCTCGGGCGTTTTGAGCTGCGCCAGCTGAGGGGTCCGCCACCTTGGGCGCTGCTGCCCTAGCGCGCCCCTGTCACTCTGCCAAATCGCCAGGAGCGTCGTTCGTTGGGGCGCGCGGCGGCCCAGCAGCAGCTGGCCCGCGAGGCAGCAGGCTAGCAGCACGACGCCAGCCGCGCACCATGCCGCCGTCCGCGCCTTGGCCCGCGGCGATACCATGGGCACACACCTCAAACTGGCTCTTGAAGTTTACAAGGTCACGTCCTTCAGTCACGACCCATGGCGGCATCCATGGCGGCAAGGGAGGTCCTTGAGGTTGGGCGAGAGGGCGCTTGCCTTACTGCACCGATTTGCCTGTCCTACTATGCCGTGTGTGTGTGTGTGTGTGCGCGCGCGCGCGCGCGCGCGCTAACTCCCCAGGCGCATGCACATGGCGCGCCCGCAGGGCTTGCCAGAGCGCTCGACGCTGGGGGGCGTGCAGCGCAAGCGAGCAGAGATCGTCACCCTCAAGCTGGCCGCCATGTCCCCGCGCTACCACCTGCTTCCCGCGTGCGACCACGTATGGGCCCCTACGTGGCGGCTGCGCCCGCACCCGCGGCGCTGCGGCGCCCCGCGCGTGCGCGCGCACGGCGTCTTCTGAGGCGCTGGCATGAACGCGCGCGCGCAACACATGATGTGTGTGTGTGTGTGTGTGTGTGTGTGTGTGGGCGCACCAGTTAGCGGCGCAGTGTAGGCAGATGAATGAGGGCATGCTTGCAGACGATGCGGCACTCGGAAGGACCCGCCTGGTACTTTGCCCCTACTCCCCGTGTCATGCGCGCGCGGGCATCGCTGTGTGGTTGGGGGTGGGGGTATACACACACACAACACACACACACACACACACACACACGTCCACACACATACTCTCAGGCCAAGTTCATGTCGGGCGACGAGCAGGCGTGGCTGTCGATTCCAGGCACACATTCTGAAATGTCCTCTCCTTAGTACCTTTATATAGTAACTACCCTAGGACACTGACCTTTGAGATGCTGATTTTTTCCTTTTTCTGCAGCGGAGGTGGATCCCTCGACGCTGCTTCCCGCGAAGCGCCGTGAGAGGAAACGACAGCAAATCATGAGCCTGGTAGAGAGAGCGGGAGGAGGGAGGGAGGGAGGGCGGTAGGTAGGGAGGGAGGGAGGGAGGGGAAGCACAAGAAAATTATGAGCCTCGTGTGTCGTGCCCCTGTTGAGAGAGAGAGAGAGTTGTGTGTGAGAGAGAGAGAGAGTTTGGAGAGAGAGTTTAGAGAGGGAGAGAGAGAGAGAGAGAGAGAGAGAGAGAGAGAGAGAGAGAGAGAGAGAGGAAACACTAGCAAATCATGAGCCTGCTGTGCGTACGTGATGTGTGTGTGTGCGGGTGTGTCGGTGTGACACACACACACACACACACGCACACACACACACACACGCACACACACACACACACACACACACACACACATTGATATATATATATCGCTTCCTCCTCCG
>Ga0315899_10005209_pt1 | contig 14036 bp, 10 predicted proteins | sample LakEriMetagenome_2_FD_203518 | JGI IMG/M metagenome (GOLD analysis project Ga0315899, IMG submission 203518) | Freshwater fungal communities from buoy surface, Lake Erie, Ohio, United States - Buoy 4 MA112 | ecosystem: Environmental > Aquatic > Freshwater > Lake | place: USA: Lake Erie, Ohio... | reverse complement strand
CGCCCCGATCTGCTGGCCGATGCGCCGCGCGTTCGCCGCCGGCTGGTGGCTTGGGGCGGCGAACCGGTCATGGTGCCGCATGATGCGGCGCTGGCATCGGAATCTCTGGTGCACCGCGCTCTGGCCGTGCAAGCAGATGATGGAGCCATGGGCGCGCCCGATTTCAGCATTCTTTCCGCTCCCCCGCTGCCGGCGGGAGAATTGCATATGTTCGGCGAGCGCCATGCCATCGCCGCGCGCGCGCGATTGCGAGATTCTGCCCGCCATGAGGAAAGTCGGATAGAAGCGGTGGAGGCGGGTTGGCTGTTCCTGGTGCCTGCGGAAGGGGAGGAGGGGTGGCTGCTCTGCGTCGGGGGAAGCATTGACGCGCTGCTGGGGCAAAGCCGACTGATCGCGCCAGTGGTCGAACCAATCGATGGACCGTCACAGGCCTTCCCGGCGGCGCCTCGCCTGCACCTGCCGCTGGTTGGCGGCGACTGGCTCGCCTGCGGCACGGCAGCGATGGGCTTCGATCCGATCTGCGGCGATGGTGCGGCGCAATCCGTCAGGCAGGCCATATTGGCTAGCGCCGTGGTGTGCGCGATCGTCGAAGGCGGGGATCGGGACGCGTTGCTCAGCCATTATCAAGCGATGCTCATCGCGACGATGCGCCGGCATCTGCTGCTCAGCGCGCAGTTCTACGCCAATGGCGGGCAGAGCGACTGGTGGCGGGCGCAGCATCGCGCGCTGATGCAGGGACATGGCTGGTGCACTGGCCTGCTGGCAAAATTTCCCGAACCGCAATTCGTGCTACAGGGGCTGCGGCTGGTACCCCGGCGGGCCGCGGCTTGAGCGGGTCGCCGCCTCCACCGGTGGCCGACTGGGGCAGCTATCGCAGGCTGTTGCCCTATATCCGTCCCTATTGGCGTGGTCTGTTGCTGGTGCTGGGGATCAGCCTGCTTTCGACGGCGCTGGGACTGGCCCAGCCCTATCTCTCCAAACTGATGATCGACCAGGCGCTGCTGCGGCGGGACATGGGGGCGCTGCTGCTGATTGCCGGCATCATGGTCGTGGTGACCGTGCTTGGCTTCGGGGTCAATATCCTGGCGAGCTATCGCTATGTTCGATTGTCGGCGGCGATGCTCTACGACATCCGCGCCGCGCTGCTGCGCCATCTCCAGACACTGTCGCCGCGCTTCTATGCTAGCTTCCGGCTGGGCGATCTCGTCTCGCGCATGAACAGCGACGTCAGCGATGTGCAGCGTGTCGCGTCCGATACGCTGCTGTCGGTGGTGAGCAACCTGCTTTTCTTCGTCGGCTGTGTGGCGATGATGCTCTGGCTCGACTGGCGGCTGTTCCTTGTGGGCAGTGTGCTGGCGCCGGCAAGCCTGGCCGCGTTTGTTCACTATCAGCGCAAATTGACGGCCCTGACCCGCGACATGCGTGAACGCAGCGCCGATCTGGGCAGCTTGCTGGTCGATACGGTGATGGGAATGCGCGTCGTCACGGCGCTTCGAGCGGGCGAGCATGAGGTCGAGCGGTTCAGGACCAAGAACGACGCCTTCATCGGCGCGATGCTGAAGATGCAGATAGCGTCCTATATGACCGGGGCGCTGCCCGGCACGGTGATGACGGGGGCGACCTCCGCGGTGATCCTCTATGGCGGATGGCGCATCATAGAGGGCGACATGAGCATCGGTACGCTGGTCGCCTTCATGGCCTATCATATGCGGCTGCTGTCGCCGATCCAGACGCTGATGGGGCTGACGGCGGGACTGGCATCGGCGCGCGTGTCGCTGGCGCGCATATTCGACCTGTTGGACGCCAAGTCCGAAGTGACGGAACGCGCCGGGGCGCTCGCGATCGGGCCTGTGCGTCAGGGCATCTGCTTCGACCGCGTCGGCATGCGCTATGATCGCGATGCGGTGCTGCACGACATCAACCTGACCATAGAAGCCGGCAGCTTGTGCGCCCTTGTCGGGCCGAGCGGGGCCGGTAAATCGACCATGGCCGACCTTATGGTTCGCTATCTTGATCCTTGCGCGGGGCGCATCCTGCTGGACGGCCACGACCTGCGCGACATCCTGCTGGACGATCTGCGCCGTCAGGTGATGCTGGTCGATCAATCGCCCTGGCTGTTCAATGACAGTATCGCCGGCAATATCGCTTTTGCCCTGCCTGACGCGCGCACCGTAGATATTGAGACAGCAGCCCATGCTGCCGGCTTGGACGCGTTCCTGGCGCGCCTGCCGGACGGACTGGAGACCCGCTGCGGCGAGCGCGGTCTAGCGCTGTCTGCGGGGGAAAGACAACGCATCGTTATCGCCCGCGCCTTGCTGCGCCGCCCGTCGGTGCTCATCCTCGACGAGCCGACATCAGCGCTGGACGGCGACTCCGAAGCGCTCGTGGCCGGGCGGCTGCGCGACGCGTTGCCCCACGCTACGATCATCGTCATCACGCATAAGCCGGCGCTGGCACGGCTTGCCGATCAGGTCGTGACCCTCGCCAACGGGCAAGCGCATGTCGTCCGGCAACCCGCGCCGGATAAGGAGCCTCGTCCCCAGCGTCTCGACATGGTCCCGACGGTCCATGCCTGATCCACTGCGCATCGCCGTGATTGATAGCGGGGTTCAGTCAAATCATCCCCACATCGACGCAGACAGGCTGCTGTCCGGCCTTGCGATCGCGAAAGATGGCACGGTGCTGAGCAAGGACACGGCCGACAGGCTGGGCCATGGCACGGCGGTCACCGCTGCGATCCAGCATCAGGCTCCCGATGCGATCTGCCTGCCGATCCGGGTCTTTCATGACAGGCTGAGCAGCACGCCGCGCGCGCTTGCGGCGGCGATCGAGGTGGCCGTGGCCGAACGCGTCGATCTCATCAACCTCAGTCTCGGGACCGTCAATCCGGCCCATAGCGGTATCTTCGCGGCGGTGGCCGATCATGCTCTGGGCGCAGGCATTTTGATCGTGGCCGCGCGGGACAATGAGGGGACACTCTGCTATCCGGGCAGCCTGAAGCAGGTGCTGGGCGTCGGCGTGGATTGGGACTGCCCGCAAAGCGACTATGCGATCCGCGGCGGACTGGCCTTCGCGTCCGGCCATCCGCGCCCGATCCCTGGAGTGCCCCAACGGCGAAATCTCTTCGGGGTCAGTTTCGCCGTTGCCAATATGACCGGACTGATCGCCCGCCGGGGCAGGGTCGTTCCGGCTGATTGGCTTCAACTCACCGGCACATCGGGATAGGCGTCCACCAGCGGCCCCAAGGCCTCCGCCAGCGGCGTCAGCCAGGGCTGGAATCGCTGCCAGTGATCGACGCCACTGGTGTAGATGGGTTGCCGCACCTGTTCCGAACTCGCCGTGCGCACAGCGCGGTCATTGCGCCAGAAGGCGATGCAGGCTTCCTCGAAATCCAGGCCCAGATAGGCAAGCAGCCGATCGACTTCTCCTGCGGTGTCTGCGACCATGCGCTCGTAGATGACCCGATGGACCTGACCCGGCGCGGCTGCATCATAGGCCGCCATCAGGCCGACATAGTCGCGATAGTAGCGACCGATGTCGCGCAGGTCATAGCTGAATGCCTGACCGCGGGCGAAATGCTGCTTCCACGCGGAAAAGCAGCAGCCCATCGGATGGCGTCGGGCGTCGATGATGCTGGCGTTGGGCAGGATCAGCTTGATGAGGCCCACATGCTGCCAATTGTTGGGCATCTTGTCGATGAAGCGCGGTTTGCCGCTCTGTCGATGGACGCGGGTCTGTTCCACATATTCCTCGCCAAGCCGCCGCCGGTCCGCAGGCGAGAGCGAGGCGATCATCGAGCGGAAGTCGGGAAATTCACCGTCGTCCACGCGCGACTGCAGGCGGCCGGCGATGACCATCATCTCGGGCAGTTCCATCGTTCCTTCGACCTGGCTGTGGCTCGCAAGGATCTGCTCGATCAGCGTCGATCCGGCGCGTGGCAGCCCGACGATGAAGATCGGATCGGAGGATGGGCAACCACCATCGCCCATCGCCGTGAGGAAGGGCGCGGTGAACGTCGCCGCCACTGCCATCACCTCGGCGGAAAATTCGTCGGAATCGTACCGCAGCAACGCGCGGCGCAACTGATTGCCACGGTCGTAATGGCGGAAGGCTGCCTCGTCCGCTTTCCTGTCCTCCCACGCCTTGCCCAGCGAGAAATGAAGGTGGAAGGCGTCTTCGCCCTCGCCTTGGCCATCCTGTTCCAAAGTTGCCAGCGCCTGCTCCATCGTGGCAATGTCGCTGGCATCCAGTGTCACCGTCTTGAGATTGGCGAGGCTCCACCAGGCTTCACCCATGGTCGGCCGATGATGGACGGCCTGACGATAGGCATGGACGGCGTCCGCCTGACGCCCCAGCGTCTTGAGCGCGTGACCCAGATTCTGCCAGACCTGCGGCTGATCGGGGCGTTCGCGCAGCAACCGCTCGTAGATGGCGCTCGCCTCCTCCTGATCGCCCAATCGCACCAGCACGGATGCGCGGATCAGGTCATAGCCAGGATTGTGGATCGGCGACCGCGTCAATATCTCGGCATGGGCCAGCGCTTCGGGCAGCCGGTTATTCTGCAACAGCAGGCGGATCAGGAAATCGCGCGCCAGATCGAAACCCGGCGCGAGATCGAGGGCACGCTCGACCAGCACCAATGCGGCGCTCATGTCGCCGCGCCGCCACTGGACTTCGCCGCGCAAGCGGGTACCGGCGGGATCATCAGCCAGTCGTTCCGATCGGGCAAGCAGCATCGCGTCCGCTTCTTCCAGGCGGCCTTCGTTCATCGCCATCGCCGCTTCCAGCAGGTCGCGATCGCGGGACGCGGCGTGGATGCCGGACAGGTCTGCACGCCAGGCGTCCGAATCGCGTCCCGTCGCGCGCAACGCGCGGGCCAGCAGAAACCAGCCGGCAGCCGCTGCCGGTTGCAGGCGGGTGAGCCTTTCAAGCGCGGCAATGGCCTGAGGCAACGCGCCAGCCTCCTTCGCGGCCTGCGCCAGTTCCCATAGAATGGCCGCTACCTCGGGATGACGACGGGCGAGGGGGGAGAGGCGGGTCAGCGCTGCCTTTGGCTTGCCTAATCGCCGCAAGGCTTGGCCGATCAGCAATTCGGCCGGAGCTAGGCGGCCTGCGCGGCGCAGGATTTCCTCCGCTTGCGCCAGCGTCTTGTCAGGATGCGTGTCCAGCCAGCTCGCCGCCTGGGCCATGGCCGTCCGGACGCTGTCGGTAGCAGTGGCGGCAGGCACTTTCCCCATGGCCCCTCACATTGTGCAACTGCTCAAAATCCTATTGCGTCTGCAAGCGCCCGTCGAGCGCTTCTGTCGCGAATGTTTCAAAAACCCTCAGAGCAGCCGCTTGACACGCCGTGTCCTATCGGCAGTATCAGATTTAGGACGGTTGTTATGATTGCTGCAACAGCGAGCCGTCCAAGGGTGTAGATGACAGCGAGTGTGACGCCGCCATGTGGCGATCCTGAAGGATGGGTTCCTTCGGGCCGGGATTTCTTTGGCCCGCGTGGGTCGCGGGAATGCGGCGTCATCGAACAAGATCCGGAGCGCCGGGCACAAAAAGGAGAGGACGGGTAGCAACGCATATCAGGGGGGTATTCGTATGGCCATTCGTCTCCGTTCACGCAGGATGCGCGCGCTCTGTGCGCTAGGCACCAGCACATTCCTGACGCCCATGCTGTCTGCTGGAGCGCTGGGGCAGGAGCCCGTCGCCCAGGCGTCGGACAGCGCCGAAGCCGCGGCGGCCGACTCCGAAACGGGCCTTGGCGTGATCGTCGTCACCGCGACCCGCAGCGCACAAAGCATCCAGAAGGTGCCGATTTCCATGCAGGCGCTGGGCGCGGAGAAACTGGCCGAGCGGCAGGTGAAGGGTCTTAGCGATTTCGCCACCCTGTTGCCGTCCGTTTCGTTCGAAGGGATCGGCCCCGGCCGTAACACCGCCTTCTTCCGGGGCATCGTGCCCGCGGGCGGCGCCTATGCGTCCGTCGGCTACTATCTGGACGACATGCCCATCACCGGAACCGAAGTGCCGGATATTCACGCCTATGATCTGGAGCGGGTCGAGGCGCTGTCCGGGCCGCAGGGGACGCTATATGGCGCGGGATCGCTGGCCGGGACGATCCGCCTGATCACCAACAAGCCGACGCTCGACAAGTTCGAGTTCGGTTACGACGTCGAAGCGAATAAATATGGCAAGGGCGACTTTGGCGGGCAGTTCGAATCCTACATCAACGTGCCCGTCAGCGAGACGCTGGCGGTGCGCGCGATGGGCTATTACCGGCGCGACGGCGGCTATATCGACAACACGCCCAATAACGGCCGCCTGAACAATGGCGCGCCGGCGGTCTATACGCTGGGCGACAACAACCCCAACACCTTCTTCAACCTGGACAATAGCGACATAGCCAAGGACGATTATAATTCGATCAAGGAATTTGGCGGTCGGCTGCAATTGCTGTGGGAGCCGGTTGAGGGATGGGCTGTCAATCCCTCCATCACCGCGCAGAAGCAGGTATCGAACGGCTATTTCGGCTATGATCCGCGCGTGGGCGATCTCCAGGTTCACGACTATGACCAGACCAGGAATGACGATCGCTGGTATCAGGCGGCGCTGTCGATCCATGGCCATATTGGCGACTGGGACATCGTTTCGGCGACCGGTTATTTCAAGCGGCGGCAAAGGACGCTGAACGATTATACCTATTATACCGTCACCTACGACGGATTCGGGCCAGGCTATGAGAGCTATCTGCAATTTTTCGACAATTGCACCGGGACGGGCGCGGCGCAGCGCTGCTCGCTGATCGATCCCACGCAATTCTATCACGCCGACACCCACCGCAACAAATTCACGCAGGAGTTGCGGATCAGCACGCCCAAGGACTGGCCGTTCGACGTCACGCTGGGCGGATTCTACCAGCGGCAAAAGAATGAGATCAACAACAGCTACGCCATTCGCGGCCTGGACACGATTACCGGCTATACAGCGACCGGCGGCGGCGATGTTCCCGGCGGCCTGATCGGCGTGCCGGCCATGTACGGCATCGCGTACGACGATGACGGCAATCCCTTCTTCGACACCAGCGACATCGTCAATCCCAGCGGCAATCCCCTCGGCACGATGCTTTACGGAACGCCGGCGGTGAAGGGCGACGCCTTCTACTTCGTGGAGCAGAACCAGCTCTATCATGACACCGCCATCTTCGCGGAAGGCCATTACAACATCACGCCGACGCTGAAGTTGACGGGCGGCATCCGTTATTTCTGGACCGACTATGCGGTGAAGGGCTTTGCCGGCGTCGCGGCTTCGGCGGCGAATACGGTCACGTCGCTCTTCGTGCCAACGGGTGAGATGGGATGTCCGACCCCCTTGCCGGCGGAGCGGCTCCAATGTCTCAACACCAATTTCCGCGCGGCGGACCAAACCGGCCGCTACAAGGAGGATGGCGAGACCCACAAGATCGCGCTCGATTGGCAGATAACGCCGGACAAGATGGTCTATGCCAATTATTCCACCGGCTTCCGCCCCGGCGGTTTCAATCGTCCGCTGCGCATCCGCAATTTCGGGGCTGTCGACGTGGCGCCCTTCGAATCGGAAACGCTGACCAATTACGAATTAGGCATGAAGACGACCTGGGGCGGCATATTCCGCCTGAACGCCGCCGTCTATTTCGAGAAATGGGACAATATCCAATATGGCGTAGTCGTTTCCGGCGCACAGGGCGCTGGCATGACCGGCAATGCGGGCAAGGCGGAGGTCAAAGGCATCGAATATGACGCCGACCTGAAGCTTGGCAAGGTCACCATTTCCACCTCCGGCGCCTATAATGATGCGAGCCTGAGCGGCAATTTCTGCAATTTTGCGCTGGATCGGGCGACATCCAGCATTTCCCAGCTATCCACTTGCACATTGGGAGAGGATGTGCCGGACTCCAACCCACCCACGCCGCAGGTCGCGGCCGCTGACGGCACGCGCCTGCCGCGCCAGCCCAAATTCAAGGGCACGACATCGGTCCGCTACGACACGGAGCTGGGCGATTATAGCGCCTTTTTCCAGGGCGCGGCGCTGTACCAGACCGGCGCGACGCAGGATCTGAACGTCGATAACAATGCACTGCTGGGCAATACCAAGGGCTTTGTCAGCTTCGACTTTTCTGGCGGGGTGAAGAAGGACGGATGGAGCCTGACCCTGTTCCTGCAAAATGCCTTCGACAAGCGCGGGCAGTTGACCAAGAACACCTTCTGCTCGATCGACTTCTGCGCAGGATCGTCGCGCACCTTCACCATCAAGCCGCAATTTTTCGGCATAAGGTTCGGCCAGAAATTCTGAAGAGATACTGGAACAGAATGGCCATGCCTCGCAAAATATGGGTGCGGTGCATGGCCATTGCCTTGGAAGCGGCGGTTCTGCTGCTCTATATGCCAGAAGCTTCCCGAGCGCAGGAGGATCATTCCAGCCTCAGCCGCGAAAGCTATCGCCGCAGATGCTTGATGTGTCACAGCCGCGCCGCGCCCGAGGGCGTGTCACCGGAGATATTGGCGGGCCTTCATCCAGAGCAAGGGCTGAAGCCGGCGCTGGCGATGCCGGGCGTCACTTGCTGGCGCCGCTGCGCGACCTGCTGGCCAAAGGATGCATATAATGTGCGGAAATGAAAGATGGATGTGGAGCGATGCGTGGGAGAACGCATCCGTCGCTGGGCTTTTCCCTATCGCCCCTTCACGGGAAACAGCTGCCGCAAGGATGCAGGCGCGTGGCACTGCCGGATCGCGGTTTCGACATGGCGGGCGCGTTCGGCGGTAAGCGAGGCGGAAGACAGGGCGAAACGCCGTTCATGCGCGATTTCCTCCGCGGTGAAGGGAGCGCTGCCCTGGGGCACGCTACCGCCGCCGAGGCCAAAGACGACGAAGTTCATCATGTCGGCCAGTTGTTGATTGTCCCTGATCCGGCTCAACGCGACATTGGGAAGGCGGATGAGGTAGGCGCGCGTCTGCGGCGTGCACAGGAACCAGCCAACCCTGCCGCGCAGTTCGGGCAGGGCTGCGGGCGCGGCGCTGCCCTGCACCCCATGGCAGCCCCCGCAATTCTCGATATAGTCGGATCGGGCAAGGTCGGGATCGGTGATCGCAGCAGGGAGCACACCCATAGGCGGCAGCTCGGCCCTGCCGATGCCGGCTGCGCCGAACAGCAGCAGCGAAGCCGTCAATAACACGCGCGCCATGCCGGGCTGCCTCAGCTTGCCGCGCCCACCAACACCGCGGTCGAACAATGATATTCCATGCTGCTCGTGCCAAAGCACCAGATCACGTCGTTGTTGAGCTGAGGCATATAGAGCTGGGTTTCGCGATCGGTATTGTCGCAGCCGCACTGGCCGCATGCCGGTTTCCCGCAACAGTCGCGGTACGCGATAAGGTAGGCCTTGCCGTCGTCAGGATTGATGCATGTGCCGACCCAGGAAACGGGGGAAGGCTCCGCGCCGGCCGGGCAGCTATGGATGCCGCCGCCGCAACAGGTGCAAAGCGCCCCGTCGATCGCGCAGTAACGCCAATAGTCGCACTTGCTGTCATCCTTGCTCTGCGCGGTGCGGGCAAAGCCGGTCTTGGCCTCCGGCGATCGATCGGGCTTGGCCGCTTCCACACGGCTGACGGGGAGCAGCGGAAAGGCGGGCGCTGCGACCAGAGCAGTGCCCAGGCGCGCCAGCATCGAGCGGCGCGAGGTGCCGCCCGCCAGCTTGCGCAGCAACTTCTCCCCCATGGCATCGGCGTCGAACTTCTTCATGTCACGCAACCCCCTATGGCAATGTTCAGGCCGCCTGCGCCTTGAGCGAGCCGATATAGTCCTGTACCGTCTTGATCCCCATCTCGTGCGCGACGATCAGGCTTTCGAGATGTTCGCGGCTGTTGACCAGGCCCTTGGACAAGATCGCGCCTTCTGTGTCCAGCAGCACCGCGAAGGGCAGTTTGGCGACGCCATAGGCCTGACCGACCTTGGGGCCATTGACGAAGGCGTGGGCTTCCAGCCCATGCTGAGCGATCATCGCGCGCTGGACGGGAACATCGTCGTCGCCGACAAAGGTCAGCGCAACCCGTTCGTCGCGCGCGAAGGATTTGGCCATCGGAATGATGTTCTTGCACAGGGGGCATTGGGCGGACACGAACATCAACAACCGCAACGCCGTGCCATGCGCATGGCCGCCTATCGTCACCGGAGCGCCATCGATCGTCCGAGTGTCGATCTCGACGATGGCGTCGCCGACCGCCGGGCCGCCGCTGGTGGCGAGCGCTCCGGCGGGCGCGACGCGGATGTGCAGCACGCCCACCTGCCGCGCGACCGCCAGCAGCCCGACGCCAAGCGCCAGCAGGACGATCCAGGAGAGGATTTGCGCGATGATGAGAGACGTCAGCATATGTTTATCTCCGGTAGGCGGCGGCCGGCGCGGCGATCAGCGCCAGAATGTGGCCGAGCAGATGATAAGCGAGGAAAAGCGCCAGTCCGCCAACGGCGGCAGTGCCGATGTCGAGCGCTGAGAAGGGGAGGGCAGGCCCCAGGCGCAGCGCGACGAGCGCGATCAGCAGCAGGTTGCGGGCGACGAGCGGCCAACCGATCGGATGGCGCAGATCCGATCGGCCGCAGCCGCAATCGATATGATCGCGTCCCCGCGCTATATTAATCGCCATCGCTCCTGCGAAAAGCGCGAGCAGCAGCATGGCGAGGACGACTGGGACGGTCGTAAAGCCGGCGATCAGGGTGGCTCCGATCGCGATCTCGGCCAGCGGCAGGATTGTCGCCGCAGGGGCCACCAGAGCAGACGGGAGCAGCCGGTAATTGGCGACCACTCCCGGCAGCAAGTGCCTATGACGCAGCTTCGAAAGACCCGCCTGCAGCAGGATCAGTCCGACCCCGATAGCGGCCGCGAAAGCGGCGATCGCCAGACCCATCTCCATCGTCAGGAGGGGTCCAGGACCGTGATGGTGCTGCCACCGGCTTTCTTGATCTTGTGCTTTTCCTCCCAGGTGGCGAGGTTGATGACAATGGCATCGCCCTTTTCTCCATTCATGACGAGGAGCGGCTTGTCCGATTGGGTGACCTCGATATTGTTCATCGGTTCTTTGAGCGGCTGGCGCTTCACCACTTTTTGCTTCGCAAGGTCGACTTCCCACACCTCGGAACCCGACGCCTTGTGCGACCAATATTCGCCCATGTGCATCAGTACGAACAGATGGCCTGTCGCGCGGTGCAGCGCCATCGGCTGACGACCGCCGGGATACCAGTTGAGTTCCAGCGGCTTGGTTTCGCCGGGCCGGATGCCTGCCGCCGCCTGGATCGAGAAAGGCGCGGATATCGTCGGCGCGGGACCGAGCTTCGCGACCCAGATCTGGCCAGTGTAGCTGAGGAAGGTCGTTTCCTTCTTCTTCCGGTCATAGGCGAAATTGTCGAAGATCGGATCGTCCGTCGCCGAGAAGAAGGGGGCGCTATGCGTAATATCGGCTTTCTTGCCCGTCAGCTTGACCGTGGCGAGCGATCCGTCCCCGCATAATGCGGAAAAGCCAACACCCGGATTGGGCATCATGCTGGCGCATCCGGGCAGCTCGACATTGGCGACGAATTTGCGCGTCACCAGATCGACGATGTTCACCGAGGATGCGGGGCTGAGATTATAGACGAAGCCGGTCTTTCCATCGTCGCTGATGATGAAGTTATTCTTTCGCGATCCGATGAGTATCCGGTCGGGAATGGCGATTTCCGCCAGCAACTTCAGCTCGCGCGTGTCGTAAACCGACACCATGTCCTGCCGGGTACCACGATCCCCCTTGGACCAGATGGTTTCCGCCACATAATAATATTTACCGGCTGGATCGATCGCCATGTCGGCAAGGCGACGGGTTTCCACCATGCCCTTCATCTTGCCGGCCTCGCCGTCGAAGATGCTGGTGCCCGGCATATCCCAGCCACCGTCTATGAAGAACCAGTTGGGCTTGGGAGGCTCCATCGTCACGACGTCGGATGTTTCCGGCTCCAGCGTCGCCGCCACATCAGCAGGCACGGCGTCGCCGGCGACAGCTGCGCTCAATGTCATGCCCAAGGCGGTTGCGGCGAAAATTCCCCTGAAGACGCTGCTCGACATCTCGCGTGATCCCCTTGATCGGTGCGGGAGGAGAGGACTCTGCGCTGGTCCGTCTTCCTGCTCGCGCTAAGGCTGGACAAGTGTCAAGGATTGGTCAAGAGGGCTGGCGCGTGATGTATAAAATTTCTCGGCTTGAAGCAGGTCCGACTGTGGTTCGTTCAAGATATCGGCTTGAGGAAGGCCATTAGCGGGGCCCCTGATCGTCACCAGCAGCGCGATACACCCGCACAAGAGGGCGGTTGTCACGCCATTAACCAGGGACCATGGACCAAAGGCGTTTGACAGGATTGAACCGGCGACAGGCCCGGCGATCATGCCCAGGCTGTGGACGCAGGATACGAAACGGCGGAAAAAGGGGCTTCCATGGGCGGCTGTCGCTTCCCCGGAAAAGCGGACGATGGTGGCTGTCGATCCGATATTGAGCAGACTGATCGCTAGGATGAAGAAGACCGGTGCGCCGGGTCGGGTCATCGCCAGCGGCGCCAGCAGGCACAGGCTGGAAAACAGCCCGGTTAGCGGCAGCGGCACGACGGCGCGTTCACGCATGACGGTCAGCGCCGTCAAGGCGCCGATTACGGATCCGATCGCGACCGCGGTGCCGATCACATCATCGGCGATGCCGGCTGCCATTGCGAGCGCTCCGGCGAAACTCCACACCATCATGGTCGCGGCAATGAAGCAGAAAAGAGCAGTCGCGAGCGCCCAGGCCTTCAGCGGCGGCACCGTCTCCTCGCCCCGATCGATGGCGACGCCAGGCACGGGCGCGGGGCCGGCGGGCAGCGCCGAGAGCAGCAACAGCAGGCCGGCAGGAACCAGCGCCAGAATGCGCAACGCCACGCTGGGCCCAGCGGCATCGCTGATGGCCGGAAGAACCAACGCCACGAGGGTTGAGAGCAGCAACTGGATGAGGAAGACCGCGCCATAGGCAAGGGCAGGCCGGTGCGCTGCCGCCACGCTCATGGCATGGGTGTATGCGATGCCCATGCTGATGCCGAACAGGCCGCGTGCGGCAATCAGCATCCACAGGTCGTCCAGCGCAGGTGTCGCCATACTGGCCGCAAGGGCGGTCAACGCCGCAAGGGCCGGAGCCATGCGCGGGATGGATGCGCCGCCCCGCCATATGATGATGGCGCCCATCGCCATGCCCGCCTGAGTCGCGCCGACGATCCAGCCGTGATTTAGCGGGTCGAGGCGGGTCGCGGCGGTCAGCAGGGTAAGAAAGACAGGGTCGATGCCGGGCTGCAAAAGCGCCAGCGCGGCTGCAAGGATGCAGGCGCCGGTCCGATCAGATGCCCTTGAGGGCAACAGGTGATGTCCTCCCACGATGAATCCCCCGAGCAAGAGCGGCGCGCGCGGGGCGCCCCCTGCCAATCAGATCCATCCTCCCTTGAACGGTATCAAGCCGCTTCGGTCATCAGCCCCGCAAGATCGCGCGAAGTCACTGTCTTGGCAAGATGTACGAACGACATCGCCGCAAGCGCGGTAAAGACCGGCATCTTGTTCGCCCATGGCTTTTGGTGGCCCAGGAAGGGGGTCGATCCTTCCATCGATGCACTGATGAACAACGACAGGCTGTGAACGTCATCCGGGCGTAGCGCCGGATTGATCTGCGACACATATTCGCCGATCACCTCATGCACCTTGCTGTAGAAAAGGCGCACGCGGTCTGCGACGAATTCGCTCTGGTTGGCGAGCGCCCACAATTCGGTGAACAAATGGGTCGTACGCTTGGTCTGGATGTCCTCCAGGCACAGAATGATCACCAGCTTCAACCGTTCCTCTGCGGTGAGACCCGGCTTGCGCACCATTTCGTCCAATAATTTGTCGTAGGATTCCAGCATCTCATCCAGCATCACCTGGATCAGCATTTCCTTCCGCGGGAAATGATAGCTGACATTGCCGACTTTTAGGTCGCACCGCGCGG
>Ga0315899_10005208_pt1 | contig 14040 bp, 7 predicted proteins | sample LakEriMetagenome_2_FD_203518 | JGI IMG/M metagenome (GOLD analysis project Ga0315899, IMG submission 203518) | Freshwater fungal communities from buoy surface, Lake Erie, Ohio, United States - Buoy 4 MA112 | ecosystem: Environmental > Aquatic > Freshwater > Lake | place: USA: Lake Erie, Ohio... | reverse complement strand
AGTTATAGCTTGCATCTCTTTAATGTTTACAGTCTCTGGTCTTGCTATAGGTTTATACCCAGCATCATCAAGTTGTTTTTTAAGTCCATAGTATGTATCCTTATCCATTCCTTCTTCATACCAATCAGTAGGAGTAATAGGCATTTCTGGAAGTTCTTCTGTACCATCTTGTGCTCTTTTAATAAATCTACCATCCTTAGCAAGTACGTTTGTACCTACACCATATATAGGAAAGAATTCTTCACCAGTATTTCTTACATCTTCAGGACGTACATATTTTCTTTCTCTTTGTTCTGGTCTAGTAGTAGAAGCTTTTAATTGTAAAGCACTTAATTCTTTTGCTTGTTCAGCTTTTTTTGCTGCTTCTCGTTCACCTCTTAATGCATCTATTCCTTCAATGATTCCACCTATTGGTCCTAACATTTGAGTAAAACCTCCAAGTTTACTTGAGAGACTTTCATCTTCTCCCTCATCAATAGGTCCTTGATATCCTTGATAGTTTTGATTTATTTTAGAATCAGCATATGGAGCACCACTTGTATCTTTATTCATCCAGTTAGGATTACTTGTATCTACAGGAGTTCCTGTAGTTTTATTTGAAGGAGCTGGTTGACTATCAAGTTTACCCATTGTCTGAGCACCAATTCCCCATTTATTAATATCAAATGCTGGTTTTAATGTAGTGGTAGTATCAGTAGTCATACCACTCCACCAATCATTCATATTAGTTCCACTAGCTGCTTTTGGAATATGTAATCCATCTCTTCCACCAGCCATAGAAGCAACCTCAGCCATGACACCAGCATCCTCACCTTCACCACCACCACCAAACATACTCATGATACTACCTATGTCCATACCACCCATTCCACCACCGCTTTCACCTTCACTATCCTTAGCAGCAGCTTCAGCAGCTTCTTGATCAGCTCTTGCTTTTCGCATAGCATCAGTCATTCCAGTAGCTGCTAAATCAGCTTCATCATACATAGCATTGAAGTTAATCATCTTAGGATTAGCAATAGTGTCACCACCTATGTAAGCTCCTATCTGTGCTTTCTTAAAAGCTTTTCCATGAACTTTCATAAATGCTTCTTCAGAAGGATACTTCTTATAGAACTCCTTTTCAGATTTAACTCCTGCGATTTTTAAAATTTGTGCTTTCATATTAGTTGTATTTGTTTAGCCAGCCTCCTGGTTGTGGTTTGTTATAGTTTGTAAAGTTAGTCAGATTATCTAAGTTCTGCAAACTTTTTTGTTCTTGTCTTAATCCATTCTTAGCCATAGGAAACTCTGTCACTTTCTTTCCTTTGAACTTATAATTCTTTCCTGGTTTCATCAGTTGAACATCACCTTCATCTGATATACCAAGTACATCATATGGAACTCCTTCCATAGTTATATCGTTAGAGTTTATTTCTGTTATCTCTCCTGGATGATCCCACTGTCCTCTATCATCTTTAATAACTCCTCCATCTTCTTGTTTAGGAACTTCTTTATATCTTCGTAACCAATCTTCTTTATAAAACTTTACATTACTTAAAGGAACTTCTCCTTTAGGAACAGCATAAGATCCTAATTCATTTGGGGCTACTCCTATTTTATAAGTTCCATCTGATTGTAGTACTTTTCTTAATTTACCATTTACTTTAGCTATCATAGGCTGATTAGTTATCTCAGCTATATATGGTCCTTCATAACCTTGCTTCCAGTTATTACTTCTACCATAATCTAAAGGAGTACCTTTTGCAGTATATAAATCATTATGTGCTGTTTTTTGTAAATTTATTTTACCATCAGAACTTAGTCTTATTTGATTACTATATTGTTTACCTAATTCAGATTCTCCAAAACCTTGAAGTATTTGTTTTTCTTTATTAATAATATTTTCAATATTTGGACTTCTATGATAATAAGCTTCAGGATTAGCTTTAAACGCATAAGGGTTTAATTTATATGCATTAGATAATAAACCTTCTTCTGTACTTGCTGCTATTCTAGCAAGTGCTTTATCTTTTGTTAATACTCCAGCACCAACTATATTTAAAGGATCTGTTACAGCATCTAAAACAAAATTAGAAGCATGTTTACTAAATGAAGCAGGACTTGCAAATAATTTTTCATTGGTATCAAAACCTACAGCTTCTGAAGGTCTTTGTGTTTTTCCTGTAAGTGCATCCATCATTGCTAATTGTGGAAGACTAAAAACAGCAGATGTAGTTCCACCAAGTATAGCACCTAATGGACTTGCATCTTTATTTTCTTCTATAATTTTATCTCTATATCTTTCCCAAAAATTTCTTTTATAATTATTTTGAACAACCACTTCATCTAATTGAATAGGAGAACGTCCACCTTCATCTGTTATAACTTCACCTCTGTTATATGCTTCTTCATATTCAGGTGTACCATATTTAACTTGTGTACCAGTTTGTGCTACATCATATTTATTTAACCATCCACCATTCTGAAATTCTTCTCCTGTATTTTCATAATACTCAGCTTCTCCTTCAAAAGAATAAGGAATCTTATATTGCGTTGGATCAACTATTTTATCATATATTATATCACCTGCAGCATCTCTAAAAAACTGTGATTCAGGTAATCTTTCCGCTATTCTACTAATCGCCATATCTGACTCTATAGCTTTTCTATTATAAAAGTTATTCCAAACTTCACGAGTAGACATCATCTGTGGACGCTTTTGCATCTCAGCCCATTGTCTATTTTCTGTATTATGTCCAATGTCAAAATTATCTCTACCTTCACTGTGTTGTTTAGCATGATAATTTTCATGTGCAATCATCTTATCTTTATTATCTGATGCAGCATAATCAGCTCCAAGATTCATTATATTAGTTCTTGGATCATAGTAACTTCTATCTATATCATATCTATGTTTTTCAATAGCTGTAATAGGAGAACCATGCATATCTAATTTTGCACCATCTTGTGCACTAGCTTTTGTCTTCTTAGCATAAGGACCATTACTAGGAGCAGGAGATTGTGTACGTGCATATGTAAATCCTACAGCTCCTGGAATAGAACCACCCATAGCCATTTCTCCCCAAGTTTTAATTGGCATAGGAATAGCTTGTCCTTTTTCAACATAAGGATGTCTAACTTCTTGTTCCCATTTATCAGCTTCTTGCCAAGTTTTAAAAGGACCTCCTAAATGTTCTCCTGTCTTTTTAAATTCTTCTATAGGATTATATAATGGTTTACCATATTTAAAACTAGGAATTAAATAAGCTGGTTCTCCATTCTCTCCACCTATAGACATAGCTAATTCAGAACTAGGATCAGCATATGGTATTCTATATCCTTTTGGTAACTTCTCACTAGTTGGTTGTAAGAAAGTTAATTTACCTCCATCTTGAAATCTTCCACCCCAAGCAGGAGAATAATCTCTACCTTTAATAGAATATCCTTCTCCTACATATCCTTCAGGAAGAGAGACTTTTGAATCGTTATAATTATCTAACCAACCTTTTGCCATTACTTGTAAGATATTTGTGCAGGTGTTATTATGAATTGAGACACTAGATGTGTTGTTGATGCATTATCTAATATATGTCTCACCTTTAATTCTTTTGCTCTTAGCGTTGCTTTCTTAAAGCTTCTAGGACCATAGTCCATATTCTCTTGGTTCACCACTTTATCAATAGAAAGAGATTCACAAGTTGTTCTGAATAATGGAACCTGAGAACTTTTCTCTGCAGCCCAGAATGTATTATACTGATAGAAGTTATCACTCTTAGTATATGTGATTGTTTTACTATCAGCATTAAGAATAGGGTATTGCATGTAAGCTTTTAAGTTATGCATTGGTTTTGGAACTAACTCAAGAATACCAGAGCTTTGTTGCCCATTGTATAAAACAGCTTTATTGAACCACTTATCATTTGTTTCTATTCTGGTGTTATCATTAAACACACCATCTTCAACAGGATAATATTCATATGCCTTAGTATAGTCTTTTACATTCTGTAAGATTTCATCTTGATATTGATATGCAAAAGGATACTCAATAATATAAGGTGCTATGTTTCCATAGAATGTATTATAGAGTCTTATGTTAGTTAAGTGTCTCCATATACAAGCTGTTGTAGTTTGAGTGTATCCTGTATTAGCATATGTTAATATATCAAATGTACTAACTGCAAAGCTCTTTTTAAACTTACATTTTCCTGTAGATTCAATTACAATAATACTAACATTATCATTCACTGTATAACTTATTCCTCTAACTAATGTTTTCTTAGGTACATCTATAGCAATAACATTACCAAACTGATCGCTGATATTAAATGGTCCAACACTTGGTCCAGACATTGTTAATTTTATTGTTAAAGTCTTTGACATATTTAAACTTATTAAGGAGGTGTTATTGTAGTAGTGGTAGTAGTTGTAGGTTGACAATCTATACTACTTGTACAAGGACTTGTTCCACCTGTAATTGATACTGAACTACCTGGAGTACAATCTGATGTTACTGAGTTCTCTTGAGCACATACATAAATTGTATCGTTTATTACAGTTTGAGTTTGTGGTGTTCCAGTAGCATCAATCCAACTTATATCACAAGTGTTATTCACTTGAACAGTATAGCAAAAATATAAAGCAGCTATAGTTGTAGTGGTAGTCGTAAGAAGATTACCATTATCTGTTAATGAACATATTACACATGCATTTGATTGTGCAGATGAATTAGGAATTGTAGTAAAACTATCTACAATAGTTAATTCATATGTAGGAGCTGATTGTACTGAATAAACATCTCCTAAACTATCTATTACATATGTCACACATGAGCATGAGAATATAGAAGCAGGTATAATTGCTCCAAGATCAATATCAAGATCAATTGCAGTGGTTGCATAATCATACTGAGTAAGATAGTATGCTGATGTAATTGTATCCTGATTAAGTATTAACAGTTTATTAGAAGTGGTATATAAGAAATTACCTAATGCCACTCTATCTGTTTGTAATGTAAATACAGTACTCATAGTTGCAGTGGCTGTAGTGATATTTAATTCAACTACTTCTTGAGGACTTGTTGATGAATCTACAGCAATTAATAATGTATCAGTGATTGCTGATATTCCACTACCTGTTGTAAATCCTCCAGGAAGTGTTATGTTTCTATTAAACACTGCACTAAAAGGACTTAATGTAATATCCCATTCAACAATCTGAGTATCAATAGACCAGAATTTATCTACAGATAATTCTATTCCATAAGAGCTTACATATCCTGGTACTGATAATGGACTGAAAGATCCATCATTGTTAAGAAGACTTATGTTATTCCCTTCACTAAATACTATTCCACAACATTCTGGAACACTTGGAACTAAGGTAGTAGTTGATGTAGTTGTGTTGTTAGAATTACAATATGAAATTTGTGTAACTACTCCACCAACTAATTGATAAACAAATCCAGTAGATTGGCCTTCAGGAGTAAAATACCATCCATCAGAAACTAATGTACAATCAGTACCTGTTCCTGAATAAACAAAAGTACCTATTGAAAGATTTGCAGCCATTACTGAGAAACCAGTCATTGTTACAATAGTAGAATTTGTGAATGAAATTGCAGCACAAGCATCTACAAGACTTCCTGTAGAAACAACAGGAGGATCTACTCCCACTTGATATCCAGTATAGAATCCATATAGATTCAATCCACTAGGTCTAGCACATACTGTACTAGTAGTTGTAGTTGTTGGAGATGGTACAGTAATTATAGCATTACCTTCTAAGTTACAATACAACGTGATTGCATTTCCAACTAAGTTACAATCTAGAGTTATAGTAGTTGTAGTAGTTGTTGATGGAGCAACTTGTGTTGTAGTTGTGGTTGTACTAGCAGGTACTAAATTTCCAACTAATGCAGAGAAACTAACATCATCACAACATCCATTGATTCCTGAATAGAAGAAATTGTTTTCTGCTATATAGAAATTAGGAAGATATGTATGGAAACTCACCCAACTCTTAGTATTCATATTAAATGATATAGTCCAAGATTTATTACAGAAGTAATCAGGATCTGTTAAATACACTTGTGTTCTGAATGTAACTCCATTAATTACATCCTCCACATAATACTGCTGTAAAGTAGAATCATATTTAACATCTTTGTCAATAGGAATGTAATCTAATTTAGTAAAAATAACTCTATCAAACTTACTATCATATACACCATGTAGTCCCACTCCAGTAAAGTTGTTATCTATATTTACATCAGGGAAATATCTTAGTATTTCAAATGCTAAGTGGTCTGTAAAGAATCTGTTCATACCACTACCAAATGCAGAAAGATCTACAGCTTGTGTACCAGAGATTAAAAAGATTTGTCCTCTTTTAGCATCTACAGTTATTTGTCCTTGAGGTATTTTTAATAAGAACTTATTCTGACTTCCCACATATCCAAGATCTGTTTCAGCAAAATCAATAGGAGGAGCACCTTTAAACATATTAGGATTTCCTACATATGCAGCTTGAGGATTACTTGTATCAATTGTCAATAAGTTATTATACATTAAAGATTTGTTTTCAAATCTAGCAAGTACAGCTTTATTCTGAATACCATCTAATGATATAAGATTACCATAGTTTTGAGGGAAATCAAAATATGACAATGCTCTATATGTTAACCAACTGTTCACTCTATTATCAGCATCTGTATTTTGAGAATCTGAATAGATTGCTCTAAATGGATAGTTTGTATAACAGAATTGCTCAACCCAATCAGGTGGTAAATGAGTGAAGGTGTTCTCTTTATTTTGTTTAGAGAATGTTACATTATAAGTATATGTATTATCATTCTGGATAGATACATAATCTTCTTGAACCCATGCATCAGGAATACCTGTTGATACATGTGGCCAGAAATCACCTTCTCTATTATTGAATGCTTGTCTAAGGTCTAGATTGTAAGAAGTCTCACAATAGAAGTTAGGAATACCATATGCAAACAAATAGAAGTATCCATCATAGTAAGTTCTATTTGAACCAGAAACAGCATTAATTTTAAATGTTACAGGATCATAATTAGGACAATCAAGATAGTTTGCTTTATACGAAATAATATTTGACATAACCTGACCTTGTACTGAATAATCTGAAAGAATAGATCTAGCAGAGTGCCAGTATTTTGGATAAGCTACATTACCTATTTCATCATAAAAGATGTCTGAATCATCAGGAGCATTAACTCTATTATCAATGAAGTAAGGAAGTTTTGTCTTGAATGTAAATCTAGAGATAAATGTATCTCCTCCAAATACAGTAGCAATGTCTGTAAATCCTGAATTAAGTTTTCTTTGGAATCCTGTATCAATAGTGTTGTATGAATATATTTGTCCCCATTGGTTTACAAATATATTTTTCATGGAACCATAATAAGAAACAACACTAATATCTTGTTCTTTACCTGGAGCATTACATACACCACTACTTGAAATAGTAAATCTAGATTTATCTGTAATAATAGAAGTTCCTCCAGAAACAAGACTTGGTGTTTTACTAGGAAACTCCAAAGGTGTAACAGGAATAGTAACATTTCTATCTTCTATAGTTTTAATATATACAGAGCTTTCTCTTTCAAAGTTGTTTACATTAATACCACCTGGTTCTCCAACAGATTGAACCCCTGGAATTAAATAACGAGCAAAATCAATTGTTCTTTGTTTAATACCAAGACCATTGTTTATATTTCCAAAGTAGTCATAATTAGCTATTGAATTAAATGAATATGCATAGTTCTTTCTAGTAATACCATTTACATAAATAGTTAGGTATGCCTGATAAGCAGTAAACATTGCTCCAGCATTAAATGTACTTGTGATAGCACCAAGTCTTTCTGATGACTCTAATGCATCATATTGTGCTTCTTTTGTAAGAAGTTTATATTTAGCATTACTTTCCACTGGAACAAAATGTGCTCTACCAGCACCAAACATTACATTCTCAAGTTTTAATACATTACCTAAGAATGGTTGTCCAAATGATGTTTCAGGAGAATTAAATATTTGTCTATAGTTTAAAGTTCCACCAGTAAATGCAGCAATAGGTGTTTGTCCTTTACAATTAAGTTTAGATCTTCTACTTTTATTAAAGTTTACAACATTAATATCTTGATATTCAATATCTTCTATATCAGCAATTGCATTACATTTACATGGGTTCCACCAAGGATTATCACAATCATCACCTACATTTCCACCAACATTTACTATTGCTCTACCAGTACTACAACCACCGCCAAATATATTACTGTTAGCATCTAAATATTCTTCTTCTTGATTTAGAACAGTGTTATCTGAAGTAAATGGTGTTGCCCAATATGCATGATACCCTCTACATCCACGACAGCCACTTAAGAAAAATGAATCAAAGTTTCCAGGACCAATGAGTACATTAGGAGCAGCATTCTCTCTTACTGTAGGTCTATTAGTTGAACAAAATTCAACTGTTGTATGCTTAGGTACTGTTCTTGTTGCAGTTTGATTTGTATTAGGATCTTTATACTCAACTATAACATCTTTATCACTATCATTTATGACTAACCATGGATCAGATATTAGGTTATATGCATTGTTAAATTCATTTAGAAAAGGATCTGAATTAAGATCATTATATGGATAGTTTGGATAATAGAAAGTTTCATCTTGTCTTATGTATGATCCAACGTTACGAAGTATTCCTTTAGCAATAATAGATTTGTTTGTTCCTCTATCTCCTCTAACTATTTTGAATGCAACAATGTCATCCTTTTGTTCTGGAGTTAATGATGATTGGTAAATTAAGTTACTAATTTGTCCAACATCAACTCTTACACCAATTGGGAATACAGCATCATTTTGCATTACAGGAACAACTTGAGTTCCTGAATATACATACACAGGATTCTCAAATATAGGACTTACAAGAACATCTGGAAACTTGTGATGTCTAATAGGTTTACCAGCAAGGTCACCCCACACATCTTGGTTACAAGGATATTCTTCTGTAGATTCCCAATAAGCAAATTCACCATACTGATATGGTGTAGCATTTCCAATAGGATCTCCTGTTGCATTTCCAGTTACAGTTGCTGTATTATATATTTTCCAGTAAGGACTATATCCAATTCCTGTAATAGGATCAGTACCTGTAGGTTCACCTATAAAGTCATCATCAGTTTCTAAAACATTTGGATACTGTAAATCATTATAATTTAATTCTCTTCCAGGAATATGAAAACCATCTGTTTGTTTTCCATTCTTTAATAAGAATACTATTTCAAATGCATACACTTCATCACGTAGATATCCACGTAAGTTTGTAGCATTTAATTCATCAGAATAGTTTTCATTATTAGGTATTCTATAAGTTTCCCAACCAAGTTTAATTTGACTAGCAATAGATTGATAGTTTATTCTATCTATAGATGTAAGATTATCCCATACAAGAACATCTTGTACAGCTGTTAAATCTTGTGCAATATCGTAGTATGGATATTTCTCAAATATATCTGCAATAACCAAACGAATGTTATCTACATTTTGACCAGTATATACAACTTGATCTGTAGAGTTTTCGATAAAGTATGTACCAACTAATTCTACAGAAGTGATTGCATTTACAGTGGTGATCACTGCTAAATTATAATATTGATATTGTCCTGTAGTATCAAGACCTGTAATATCAACTACAACTGATTTACCCACAGTGTAATCATAATTAACTGTAGTGATAAATGGATCAGCAATAGGTGTAGGATTGGTAACAGAGTAATATGATGTGAACGCATTACCTGCAGCATCACAATACTGTATAGCAAATTGTACAGTTCCTGCTTTTAATTCACCACCACTAATTACATCTACAACATTTAAAAATGGAATACTGAAATTAGGTTGTATCTTTAATTGATTACAATCTAATTGATCTGTATATATAGGGTCACATAACTGTGATTGAGGTGCTTGTATATAAGGGACATTATTAATATCTAAATATCTTCTAGGATTTAATCCATCTGTCCAATATATTTCTGTTGTACAATTTGTAATCTTATGTACTGTTTTTTGTATTGGATGGTTTATATTAAAGTTAAGACATTTACCACTTACTAATATGTGATAGATACAATCATTATTATCCATATAACCAATTTGGCAATCTCCTGTAATAGGATTAGTTATAAAGAAAATATGTTTACTTTGTTCTGCAATAAAATGATTACCAATTAATGTAAATCCTTGTGGAAAATTTACACAAAGCTCATTACCTTGCTCATTCTGATAGTTCACAGAACTAGCGTCAAAGTTTTCTAAGGCAGCATTTAATGCATATGTAAGAGTACCTGGTTTAATCTGGTTCAAAGTTTGATCCATATTTAAACCAATCGTACCAGTATTATACTCTTGTTTTATATTGCCTTGTTTTTCTTCAGCCATAATTATTAGTTATTACGTCTTCTACCATATCTATTAGTACGGTTAGGAAGTTCATACATATTAAATCTGTTAAGATCGTTTTTGATTCTTCTTTGCTTTTCCCAAGGACTTTGTTTTTTCATTTCAATCTCAGCCATGATGTAAGATTCTTCATAGGCTTGTTTGTGATATAACATCTTCTGTTGTAACTGATTGAAAGTTTCATCATTAGTTTGGTTTGTAAGAGTTTCAAATATCTTGAATTTAAGAAATGCTTCTACATACTCTCTAATACGATAGTTATCAGGAATCATTTGATTACCTATCTCATCATACTCTGTAGCATAGAATAACAAGTGAACAACACCATTTCTGAAGTTAGTTACAAACTTATTATCTCTAACATCAAATGAATCATAACTAGCAGCACCAGGAGTAAATTCGTGAATAGGAGGAGCTTCTGCATAGAAGTCCCAAGCACTTGTATAGTCTACACCACAGTTTTGTCTTGCAGATATATTTCCTGGTTTAAGTAAATACTCGTGAGTATATTGTCTAGCTACAGTGTTGTTTGTTTTATAAACAGCTTGTACTAATTCTGGCATACACGTACCATCACATTGTGGAACTTGACAACCAGGTCTATTACAAGGAGTTCCTCCAATAGTTAATGGAGCCACTTGAATAGTAGTTGCATTAGCTGCTTGAGAATAGAATGAATTAGCTGTCTGATATGGATAACCAGCTACTGCTGTACACATCCAAGCTTCTCTTACAGCATAGAAATTATCAGGAAGTCTAGCTTCAAAATCTTCTATGTAAAGGATCTCTTCACTTATAACAAAGGTTGTTCTTCCTAACTTCTTTAGAGCTTTGTCTAAGTAGGTAGGAAATAAAAGATCATCCACTGCACCAGTATCAAAATAACTTTTCAGTTCTTCTTTTACAGTTGAGTAGACAGGCTCTGGGGATACAAAATTATATTTATAGTAGTATGACATAGTTCATTATTTTTTCCATTCTCGGTAAATATTTTGGTACTTGTCGCTGGTTTTTAAATAGTGTGATAATAATCGTGAGGTTAATCTAGAAGGTTTAAAATACCATAAGTCAGAATTTTTGAAACGTGCAGTTTGTTTAAACCACATCCAACCAAAAAAATAACCTTCCGTATGATAATTAAAGTTATAAATAACTTTTCCTTTCTCTTTAGTTTTTTGCCAGTCGATTGGTAAGTTAACAAATTCTTTTCCATCAGCTAATTTTACCTTTCTTCTTTTCTTTTTATTGATTGAGAACTCTCCAAATCCATAAGGCAGTTTTGCTTTATCACCTGTCTCTAGTATATACTCTTTGAAGAATTCATTATAAGTGTAAATGATGTTTCTCCATTCATCGTATGTAAGTTTTATAGAGGGGTGTTTTTTGCAAAACTGATTATAGTTGTCTTTGCTAGAGCTTCTCCAATCAATTTTTGTTCTCATTAATTAGTTGATTTTGAATTTGGTGCTTGTCCATCTATTCCTTCTTGACTAGTATCAGTTTTCAAATTGAAATATGTAGATAATAGTTTTTGAGATGTAAGTTGTAATGTTTGTTGTTCTAAGTATCCAGGAAGGGGAAACTCTTTGTCCAAAGGATTCTTACAAATCTCTTCTAAAGTATATTCTGGAGTTCCACATCCACATTCTGGATACATGATTTCATTCTCTACATCTTCTTCAAATAATGCAACAAATCTAATTGCTTTAATTAGAGGATTATTTACATATAGATATCCATTAGATATCCAATAGTATTCTTCTTTTTTAATTATAGGAAGTTTTAAAAGATTCAAATATCTGTTAACAGTTATTTCTTTTAATTTCTTTCCTTGGCCACTCATAGCATTAATAGAGTAAACACCTTGTATCACATATTGATAATTACCTTCTGATATACGTGGAAGTTTAAACTTAGTTCTAGCTATGTTACATTCATCTACATAATTACAACATTCAGAAATAGATACCTCTATCATTTCTAAACAAGGGATAGTAGTAAATAATGTATCAGTTGCCCAAAGTTTTCTTAAATTGGTTTCTCTCTTTATAAGTAATAGAGCATTGTTTCTGATCTCAGAAGCAATAGCTCTATCTGTAATAAGACTATCAGTAGAAAGTATCTTGTGGACACTTCTAACATCTGATACTAATTTTCTTAATGTTGCCATAATTATATTCGAGTTTCAAACTCTGCTATTTTACCTAGATTAAGATCATAGACTAAAGCAAGAGCTGCACGTACTGAATGTACGTAGTTATTATCTAAGTGCCATCTGTCTGTTCCAGACAAACTAGGCATTTGTTGTATTCTAACTCCCTTAACCTCTTTAGCCATATAGTGATGTTTATCACCTGTATGTACCTCTCTATAAACAGCATTACCAAATTGGTAACAATATTTAGGATGTGTTGCAAATAGTAATGGAAGATCTTCTATCTTGCAATTACCATGGTGCCATCCAATAAATGTATTTCCTAATGTCAACCCTTTAACAACACTATGCTCTCTTATAAATTCTACGTCCAATGCATCTTTAAAGAATATATCTAGTGCATGTGCTAGGTAGAAAGATTTAGTTCTGTCATGATTTCCTTGTACCAAAACTACTTGTACAGTGCTAGAATGTTGTCTCAACATATTAATTGTATCTACAAGAATAGCAAATCCTAGTTCATACTCATCAGCATAATCCATTATAGTATCTTGTGGAGTACCGTTTGTAGTTTGATGTTGATAGTTATCAGTATGGAAGTAATCGTTTGATATAGGTAACACTACAGTGTTTATATTATAACAAGCTTCTACTTTCTCAATCAAAGACTGAGCCACAGTAACATATCTTATAGCTCTTGTTGTCACATCATTATCACCATCTACATTTCTTTTAGCTAAATGATAATCAGATATAGAGATTTCTACATCTACATAGTCTTTATCATTAGTACGATCTACTTTGGTGATTGATATATTATTTGGTTTGTAGTTTTCTAAAAACTTAGCAAAGTCTTCAGGAGAGTAATCTTTTGCTTCTTTTCTTTTTGAAAAGACAGAGGAAGTGAACTTCCCACTTGGTAACATCTTAGACCAGTAGTTTGTAATTACATACTTGTCTAAGTTTATCTTATGTAATTTAGCTAGTTCAATATCATCTTTAGGTTCATAGTCAATTACTATTGTACTTTCTATTGTTCCTTTCTCAACATTTACTTTACGTTCTCCTGTATAGTTTGTTACAGGTTCAGGATCTTTTTCTTTAAGTTCTTTCATGAGCTCATTGACCTCAAACTCACTTATTCCTAGTTTCTCAGCGTAGAATTTTTTACTTCTTTTCTGACTTAATAACTCTTGTAATTGATATAATAAGCTTTGATTTTCAGACATATGTACTCATATTAGTTAAAAAATATTGTAAAGATAAACAATAGTTTTTATATATTCCAAATAATTTTAGTTAGAGTTGTAATTATTTATAACTAAAATAGTTATAAAACAAAAACTCCCTAGACAAATGCCTAAGGAGAAAACCTTGTAAAACCAACAAAACAAGAGTTTTTTATTTATCTTA
>Ga0315899_10005207_pt1 | contig 14040 bp, 8 predicted proteins | sample LakEriMetagenome_2_FD_203518 | JGI IMG/M metagenome (GOLD analysis project Ga0315899, IMG submission 203518) | Freshwater fungal communities from buoy surface, Lake Erie, Ohio, United States - Buoy 4 MA112 | ecosystem: Environmental > Aquatic > Freshwater > Lake | place: USA: Lake Erie, Ohio... | reverse complement strand
CGGTTAACGCTCATCGTTTTAGGATGAAACAGAACAATCACTCGGAGTTCGTCATTCGGAGTTCGCGGAACTTCCGGCGCCGCTGTTGCCACCACCACCGCCGCCGCTGGTACCTCCGAACGAAGGCTTGCTGCCTCCTCCGCCTGCACTTGAGCCGCCGAAGCCTGGGCCACCGCCCATGCCGCCACCCATTCCGGGCATTCCCCCTCCGGTCTCGACTTTCATGCCGCCACCCAAGGGTCCTACTGCCGGTTTATCAGGTGCTGAATGCATGCCGAACCCGGTAAAGTCATCGAACTCACGCATCACAATCAATCGTCCGGACTCGGGGTCGTAAGCCACCGCTTCACTTCCCGTTCGCAAGTACGGATCCTTGGATTGCTTCATCTCGAGATTCACCATTCCATCGATATCGATCAACGTGGCGAGTGTCTTGGACTCTTTCTTGCTATCCAACGCCTTGATGAGTTTCGTGATCGGATGAATCACATCAAACGGCACTTCTTTGCCCGCATCGCGAGATGGCAATCCAAAAACATATCCCCGCTCCGCCTTGTCCTTCCTCGGAACAAACAATGCTAACTTGGGGTCGTATTCAGCGACCACGATATCAGCCCGGGGCGGATTGTTCTCGAACAATCGGTTATCCTTGCCACGAGAGTAGGAGATGCTGGCTTCCGAAACATAACCATCGGTCACTCGGCGAGTTGCAACCGGCTTGGATGCAACCGACCAATCGCTCTTTCGGAACGAATTTCGTTTGAAGGCAGTCTCTTTACCATCTTTGTCTTTAGACGGCTTGAAGGCCTCTCGGTCACGCCTTTCTTTATCGAGCAACTCCTGAACACGCTTCAGAGTCCCATTGGTTGCATCCAACGCAGCGGACCTTGGCTGAATGCTAGCCGCTTCAGGGAAGTTGGGGTCGTACATCAACAATCGGACCCGATATCGATAGACCCGGTTGGCCTTGGCTTCGAAATCGTACAGTCGAACCAATTTGTACTTGGTGGATGGCAATTCCTTGGGAGCTTCTGCAGGTGGCGGACCACTGCTTCCAGCACCCATGCCACCAAATCCGCCCAGGCCACCCATGCCACCGCCGGTTCCGCCATAACCGGGAGGTGCGCCACCTCCAGCACCGCCACCGGTGTATCCTGGAGGTGCACCGCCACCGGTTCCTCCGCCGTATCCTGGAGGCGCACCGCCTCCCGTACCACCGCCGGTGTATCCTGGAGGTGCGCCGCCCGCTCCACCAGGGTATCCTGGGGGGCCACCACCGCCAGCACCTGGAGGCGCAGCCCCCGATGCACTCTCTTCGCTATTGTTTCCAAGACCTCCAAAGCCACCGAGCATTCCCCCGCCAGGCATTCCACCGAGCATTCCGCCACCTGCACCACCAGATGGCAATTCCGACACGGTCTGCCCAACGCTGGGAACATCAGGATGGGACGCAAACTTGCGGTAATCCTTAAGCAACACCGGGGGTATAGGCATCGAGATTCCAGACGCTACCCACTCACCTTGTGCGACTTCTTGGTTGCTTCCAACCCATATGCTCTTCGCCAATTCGCGAATTCTTTCGGAGCCCGCATTAGGTAGGGCTGTCCAATCAGACTCCTGCAACTCTTTGCCCGGGTCATCCGTAACATCCGCACGTTCCACTTCGTAGCCTACGTAATTCGGCGTGTCACGCCCAGGAACAAGGTTCCCGCCCGGCGCAAGCTTGGACTTGTATTCCTTCTCCAAATCTTGGTGAGGAGCCAACGCCACCACAGAAACGAAGCCGATATCGCGAGGCCCCACGAGCTTCTTCTTGGGATCCTTTTCCTTGTCTTTGTCGCTCGGAGCGGCCAGTGTATGCGAAGGGAAACCCAAATCATAACCGGTAGCCAGATAACGTTTCGCATCCTTGTTCTCCGATGCCTTGCCGCCACCCATGCCCGGAGGCCCACCCATTCCTGGAGGCCCACCACCTTCACCGCCATATCCTGGCGGCAAACCTCCGCGACCACCCTTGTTGTCTTTATCTTTTTTCTCTTTCTCTTCCTTGACCTTCGCATCTGGCAACTTGTTGAGGTAATCCACAAGTTGTTGATTCGCGTTCCCAACTACGATCGGTCCGAAATAGTAATTCGACTCGAGATTGATTGGGGGGAGCAGTGCTGGGTCAGTACGGAAGCCCGTGATCCGGGAACCTGGCCGTGGGATCTCAGGTTTGTAGATGTCCGTTGGAATCTTTTTCGTGGTCTCTACCGATCGCTCGGTGTAGCTGACATCGGTCACTCCCTTGACGCGAGCCTCTTCGTTCTTGATGGCATCCCAGTGGTTTTCTCGAATCTTTGTGAGCGTGTCGCGCGAGGTCGCCGACAGCTTTTGAGGATCCTTAGTGGAGTCGAAAGATGGAGTTGTGGCACCGAGATAGACCAACCCGAGAGCCAACAATGCGATCAAACCGAAAACAAACTTCTCCGCGTGATAGAGCATGAACTCCTGGGCGTTGAAGCTACCTCCGGCTTTCGACTTTTTCGCCTTGGCCGGCGTTTTCTCTACCGGCTGTGCATCCGCTTCGTCTTTGCTTTTCTTTTTTCCAAACATGGAACTCATCCTTTAGGAGAGAGCTACGAACTGGTCGAATCTTTCGTCTCAGGTTGACACGGCAGCAGCATAACCACCATCGCGTCGAATTTCATCACTAGTTTGGCTGCGATCGGTTCCTCGCGGCGAGCCAAAACTCAAAATCATCCGCCACCTTGATCACTCGCTGGTTCCGTGGTCCCGCCGCCACCAGGGGCCGTGCCGGTTGGTTCGGTAGTCCCAGTTCCATCCGCTGGTGTCGTCGGAGTGCTGCCATCCCCGGTGCCTGCCGCTGGATCCGAAGCCCCAGCCGGTGTCTCGCCAGCGGGTGTTCCCTCAGTTCCAGCCGCTGGCTCGGTTGTTTCGTTGGCCTCCCCGGGCGGGGTCGCTGGGGTTGTTCCAGTCCCTGCGGCCGGTGTCGCAGGAGCCGCACCTGCCCCTGCAGGTGGATTCGCCCCAGCTGGGCTTGCTCCACCCGCTGCGTTCGGATTGGCGGGAGCCGCCGCACCTGCGCCATTCCCTCCGGTTGCAGGGGAAGCAGCTCCGTTTGCCGCGGGAGCTTGGGCAGCTCCGTTTGGAACTGCCGTCAGGTCTTGAAGGGGTGGGTTGAACAAGTAAATCAGCCCAAAGATCTCGATAGGGATTTCTCCTGTGGACGATTCATCGGCACCGGCTGCCGCCGCGGCTCCACCGGTTCCCGATGTTCCTTCTTCGGACATCATCCCCATCCCGCCGGCACCACCGAAGGACGGCTTCGCACTACCCCCGGCCATATCTGCGCCACCGCCGCCACCACCCGCAGCGCCTACTGCTGGGGCTGGATCGGTGTTGTACCGCAACTGCAGCACCTCGAGCATCATTTTTCCATTACCGCACTCGGTAATCAGCCTACCGATTTGAGACTCATCGACCTTGAGCCGAAGTCGAACTGGGATTCGTTTTGCAACCGCGATGACCGCGTCATTGGGTGTCGCAAGATTCATCGCAGAGCGGAGCTGTGCTCCCGTCAAAGGCTTGAAATTGGTATCCACATAGCGGCCATCAGCCGGGTCGACCCGTTGCGCTACTGCGGCAGGTACCAATCCCCCTTTACCACCGCCCGCGCCTCCGTATCCCGCTGGCGGACCACCACCGGCGCCTCCGCCCGCATAACCTGCTGGTGGACCACCTCCACCCATACCTGGCATTCCACCCATCCCCATCAGCCCGCCGCCACCGCCAGCCGCAGCTGCGGAAGCATAAAGCGCTCCCGCATCACGGCTCACCTTGGAGCCGGTTCGAATCCATTCGATCTCTCGAACGACAGCTTGAAAATTCTCACGGGCTTCGCTGTTGGTTTGAGCGATGATATCCATCAAACCGCGAAGCACCCAAATGTCCTCTTGGGCGTAATAGATCTCGTGGATCGAAGGGGGTTGGCCTTGCCGGGAAAACCATGGCAAAATTGCAGAGACCAACTCTTTCTGCGAGGATTCCGACCAACGCACTAGGTCTTTTGAATCATTGGCAGCACCGGCCGAAGCCGTAGTTCCACCGGTCGCTCCACCCAACCCCGGGGGGGCGAACCCTCCCGTCCCCATCGGCGGAGCAAATCCACCTTGACCTGATGTCGCTGAAAGCGAGTCTATCGAATACTTCCAGCTACTCCCAATGCGTTTGGACAATTCGGGAAACTCGGGAGCGATATACCCTCGATACACTTCCCGATCCCGTACCGTTACCAAGTCCAAGGGCGCGGCTGGCTTATCCGGTAGTGGAAACGGAACGACCTTTTCGAAAGGTCTCAAGCTATCGAAAATCTCGTAGGTTTTCGGTTGAAAAAATGCATCCTTGGGCCACGTCAGAAACTCTTTCTGACGTTCGTATTGGAACTTCCAAGCTTCCGCCACATCCTGCTTCAGGATATCCAACCGCTTGCTCATCTCTTTGTGAGAAGCTTCATTGGGATGGGTGGACGTCTTCGAACTGACCGCTTGTATGTTCTTGAATGCAGTCTCAAGTGTGCTCTTTCGGCTTGAGATCGCAGTATCCAGCTCGGATTTGGTCAAGTAGAAAATCACCGAAGCGAGAAGCAGCACCAATCCGGAAACAATCCAGAAAGAGTACTTCATTGCTTCATTCATGTAACGTTTAAAGTCGTCCATGGATTATCCCTATTTTTCTTACAGGTTTTTCTAAAGGGCCTTCGTCGTTGCGAACTGTATCGAACAAGTAACCGAACAAGATCCCGCACTAGTTGTCGCCGGAATCTTCACTCATCGTGGTTGGGGGAGGTGCTGCCGCGGGCGCAGCTACCGCTGGGCCCGTAGCCGTCGCCAGATCCCCTGGTTTCCAAGCAAACTGCACGACAAATTCGAATTTCGGGGCTTCAAAGTCCATCGGGATAAGGTTGCCCGCGGCGTCCTTGATCGGTTCCGCCGGATTCGCCGGGGCTCCCGTACCACCGAATGATGCACCGCCGAAACCGCCTCCAGCGGGAGCTCCCCCGCCTGAGCCTTCCTCTTCCATCATTGTCCCTGCGCCGCTACCACCGCCGCCGCCGCCGGTCCCTCCAAAACTCGGTTTGCCACCGGTTCCGCCGAAACTAGGTTTGCCGCCTCCACCCAACGCGCCACCCGCACTCGGCGGTGTGATGCCTCGCTCGACCAAAATCCGATCGTACTCTGGATTTCGAACTCGGTACTTGTAGTCAGGTCGAGAGTCTTTATTCCGAAGCACTGGGCGCCGCACGCCCAGATCGTACATCGTTAACTCTTTCATTTCCCCTGGCTTGTCGGAGGGCAACGAAATTTTCCCGTTCTCCAGGAAATCAATAAGGTAGTTGGTCACGTGCGCTGCACCCTCCGTACCCTTCTTTTCCTGGCCGTTGTAGTAATGGTATCCACGCAACTCGATCACCCAACCAGGGCCCGTAGGATCAGGATCTTTATCCGCAGGTCGAGTCTCCTTCGCAAATCCAGCTTGCTGTCGCGACTTCAGTTCATCCAAGTAATTGCTCTTGAGATCTTTGCTGTACCACGTCGCAAGATTGTCGAAATACTGTTGCTCGACTCGCGTGATATGGAAATCCATCCGCTCCTTGTATGGAAGCTCTTGCGGGGTCTTTTCCAGCAACTCCGGCTTCCTATTCAACGATTGCTCAATCGCTTCGTAGAGTTCCAAGCACATCAAACGCCGCTGGGCACCTTTACTGACCTCCGAACCGACATTCTTCCATTTGGTTAGATCCCCTTTGAACTTGTCATCCTTTGCGATCTCATCCTTGGAGGTTGTCTCCGCTGATTTGACGTCGCCCTCTGCGGACTTCCAAATCTCAGGACGCACAGGACGATAGGTTTGACCTAACATCGCATGATGAGATGCCATACCGACCAGCAGCAACGACAGAGCGCCGACCGCCCACGGTTTCTTCATCCGGATCACGCGATCGATCACTATATCGCGAGGCAACAAATTGGTTCGCATCGGTCCGCGATTGAGCAATTGCAAACACAACCCATAAACCACCCCGAAAGCAGGCGCGTTTTCCTTGAACGGTTGCGCTCCCAAAACCTCTGCCCCAGTGAGCTTGGGAAATTTGTCAAACAGCTCGACATCCATCCCCAAATTTTTGTTCAAAAACTGCAATAATCCAGGCATTTTCGCAGTATTCCCCATCACCAACATGCCGTCGATCTCGGCCTTTTTGTTGAGCGATTTGAAGAAACTCAACGAGCGTTGGATCTCGGTAACCATATCGTTGAACACGGGGCGCATCGCCTGGAACACCAATTTAGGATCGTCCGCCTGCATTGCGTTCCGCTTCAAATGCTCCGCCTTGGCAAAGGTCAACTTCAGGTCTTTGGTCAACTGACGGGTAAAGTGGTTGCCGCCGATCGGAATACTTCGTTGCCAGATTCGGAAACCATTGGTCACGATCAAGTCGCTCGAGTCTGTGCCGATCGACAGAATCACCGTGCTCTTCGGAGGATGCTCGGGATCAAACGTATCGTTCGCCATGCTCTCGGCGAACCTCTCATGGGAGATTAAGTTGTACAAACTGATAGGAGCCAGTTGCACCAAATCGATATCCATCGCTTTGTCGCGGAACGGTTTCAAAGCACGGAAAACCGCTTCCTTTTTCATGGCGAACAAACCGACTTCGCTCTCGAGCGCGTATCCGTCCTCGATCTGCGCGCCTTCCATTTGCTGGAAATCCCAGATAACGTCGTTGAGATCGAACGGGATTTGCTGCTTCGCTTCGTACTTAACGATGTCGGCGATCTTCTTCACTTCGACCGGTGGCGGCTTGAAGAATTTCGCTAAACCGCTTTGGCCCGGGACACTCACTCCGATGCGAACGGCCCCCTTGAGATCATTGCGGGAGATAAACTGTTGCAATGCATCGGAAACCAACGCTTCCGGTTCCGCTTCGGGTTGCGAAAGGATCTTCGGATATTCGACAAAGTCGAAGGTGTCCGTAACGATCTGATCTCCCTCCAAATGGCAACGAAGGGCCTTCAGCGAGCTTTGGCCGATTTCGATCCCCCAAACGTGCTGCAATTTCTTCGCCATCGTGCGAAATTCTCCCACTCAGCTCATCCAAGTTCGCGCAGCTGCTCTGTCAGTAACCTATCCGACCCTCCGGGCCATCGGACAGTTTCACGATTCATCGGACGCATCGATAAGCTATTGACGAGCGAAACAAGTACTGGAAAGCCTCCGCGCAAGACTCGATCCAGTCATCCTCTATGGTATCGTGGTCTAGGGTGGTCTGTCAAAATTTTCGAGGTTCAACCAAGAAAATGTTCAGGAAAACTCGAACATTCATCTCCAACCTCGTTCGACGCAGAGCATGGTTTTGGGCTCCCGCATCCCGTCGTTTTGGGCCACCGAAGTGCATGAACTCCCCGCTTCGATGGATGTTCCCAGACTGAGATCAACCGCGATCAGAACCCTAAATTTCGCGAGCAGACTTTGCAGGACCTACGTAGACGACATGCCTAGAATGGTCGGTCGCAACGATCGTAACGATCGTATAGGTCATCCTGCGTCGGCTCGTAAGATAAGCTACACTGGCACGTGTGGCCCCGTTGAAAGGATGATCCGGAGGATACCCCAATGCATACCCCTCGACTGCACCAACCTGCCGCCCAGATCGGCGTTTTCGGGCTCCTAGTCTTTTTCGGAGGGTTGTGCCTTGCCCCCCACACGCTCCGTTCCGAAGCGTGTGCACCGCTCCAGTCAGAACTATCCCCTCCCTCCCCTCCATCTGCCAACCCAGCTACAGCCTCCGAAACGGATAGCCAGTCCGATGCGTTGCGGGACGATCCACTCCAGCAAGAAATTGCTTCATGGATTCGAAAACTCGGGGCGGAAAGTTACTCAACCCGATTGCAAGCGCAGGGAGAACTCGAGCGAATCGGTGTTCGCGCTCTCGATCAACTCCACCAAGCGAGCTTTGATCCCGACCCTCAGATAGCAAGCCAAGCGCGATATCTGGTTCAAAGCAATCAATTCAACTGGGCATGGGAATCGGATCCTCCCCGTGTTCGGAGAATCTTAACGCTCTACACAGCCGCCGCACTTCATGAAAAATCAGGGTTTATCAACCAGCTCTCTCAACTGGAAAACGACGAAGGCCTCAGCGCTCTTTGCAGATTGGTTCGTTACGAAACCCAAGGATGCTTAGCAAAACTCGCGGCCTTGCACGTCATGCGAGGTAAACCAAACGCTGGGCAAACCGCACTCGAACGCCTTGAACTCGTCGGCTCACTGCTCGATGGAGCCCGAAGCACCGCCAGCCGCTGGGTTCTTGCACAATCCTCGAACCCACAAGAATTCCCTCTCGATCGATGGCTTGACATCATCAATCGCGAGTCCAAATTGCTCCAATCCAAATCGATGGACACCAGCATTGAGATCCTTAACGAATTGCGGCAATGGGTCGTTCAACAAATCCCGAAAACCGACTCTAGCCGCTCCCAAGCCCTCGACCTCGCACGAACGATCCCCGAGTCGTTCAAATCCATGGGGGTTCAGCGCGAGCAGCAACTGCTCGAGTTCGCTCAGTGGGCGCTCACCGTAGATCTACCTGAGCTGGTCCAAGAACAACACGATAGCCTTCGCGCCGCTCTCCAAGACCCAAGATTCGGTTACTTGCTCGCCGAAAGCTTGGCCAAACAAGGCGACGCGAAGCTGGCGCAAACGGTTGCCGAAAGGACCTCGGATCGGATCTCCGTAACATCGCGCGGCGAACCCGCTATCAAAGATAAAGATCCAAAGAATCAACTCAACCCCCAACTTGAACTTCTGTTTGCTCGCAACGCATCCCAAGCCTTTGAACGCTCTGCGATCGCCGAATACCTGATCCGACGCGGCCAATTCCCATGGGCTGAAGCGGAACTTCGACGGGCATTGAAAGATCAAGAAGATGCCGCCGAACTGGCGACAATCATCAACCTAACTCAGCTCTCCCAACTGTTGCATGAACTCGAGCGCGACGACGAAGCGGCGGCTTCGATCGAAAAGTTCGCTAAGCGTTTCGAAAATGAACCCTTGTTCCGCACCCAAGTCTCCGAGCAAAGCGGCGATAGCTTGGTCTCAAATTACTACCTGTTTCAAGGCAACGATTACGCTCGTAAAGAACAACCTGAAAAGGCTCGCGAGTGCTTCGTGAAAGCGATCGAACTTTCGCAGGAAAACGTCGACGCTATCATCGGAATGTTCCGATTGCCCGAAACAGATGAGCAAAAGCAGCAACGCAAAAACTTGCAAAAACAGATCACTGCTTCATTGCGTTCTGAAATCGATGCGAGAGAACGAGAACTCAAACGGGACAACCCTCGAGCCTTGGCAACTGAACAACGCGCCTTGGCAAATCAAATGAACACGTTGGCTTGGTTGATGACGAACACTGAAGGGAATCTCGACGAGGCTCTCTACTTCAGCCGTAAAGCCTGCTCCATGGAAAATCGAGCAGCGTACCTTGACACATTAGCGCACTGTTATGCGTCTCTCAAACGCTACCGAGAAGCCGCCGAACAACAACGCCGCGCTGTCGCACTGGACCCATTCCAGCCATCGCTCCAAAAAGCCTTAGCATTGTTCGAGGCCAAAGCGGCAGAACAGCACGAAGGCCCTCAGTAACAGCCCGAGTGGCTCAACGCCCACCAAACCAACTCACTCCGAAAGAAGCTTGATCGAATCTCCACCGGAGCTTTCGAGTAAGCCAGCGGAACGGTAAACCTCAAGCTTTTCACGGGTATCTGCGATATCAAGGTTTCGCATCGTCAGCTGACCGATTCGGTCCGTCGGCGTGAACTCACCTTGGCCGCTCTCCATCGTCAACCGCTCAGGCTTGTACGTCAAATTCGGACTTTGGGTGTCCAGGATCGAATAGTCGTTCCCACGGCGCAACTCGAGTACCACGGTGCCGGTTACCGGCCGAGCTACCCAGCGCTGCAATGTCTCTCGCAACATGAGCGATTGCGAGTCAAACCATCGCCCCTCGTACAACAATCGCCCGAGTCGACGCCCCATATCGCGGTATTGTTCGAGTGTTCCTTCGTTATGAATGCCCGTCAGCAATCGCTCGTACGCGATGAAGAACAACGCCATTCCAGGAGCTTCGTAGATACCGCGACTCTTGGCTTCAATGATCCTATTTTCGATCTGGTCGGACATGCCTAATCCGTGACGCCCACCGATCGCGTTCGCCTCAAGCACCAAATCGACCTTCGAAGCAAACGAACGGTTATTGAGCGCCACTGGCAGTCCGTTTTCGAACGTGACTTCGACCCGCTCAGGTGTCACCACGCATTCTGGCTTCCAGAAGGGGACTCCCATGATCGGGTCGACGATCTTGATCCCGGCATCAAGACGCTCCAGATCCTTCGCCTCGTGCGTCGCACCCCAGATATTGGAGTCGGTCGAGTACGCTTTTTCCTTGCTCATCTTGTAGCCGAGCCCTGCCTTTTCAAGCAGCTCCGACATCTCTTTTCGACCGCCCAACTCGCGGTTGAACTGCTCATCCAACCATGGCTTGTAAACCTGGAGTTCAGGGTTTGCGAGCAGGCCGTACCGGTAGAATCGCTCGATGTCGTTCCCTTTGTAGGTGCTTCCGTCTCCCCATATGTTGACCCCGTCCGCCTTCATGGCTTGAACCAACATGGTTCCTGTTACTGCGCGACCGATCGGAGTGGTGTTGAAGTACGGCAATCCCGCAGTGGTGATATGAAACGCGCCGCATTGGAGCGCCGACAATCCTTCGTGGACCAACTGCTCCCGACAATCTACCAATCGAGCCACCTCCGCCCCACACTCGAGGGCACGCTTGGGAATGTCGTCGTAATTGGCTTCGTCCGGTTGGCCTAAATTTGCAGTGTAACAATAGGGAATTGCACCCTTGGCACGCATCCACACGATCGCTGCACTGGTGTCCAACCCTCCAGAAAACGCAATCCCAACGCGCTTGCCAACGGGCAGTTGCTGCAGAATCTTTGCCATATTTCTCTCGCTATCGACCTGAAATCCAACACTCTTGCCGCTCGGGATTCGCCCCCATCCCGGGATTCCCCCCAAAAATCGTTCCGCAGGCTTACTCCAACAGAAACGCCCTTAGTCGAGCGCTATCCGATGCTCTCGACGACGGCAACCAGTGTACTCAATCCCAGAAATCATCCCAGTCCTACCCATATTGCATCCACAGTACGAGCGAGTTCCTCGCGGCTTACCTGGTTCCATGAGCGAACTCAGTCCATAAGCTTGGTGCCGTCGGCGACTCGTCGGAGATGTGGATGGCTTCGCTGATCAAATCCATCGCGCCAGCAACTTTATCCTCCTGATCGCAATAGACATGAAGCAATTCATCCCCTGCGGTCACGCGATCGCCGAGCCTAGCGAGCATCCGAAGCCCCACGGAGAAATCGATCGCCTGGCCAGCAAACGCGCGACCACCTCCCAGGACCACGATCGCTTGCCCAAACTTTTGCCCATCGATCGATGCCAAATACCCACTTTTCGGTGCCCGCCACAAAACGGTCTTTGCGATCGGCCTGGGCGCCGATAAATCGCCACCTTGATGAGCAACCATCCTCTCAAATCGTTCCATCGCTCGCCCACTGCTGAGATGCTCTGAAAGCATGCCTCGTGCAGAAGCGGAATCGTGCGACTTCCCGGTCGCAACCAGGAGTCGCGCGCACAACTCCAAAGTCAACTCCCTAACGTCTTCGGGACCAGAGTTCTCTAACACCCGGATCGACTCATCGACTTCGCAAGCATTCCCGACCATTTCACCCAGCGGCTGGTTCATGTCGGTGATCAACGCTGTCGTCGCAATGCCCGCACGCTTTCCATTCGAAATCAGCGAATCGGCCAATGACTCAGCTCGATCGCGCGTGGGCAAGAACGCACCGCTGCCGCACTTTACATCGAGCACCAATGCATCCAATGTCTCGGCGATCTTTTTGGACATGATGCTCGCGGTGATCAAAGCGATCGATGGAACCGTCCCCGTAACGTCTCGCAACGCGTAGAGTTTCTTATCTGCAGGAACCAACAAGTCCGTCGCGCCGGTGATAAAACAACCGATCTCTTTCAATTGCTTCTCCGACTCCTCATCGGTCAAATTGCAACGAAAACCCGGTATCGCCTCAAGTTTGTCCAAGGTGCCACCGGTGATCCCAAGCCCTCGCCCACTGATCATGGGAACATCTAGATCGCAACAGGCCAAAAGGGGTGCCAGGATCAACGAGGTCTTGTCACCAAGCCCACCCGTCGAATGCTTGTCCACCCTCGGGCGATCGCTTACTCGCTTCAGACGCGTTCCGCTCGCGATCATGATGTCCGTCAAATCAGCGATTTCGCGAGCGTCCATACCTTGGATATAGATTGCCATCGCCAATGCAGACATTTGGTAATCTGGTATCTGGCCACGCGCGTACCCGGTGACCATGAAATCGATCTCTTCGCGCGTCAACGCTTCCCGGTCCCGCTTCTTAGCAATCACTACCGCTGGAATCATCGCTCGCCAACCCCCTTCATCTTCATCTCAATCCAATACGCAGCCGTCATCCCGATCGCTAGTGCATCCAACAAGTCACCGCGGAATCACTTGAACTTCGCAAGGCTCCACCAATCAATGCCCCAGAGCAATGCCCCAGAGCAATGCCCCAGAGGGAGCAATGCCCCAGAAGGTGCCTCCGTTTTTCTCGGTTCGCAGCTTTTCCACGCTCTACAATCCGCTACTGCAACGTATCATGGAATCGTCGTATGATGAGATGATAGACCAAACGCGACGATCCGAAGATGCCCTCGACGAGGAACCGACATGAATTCCTGTTCATCGAAATCAACAATCATGAATTTACAAACACGATTTCAAACGAATCCTGTCGTTCGTCGGACATCACGTTTCGCCACCTCAATCCGCATCGGCCAATGGTTGCTTGTGGTCAGCATTTTCGTCATTACGCATAGCTCACATGGCTTTGCCCAGGATACCGACATCAACGAATTTGCGAAAACCCAAGCAAAAAACCTGTCGATCGCATTCCAAAACGCCTCGAGCAAAGCGATGAAGTCGGTAGTAACCGTGTTAGCCAAACGAGCCGATGTCGACTCCACCCTCGATGAACTCGATCTGCTGGATACCAATTCCGCGAGAAACTTCAATATCGGGTCCGGCGTGATCATCAACGAATCGGGGCTTTGCGTCACCAACAACCACGTCATCAAAGACTCCAAAGGGATTCGCGTTCGATTGGGAGATGGACGCGAACTGAGCGGTACCGATCTGCGCACTGACCCCTCAAGCGACCTTGCCACGTTTCGCATCGAATCCGACTCGCCCCTACCTTTCGTGACCATGGGTAATTCCGACAGACTCGGGGTCGGGGACTGGGTCATCGCGATCGGTAGCCCGTTCGCTCTTGAACAAACAGTAAGCGTCGGAATCATCAGCTCCAAAGGCCGAGCGTTGAACCGTATGGTCGAAGGCCAACTGCTTCAAACCGATGCAGCGATCAACCCTGGCAACTCCGGCGGAGCCTTGATCGATCTCGAAGGGGAACTGGTCGGGATCAACACCGCAATCATGACCACCAATGGGGCCTTTCAAGGAGTCGGGTTCGCGATCCCTAGCGCTCGAGTCAAGTGGATAACCAGTGAACTTGCCGAATACGGCAAGGTGCGCCGTGCCAAGGTTGGCCTTCGTGTGGAGCGGCTCACACAAACACTGGCGGATGAATTGAAGCTACCTGTCCGAGGCGGTGTTTTGGTAACTCGCATCACCGCCGATGGCCCTGCACAAAAAGCAGGGCTGGAAATCGATGATGTGATTCTCGAAATCGCTCAGCAACAAGTATTTACCCCCGAGGACTTCAGAGGGGTCGTCGAGCAACTGCCTGCCGACAAATCGTACCCGGTCAAACTCATCCGTGATTCCGAGCATATCACGCTTGAAATCACCCCCGTTATTTCCGAATC
>Ga0315899_10005206_pt1 | contig 14040 bp, 8 predicted proteins | sample LakEriMetagenome_2_FD_203518 | JGI IMG/M metagenome (GOLD analysis project Ga0315899, IMG submission 203518) | Freshwater fungal communities from buoy surface, Lake Erie, Ohio, United States - Buoy 4 MA112 | ecosystem: Environmental > Aquatic > Freshwater > Lake | place: USA: Lake Erie, Ohio... | reverse complement strand
TGCCGAAACACGGTGTTGATTATTGGGATACTTTTTTGTGGGCTTTTGTGTTGCTTGTGGCTGAGAGATTTCATGTCTTGGAATCGTCTTGCGACGCACTTGTCGTTTGCTGAAGAGAGTTCACAGTGGCTTTCATTCGTGGTATTCGTTTTATTCGTGGTAATAAAAACGGATTGAGATAAAGGGCGTCAATGCTTCGGGGACGATCCAAACTCTGGCGAGATCGGCTACAGGAGGAACATAGGGGCAAAAATATAAAGGCGGGAATACCGAGAGAGTGTGGTGAATTGAGTGGGTGGTATGAAGAGGTTTGACCACGAATGGCTCGAATGACACGAATGAAGAAGATGAATTGCCGAGGTGTCTAGCCACATAAGACACAACGGGACACAAGAAGCTGGGGGGCATGCAGTCCGAGGTCATAGAGTGAAGTTGTTTAGGTATTCTTTTGTGGGTTCTTGTGTCTTTTGTGGCTGAATGATTGTTCGTTATAGACGGGTATTAGTGAGCCACCCATAGTTCTCATATTGCGGTGGTTGCGTTTGAAATTCGTGGCATTCGTCTCATTCGTGGTAATAAAAATGGATTGAGATTGAGGGCGTTAATGCTTCGGGGCAGGTCCAATCTCTTGGCGAGATCGGCTACGGGGGGTGAGGGGATCGGGCGGGAGTGACCAATTTACGGGGGGAGATCCAATCTCTGGCGAGATCGGCTACGAGGACAAGCGGATCGGGCAGGAGTGCCCAAGTTACGAGGGGACGATCCAGTCTCTTGGTGAGATCGGCTACAGCGAGGAGGGCCAATATTCGGCAATCTTGCGTCGCAAGAAATTCGCGCTGGCTGCTAACTGCTCAATGCCATCGACTCCATCCTCAATGCTGATCCAACTGTCAAAACCCACTCGTTTCAATTCGGTGAATATCGCATCGTAGTCATTAAGCCCCTTGCCAATCTCGCCATGTCGCAATCGCTTGGCATAGCCAGTAACTCCTAACTCTTCGTTGCGAAGATCCTCTAAGGTGCCCTCAATGAGATATCGGTCGCTTGCATGCATCGTTACCACTCGATGCGATACCCGCTTCAACAATTCGATCGGATCATCCCCAGCTAGATAGGCATTGCTAGGATCGTAGTTGACGCCGAAATGGGATGATTGCACTGCATCGACCAACGCACAGAACACATCCATCTTTTGAGCAAACTCCGGATACTCCCAAAAATCGTCCTTGTAATGATTCTCAAGTATAAGAGTGATCCCATGCTTCTCCGCATATGGCAAACATTCGATGATGCAATCAGCAGCAAGCCTGACACCTTGATCCATGGTAAGCTCGGGGCGTTTTTGACCGCTTAACACTCGACAGTATTTGCCCCCCACCGCAGCCGTCATGTCAATCCAATACCGCTGCTTGGCAATTTGTTGTGCACGGAACTCAGCATCGGGATGCGTAAAATCGGGAGAACAGCACATCATGGGCGCGACTAACCCAGTGGCATCTAGTTGCTGACGGATGCGAGTCCAATTGCCACGATCCTGCATCTCTAAAAAACCTGCATAGAACTCGACACCATCTACATCGATGCTCTTGGCCAATTCGAACCATTGCGTCAGGTTCATGGAGCCGTCTTTACAGAGGGCGTGCATGTAGGCTTTGGGAAAGGCTGCTAATTTTGGCATTCTGCTACTCACTAATCCAATTTTCTACTTCGTAGGCAATCTCTTCGTGGTTGATTTCATCGTGCGCATCCAGCAGATCACTTACGGCCGCTACTGCTGCCCACCAACGATCTTGTCGGAACACACGGTACAGTTTAGCAACCATTTGCTCAAGGAGTTGCAGGCACTCGCGATCCGATCGTGACGAGCGTCTTGCCAGCGACCATGCTTGTTTCCAGTCATGGGCCCATTCTGGTACAAAGCCTGGGTGATAAGGCTCACCCAAATAAATCATTTCCGCAACTGGGCCGGCTAATGCGACCGCGATTTGGTCTGCTCTTTTACACCGAGATGGCCACTGTATCTCAACAATGCCGTGAAATCCGTCTTCTTCAGGGGCGACGGTCGCTCTATCGACTTGTGCACCGGATACCACAGCCATGACACAATGGCCAGCTTCGTGGTAGATCGTGCGCGAGTGATCGTCGTCCGAACTATACTGGTTTCGTCTATTCGGGTTTGGCATGTAGATGCATAATCGGGAGCAGGTACGAAGATAACGGCTAGGCAAGAGGCAGGGGGCTTTAGAAAATCTCTAAAAATTTAGAGAAGAACCGCCGATGTGGACAATTCGCAGGAAGGCGAAAGGTCCGCTACCGTTGTGGACCCATGTTCTAAGGATGGACCGTTTCTACTACTACACCAGAAAGGTCCCAGACACCATGTCGATCGAATTTCTCTCAACCGCAATGGCATCACTCTTTGTTGGAGTATGGCTACTTGTCGGCCACATCATTTCGGTAGATCATTTTTAGTTTCGAGATCCGGTCGTAACGACCCAAAACAATTTTCTTAAAGTTTTCATGACGAGCCGAACCTGCAATACCCCGAAGATTAAGTTCTGTGGATTTACTCGTCATGAAGACTTGGAGGTCGCGTGTTCGCTGGGGGTCGACGCGATCGGGTTGAATTTTTATTCCAGGAGCCCACGTTATGTGAGCTTAAGTCTCGGTCGAGAACTGTCGGCGATCGCTGACGGCCGAACGACTCGGGTCGGCGTTTTCGTCAATTCGACACCGAACGAGGTCGCTAGAATTGTCGAAACTTGCCCGCTCGATGTCATTCAACTCCATGGGGATGAAGGATTGGACTGGGTTGAGCAGGCGAGTAGCATCCCTGCCATCGGGACAATTCCGATTTTAAGAGCGTTGAGCTGGCGTGGCTCGAACTGCCCAGAAGATGAGCGAGCAGCCATTAACTGGGGTGGGCATCCGATGGTCTCAGGGTTGCTGGTCGACGCCCATGATCCCGTGCAGCGAGGCGGGACCGGAAAAGTGGTAAGGTGGGATTTGCTAAGCCCCAGGCCGGCTCCTCTTCAAATCAAATCATTTTGGCTGGCGGGTGGGCTCACTCCGGTTAATGTCCAGCAAGCAATCGATGTCGTACAGCCAGACGGAATCGACCTAGCTTCGGGAATCGAAATTTCGCCGGGAATCAAGAGTCCGGAGCTGATGAAACTGGTTTGCGAGAAGATTCGGGGGTGAGTGGCGGGTCGTAAGTCGCGAATCGAAATTCGCTGAAGAACAGAACCGCTTTTTTATATTCAAGGATTAACAAAGGTAAAATGGGCTCTCCTGCCCGTTTGAGTGCAGCTATCGTCGGAAAAGAGTATTCGATCTACTGTTAAAGCACCAATCCTATACACGGCGGGTTGGGATTTTGAGGATTCTCTGAACCGGGATACCGTCAAGTTGCAGTACTAGAGCTTGCTTAATCGGTGTTCTGATGTTTAACTGACGACCTTGTATTGTGTTTCTCGTACTTTGAGCAATCCTAGCCGTCCTATGCCTCGCTACAACCCTGCAGTGATCGAGCCGAAATGGCAGTCCTTTTGGGAGTCCAACAAGACGTTCCGTTGCCCAGAAATGCCCGCTGGTGAAAAGGTCTACATTTTGGATATGTTTCCGTATCCCAGTGGAGCGGGATTACATGTTGGACATCCTGAGGGGTACACGGCGACCGACATCACAGCTCGCTTCTCCCGGATGAAAGGCAAGTCGGTTTTGCATCCCATGGGCTACGATGCCTTTGGATTGCCAGCCGAGGAGTATGCGATACGGACTAACACTCCGCCACGGGTCAGCACCGAGCAGAACATCGCGAATTTTACTCGGCAGCTCAAAATGCTGGGTTTCAGTTACGACTGGGACCGTTGCCTAGCAACGACTGACGTTGCCTATTTTCGCTGGACCCAATGGATTTTCTTGGAGCTGTACGACACTTGGTTCGACGAATCTCAAAACAAAGGGCGTCCGATTTCCGAACTCCCAATTCCGGCTGAAGTTCAGGCCCAAGGCGAATACGCGGTATCCGAATATCAGGACAAGCATCGATTAGCTTATCAAGACGAGGCACTTGTTAATTGGTGCCCAGGACTAGGGACGGTGCTCGCCAACGAAGAAGTGATCGACGGCAAGAGCGAGCGCGGGGGACATCCCGTCCAGCGAATTCCGCTGCGTCAGTGGATGTTGAGAATTACCTCGTATGCAGACCGTTTATTGAGCGATCTGGACGGACTCGATTGGTCTCCGAGCATTAAGAAGCTTCAAATTGACTGGATTGGCCGAAGCACAGGAGCCGAGGTTGATTTCCCTGTCATCGCTCCGAACGAATTCGCAAGCTGGAAATCCGCGAGAAAGACCAGTCCATTTCCTGAAGGACAGCCTGAAAACACCATTCGAGTGTATACGACACGTCCCGATACCTTGTACGGTGCAACCTACATGGTGATTGCGCCGGAGCATCCCCTTGTAAAACAGATTGTTGCACCGGAGCTTGCATCCCAAGTGCAAGCGTATTGTGATGCTGCCTCGTTCAAGAGCGACCGGGACCGTACGGATGGGGATAAGAAAAAGACAGGAGTCTTTACCGGGGCCTATGCGATCAATCCGGTGACTGGTAAGCCGATTCCGATTTGGGTGGCCGACTATGTCCTAATCGGTTACGGGACAGGTGCTATCATGGCGGTTCCCGCACACGATGATCGAGACTTTGAGTTTGCCCAAGCGTATTCGCTGCCGGTAACGTGCGTGGTTCGTCCCTTCGCGGAAACCGAGGGGATCGAGGATGTCTATGCGGGCAAAGTCTGTTACACCGGCCCTGGCACGGCGATGAACAGCGGTGAGCTCGATGGGTTAGAGACGGAACAAGCCAAGGCGAAGATTATCGAATCATTGTCCGCTGCGGGAATCGCCAAACAAGCGGTGAACTACAAGTTGCGAGATTGGCTTTTTAGCCGACAACGTTTCTGGGGGGAACCGTTCCCCATTTTGCACGAACTGGATGAGGCGGGTAATCCCACGGGACGCAAGCGAGCCGTCGACCGGAATCAATTGCCCGTTGATTTGCCACATTTGGAAGACTTTAAGCCGCACGGTCGCCCCGAACCACCGTTGGCCAAAGCAGATGATTCCTGGCTCTATGTTACGATCGATGGCAAGCGTTATCGACGCGAAACCAACACCATGCCTCAATGGGCTGGTTCATGCTGGTACTACTTGCGATTTATCGACCCAACAAATTCCGATGCTTTGGTTGATGGGGCTAAAGAAAAGGCCTGGATGCCAGTCGATTTGTACATCGGCGGAGCAGAGCATGCGGTTCTTCACTTGCTCTATGCTCGCTTCTGGCACAAAGTACTTTATGATCGAGGGCACGTCTCCCAACCGGAGCCATTCCAAAAACTGGTCAACCAGGGCATGATCTTGGGTGAGGTTGAATACACCGGTTATCAAACTGCGGATAAGCGATGGGTCAGCACTAACGCATTGATGAAAGCGGACGAGGGACTCGTTGAAAAGAGTACAAAGACGCCCGTGCAACCGGTCAAGGTCGAAGACGCCGATGTTACTAAGGCGGGAGATAGTTTTGTATTGGTGATCGATCCCTCGATACGCTTGGAAAGTCGCGCTCACAAGATGTCCAAGGCGCGTGGGAACGTCATCAATCCCGACGCTGTGGTATCGGAATACGGAGCCGACTCGCTTAGGTTGTACGAAATGTTTATGGGTCCGCTAGAGGCCACCAAGCCTTGGAGCACCAAGGGGGTCAATGGCGTTCGAAACTTCTTGGACCGAGTCTGGCGATTGATGATCGATACTCACACAGACGAAAATGTATTGCTCGATTGCATCAAGGATGTCGAACCCACTGCGGAACAGAATCGAGTCATTCATAGCACCATTATGAACGTGACCCGCGACATCGAAACATTGGGCTTTAACACGCCGATTGCACGGATGATGGAGTTCGTTAATTTCTTTACCAAGGAAGAAGTTCGGCCCAAGAAGGGTCTGGAGGCTTTGGTATTGTTGCTCGCTCCTTATGCACCTCACATCGCCGAGGAGTTATGGCAAGCATTGGGGCATACTCAATCGCTCGCTTACGAGAAGTGGCCTGAGTTTGATGAACAAATGATTAAGACCAGCGAGATTGAAGTTCCGCTTCAGATCAACGGCAAGATTCGAGCCAAGATAGTTGTCGCTGCCGATGCAACTCAGGAGCAACTCGAACAAGCGGCCAGAAATCACGAGCGAATCACCGAGCTACTAGAAGGCAAGCAGATTGTAAAGGCGATTGTCGTTCCGGGCCGGATGGTTAACTTTGTTGTGAAGTAAAGCGACTAGTGCCGCAACTTGGAGATGATGTTGATCATAACCCGACGGGTAAGATTTTAAGTTGCGCTAAGCTGGATTTAGGGGCAAAGCCCAGTTCGTTTACCTAGCCAGGCCAGCAGGGCCTGGACCGCGATGCACCAAGAGTTTTAGAGGGTCAACGGCCCGACCATTTGTTCTTTGCGAACATTCAAGACATAGCAAACGGTCGGACCTTTGGCCCTGAAATTATCGTTTTCCCAATTCCCAGGCCTTTAGCCTGGTCTAGGCAAACATAAGGCCTTTGGCCCGAAAAATCAGTTACTGCGCAACTTCAAAACTCACGCTGCGGGATTGGATTTCAGGGATTCTCAAATCAAGGTTATCTCTAAGGTGCGTTTCTAGTTCGCAGACGACTAATCTTGCCAGGGGCGTTTTAGAATCTCGTGAACGATAATTGCCGTTCTGAGAGATTGGGGATCTCGGATATTTTGAATGATATTCGACGAGTTGAGAATCTTGGTAGGGAGTTCCGGACCTGTTTCGCGAGGTGGGATGGCCGACGTGTTTTCCAGAACGCGTAGTTGGTTCGAGAGGGGTTTATTCGCGACCGTCTGTTGCGATTTCTGTTTCTTTTGTTGTTTCGCTGGTTTGACGGGTTGATCAAACTGTGACCTAAGACGCGAAGGCTCCACAGCCTCTGCGACAACAACATGCTCGGTTTGTCGTTGCTGAGACTGAGCAACCGTTTGTTGTTGGTTAAGAGGTTGAGTTTCGAACGTAGATATTGGCTTTCGAGACTGGGGCTCAGCCTGAGTGGCCAGAGGTGGGGCCAGGGGTTCCGACGCAACGGGTCCGCGGTTCTCTTTTTGTTTTTGCCTTTGCTTGCGCCGTTCCGCCGCCTGTCGCAAAAAATCTTCTAAGTCATCCGCCATGAAAACCTCTCTCACCTGATGGGATGGGCGATTGTCCCTGAGTCGTTATAGATTCAATCCGGTTTCAAGTTCTAAATTATGTTGGTTGTTGCCGAGCAGGGTTGGTTGGTCCAGTGGTGCTAGTACCGGCAATGCTTTGACGCATTTCGGTGTCAGCGGTAATGTTTCGAAGTTTGTAATAATCCATAATTTTTAGCTTGCCAGATCTCATAGATTGTGCGATTGCTTTGGGAACGTCTGCTTCGGATGCGACGACCGCGGCCCGGCTTTCTTCGATCCGAGCAATCATTTCTTGTTCGGTAGCGACCGCTTCGGCGCGACGGCTTTCTGCTCTAGCGCGGGCGACGCGAGTATCCGCTTCAGCTTTATCTGCTTGGAGTCGCGCACCGATATTTTCGCCGACATCAATATCTGCGATATCGATGGAGACGATTTCGAAAGCCGTTTGATCATCGAGCCGTGCAGCTAGCACTGTTTTGGAGATAACGTCCGGATTTTCTAGAACCACATTGTGGCTTTCTGAGGAACCAATTGCACTCACGATCCCTTGTCCAACCCGAGCAATAATGGTTTCTTCGGTTGCACCACCGATAAGTCGCTGGAGGTTTGCACGCACGGTGACTCGAGCTTTGACTTTGAGTTGAATTCCATCGCGAGCGATGGCATCAAGGTAGGGAGTCGAGCTGCCTTTGGGAGGGCAGTCAATAACCTTCGGGTACACACTGGTTTGAACAGCATCCAGAACATCTCGACCAGCCAAATCTATGGCAGCGGCCTCGCGGAACGAGAGTGTAATTTGTCGGCTTTTGCGAGCTGCGATTAGGGCTCGGATGACCAATGGTACATTGCCGCGAGCGAGGTAGTGTGCTTCTAGGGACTTAGTCGTCAAATCGGCATCGTCAATTCCCGCTTGGATCGACATAATCTTACCTCTCACGATAGTGCGAGCATCAACTCGTCTGAACAGCATACCGATGAGGTCCAAAATCGTGACTCCGGCTCCGGTCATTTTCGCCTGAACCCACAGCCAGAAGTAGCGAGAGAAAATCGCAAGAAAAATAGCGACGAAAACAAACCCCATCAAAAGGGCCACGAGAGCGATGGCATACCAAGGGCCGCCACCGAGTGCTTGTGCAAGTAATTCGTTATTCATCTATCGTCTTTCAAGAAGTCAACAAAAAGGAACACAAAAACTAACGTGCTCTTATACCGCGAGAAGTTGTGCCACCCATCGTGAAGGATATTTTTTCGGGAAAGTTATTTTGATCGTATTCTAGGTCGATTGAACCGGCGGTGTATTTTAGACCAAATTCGCGTTCGCTGTGGGGGATCATTTCCAATGGCTTCGCTATGGTATGAAACCAAAGCTTACCGTCTTTACAGGAGATCTCCCAGGTGCCTCCCCCGTTTCTTTTGTAAGAGCCTACGATTCGATCTATTTGCTCTTTCTTTAGGTCTACGACAACAGGATCGTATGGTTTGGTGGGCGGAGTGACTGCCGCGGGAGGAAGTTCACGAATCCAGATGTTTCGAAATTGGACAGGATTCCCGTGGTCCTGAAGCGTGAGAGGTAATTTTTCCGGTGTGGGTGAGTAATTGTGAAATTGGATCCAGGAGGTTGGTCCCACTGGCTCCACGTGATCTTGTATCAAGACACCGTTATGAAGCACGGTGATTCGAGCAGGATGTCGCAACTCGCCGGACGCGGCGTACTGAGGACGCCGAAAAACGATATCGTAAGATTGCCATTCTCCCGGTTTACGCGACGCATTGACCAAAGGGGGAAACTGTCCATAGATAGCACCGGCCTGGCCGTCTGCGTAGGTTTCATTATCGAATGAGTCCAGAATCTGAACTTCGAACAACCCCTGTAAAAATACTCCGCTATTTCCGCGGCCTTGACTGGAGCCACTGATTTTTTCTGGTGATGCCCATTCCAAATGAAGCTGGCAGTCCCCAAATGATTGTGCCGAATAGAGGTATCCGCCATTGGGGGTCGGTTCCATCGCCCCATTTTTGATGATCCATTTAGCGGGTCCCTTATCGCCCGCTCTCCATTGATCCAAATTGGAACCGTCAAACAAAATGATCGCATCCGATGGTGCTGGCGATGACTGAGGCACTGGGCCTGGATCGACGAGAGCTGGTCGCGGCCGATCCCAGTCGTGCTGTTTCCAGCCCGTTGCGAGTTGTGCGAAGAGTGTATTACAGGACGTAACGAAAAGGCCAACGCATGTTAAGCCACACGAGATGGAACGACAATTGAAGGCGGGAAGCATGGGAGACTCGTTGCTGGGGAAATACTGGCATTGGCGGATTGTCCTAATCGTTTCCACCGATACGACCATTCTAACCGATTCAACTCGCAAATTTGTTACAGTTCGAATCTTTTATTTTATCGTTAAGAATTTACAGGCTGAGCTAATTACTAACGCCCGAGACTGATGAAAAAACGTGACTGTCATAAAGCAGATCGTAGGTTTAGTAGCTTATTCTTAACACCATGATCTTCTCGCAAATGCACCCATTCACCTCGCATACCCCAGCTAGAACTGAGCCGATTAATTTTTCGGAGAATTGGTCGATGCTTTCGCCTGGGAAAGAATCCAACCTGGCAACTGAAGCCTCGGCTCAGACAATGGTTAGTTCTCGATTCGGATCGATTGCATGCCTTTACGTCGCTTTGCGTGCAAAACATCCCCCAGCAGCCTTGCATTCGTTGCGAGTTGCCCTTTGGACTTCGGCATGGGGAATCAAGAATGGCCTGCGCGACGATGAATTGCAGCTATTTGAGTGTGTTGCGCTACTTCACGAAATTGGAAAAATTGGAGTTCCGGATCGCGTGCTTCAAAAACCGGAGCGGCTGGTCGAGGTTGAGCAAAACCTAATGAATATGCACACGCAAGTTGGGTTAGAGATTCTCAGAGCATCAGGAGCGAGTCGCGAACTATTGATCTCGATTGCCGGAATTGGAACGAGCTACGAGAATTCGAGCAACATTCATTCACAGGACAACGCGTCCATGGCGAGTCGTCTCGTCAATATTATCGACGCCTTTGACTCTATGATTGTCAATCAGTGTTACCGTGCAGGTCTATCGACAGAGCTTGCATTGGCAGAAATCATTCGATTCAGCGGAAAGCAATTTGACCCCAAACTTGCGAGAAGCTTTACGGAGTTAGTTCTCAGTCACGATAAATTAGTCCAAAGCGAGGTTGCGAAACGCTGGATCAATCAATTGGAGTCCCATAACTTGGAGAGACTTTTCAATTCCGGTATGGAAGAAGACTCCAGCAGAATTGGTAGCTCGATTGTATTTTCGCTAAATAATGCCTTTTATAGACGGATGTTAAACCATATTCAGAATGGCGTTATCTTTATCGATAGCGAATTTAAAATCCTCGAATGGAACAATGCGGCCGAGAGGATAATAGGCCGTTCTGCTCAATCGGTACTACACCAACGATGGACTACTGAGTTGGCCAATCTCTGTGATGTTGATGGCTTTCGTATCGAGGAGCTGAGTTGTCCATTTCGGCTTCTGTTACACAAGAACACCCCATCTAAGCAGCGATTTTCTATCAGAACCTCCGAATCAGAAATTACCCAGGTGTCAGTCGAGGTAGTTCCGATATTGAACGACAGAGATCAGATATGCGGCTCTGCCATGATCCTGGAAGACGTGAGTGACACAGCCGAGTTGGAGAAAAAAATTACTCACCTTCGCGAGCGAGCAAGCCAGGATCAATTGACCAAGGTTGCGAATCGTGGCGAATTGAATCGACAGCTTCCTGAATTCGTGGCCCATCATCAGAGAACTCGCGAACCGGGCAGTATCATCATCTGCGACATTGATTTCTTCAAAAAGATAAACGACAACTTTTCTCACCAAGCGGGAGACGAGGCGTTGATTATGTTTGCCAAGCTATTGAAGGATTCATGTCGCGAAACAGATTTTATTGCCAGATATGGCGGAGAAGAATTTGTCATTCTATGCGGCCAGTGCGACCTCAAGGAAGCAAAAGATTTTAGCGAAAACATAAGACGAAAACTAAGTCGACTCCCTATCCCAGCTATTCGAAATCAAAATATCACAGCGAGTTTTGGCGTCGCTATGATCAACCCGGAAGATAACGAAGAAACCGTGCTTGGACGTGCTGACAAGGGTTTGCTTATCGCGAAAGAAAGCGGGCGAAACCGTGTCGTATGCTTGGGTGATGAAAAAACGAATCCGATATCGGAAGCAGTTTCACCAGCAAAAGGCTGGTTCCGATGGCTTGGCATTTTGTCCGACAATACGGTCAAAGCCGAACTCCTCACGAGCGTGCCGCGCGACGTTACATTACAAAAGTTAAAAGGCTTTGTCCAAGAATACAAGGCTGTTGTTCATCATGTCGATCAAAACAATGTGGTAATGGAGGTTGATTGCCGCGTCGCTCCAATTCCTAAAATGAAGAACGAGCGACTGGGCAAGTTTCGCGTAAGCATGGAAGTTGCCGACGTTGAGATGAAAGCCGGCGGACATCAAACCAGCACCCGGATCTGTACTCTATTGGATACCGAGATCACCGCGCTGAAAAATCGAGATCGTCGAAGCGATTCCATTCGAAGCCAAGCCAATAGATTGAAAACCGCGTTACAAGTTTATTTGGTAGCTCATGAAATGGACGATACCATAAGGCAAGACGTTCTTCGTAAAATCAAACCTGATACGGATTCTCGATACTAAACTCGATTGCCGACACGGAGTCGAAATCGGTTGCACGCAGGGACAAGGCTATATTTGACCTATGTTCAAGTGAATAGGAAGTGAAATGGATCGCTCGTCGAGTGAACGACGAGCGACGAATCTAAATCAAGTACGTTGTAAAATCGCTACTCAGCACGAAGGACTCTTTAGAGCCCTCGCCTTCGGCGTCCCAACCGCTCTTCTTCCATTTCATTGAGAACTGCGGACAACGCGAATTCCTGAAGTTCGTTCGAAGAATCCAGCGAAACGCTTGCTTCGCCCTCGGCTCCACCACCCGCTTTCTCGTTATTGATAAAGTTCACAATCAACAATACATCAATTGGCGACAGGCCGTTGTCTCCGTCGACGTCTAAATCAGGTTGCGTCAACGTGTTAGCAGGACGAGGAGTGGAAAGTGCAACGCTCTCATTCAGCGCGTTAACCAGTTGCAGTACATCGATCGGGTCAACGCTTTTATCGCGATTCACATCGAAGGGGTTGAAAGCGTTTTGCCACGGCGATCGATTAGCTACCTTGGATAGCGATAGGTTCAGCGGGAACAATCTTCCCGTGGAACCGCCAGGTAGAATCTCGCGAACTCGCATCGGGACTTGTATGGATTGTGGATCTGTCGACCCAATCGCTCTCCCCTCTCGCAATCGCAGAACATTGTTAACAACCTCGAACCGGGAATCGATCGGTTCAACGAGATACGACACATCCGTATTCGTGTGCGCGACTTGAATCTGACCGATCGTTATTCCCGAAATCGATTCGCGAACTACGCCAGGATTAACGCTAACACCAGTCGGTGGTCTTCGGATCGGGGTAACCGTTATTGGGATGGTTGCCGTGGACGAGCGAGATGGAAACCCGGTGTCGTTGGCTTTCACAGTGACTGTAAATTGACTCTGCTGCAACGCATCAAAAGCCGATCCTGGTCTCAGAGTCAAGTCGCCCGTTACAGCGTTCAGGTCAAACGGTGGCAAATCCGAGGACACCAATTCGAATACAACAAAAGACTGTGGATCCGCATCCGTGGCCAAAATCCGGCCGAAAGGGACACCGGGTTGCGCCCCCTCCGAGACGGTTAAGGAGGTGGTCACGATTTCTGGATTGAATCGGTTCTGAGGACGAACATTGACGGTAACGGTTTGGGCTGCCGATCCAAATTGACCGTCTGAGGCGATAACCACAAACTCGTGAACAGCCTGAGTGCTGAAATTGAGACTCGTACCTGGCTTAAGATTGACCGCACCCGTCGCCAAATTTACATCAAAGAACGGTGATGATTGTAGAACTTGATAGGTAATGGTGGTATCTGCGTCAGCATCGGTCGCATTGAGCAAACCAACGAGGCTTCCCCCTGAAATCGACTCCGACACAGTGAATACCGGACTAACAGGAAATCGCGGTGGAAATTCGTTGACATTCTGCACTGTCAGAACGATAGGCTGCACGTAAGAGAGCGGTGGGTTACCAGAATCTGTCACCGTGACATTGATGCTAAAACTGCGTTCTACTTCGAAGTCAATGTTCGCAGTAGAAGAGGTCAGCAATATGTTGTCTTCAATGACGAATCGTGGATCGTTAATGGTGTAAGTATGCCGATCCCCCGAGTCTGGATCAATGGTCGTCAGCGAACCCACACGTTGTCTCCGGCTATTTTCGGCTACGGATAGCGAGGACAAAGTCACTCGCTCTGGACGGTCATTGACGTCAATCACAGTTATGACCAACGGAGCGATGCCGAAGAGCCCTTGTGGGTCAGTTCCAATCACATTGACCAATGTCTGTCCGATGTTGTTATTTCTCGGAGTGCCAGTAACAATTCGATTTACCGGATCAAACTGGATCCAAGATGGAGAAGACGTACCGCCCGGATTGCGAAGACTTAGCAAAATCTGAGTGTCGTCAACGTCCGTGAATAAATCGCTAGGCAATGGCAGGGTAAACGTCTGATCTTGCAATACGGACACCGTCAGAATGGGATAATTGCTTACAGGCGCGTCATTGACCGGTAACACTTCTTGCGTAACGAAACTAGGTGATGCGGAACTGGTTGTG
>Ga0315899_10005205_pt1 | contig 14044 bp, 10 predicted proteins | sample LakEriMetagenome_2_FD_203518 | JGI IMG/M metagenome (GOLD analysis project Ga0315899, IMG submission 203518) | Freshwater fungal communities from buoy surface, Lake Erie, Ohio, United States - Buoy 4 MA112 | ecosystem: Environmental > Aquatic > Freshwater > Lake | place: USA: Lake Erie, Ohio... | reverse complement strand
GAACCCTGGCTGAACACCGACAAGTGCAGGGATAGGACGAGATAAATAAAAAGTAGTTTAGGCATAAATAAAAATTTGCGAGCTAACGCAAATCTTTACTTAATAGTATTTTTAAATTTATAATTAACTGATAAACAGTGTTTTAAAATTTAATAGTTACTCCACCAAACACTGAAATAGGCATAACGGGATAGTTGTAAAACTTGAGGTATCGTTGCGATGCGATGTTATTAAGTTGAATAAATCCAGAAACCCGTTTATTATACCGATACTCTAGCCCAAGATTACCATCAATTATATTTCCCATGTTATAGGCAAATTGGTTGTTGAATTCGCTAACTTGTTCACCGGCTTCATACACTTTAGCATATCGTCCGAATGACATATCCAGTCCGGCTTTCACAAGAAACTTATCGAATAAATTATAGGTCATATTTAATAAAACCTCAGCGGTTGGTAGATTCCAAGCCTTAGCCTCATTAAACATTTCATATGAATGATATCGAGCAATGAAGTCGACATTGAGTTTCTTATTGGCTTCATACCCAAATCGACCCTCGATTTTTGTGTGATTTAAGGAATCATACACCAACATAAATTTGTTTCCTGTGGAGATTAGGGTGTCGTTCACAAAAAATGCGCGGTTATTTTCCTTTACAAAATTTGCCATTAAACCGTAACTTATGGCTTTCTTGCTTCTCCCTTTAATTCCCAATTGGATGTCGTACGGATTTATTTCATTTTGTATATTCATGTTAGGGAGCACAAAATTATTTTCTTGGTAAAAAGACGTTAACGAACCTTGTTTAACCTGTCCGTTTAATTTAATAAATGGAATCAACTGGTCGTTTAATAGTGCGTATTGCATATGGATCGCGGGGAAGAAATAAGCGCGTGTTTGCTCTGCCACATCAATACTTACCTTGAATCCAGCATCTATGGTTAATTTGTTTTGTACTAAATGACTTTTAACACCAGGATTTAAATCAATTATGGTGTTTTTTCTAACGATACCACTATCGGATAGGTTTAAAATAGAATCTTGTATACCGTAAGTATACCCGTTATATCTAAGTCCTAAATCTCCATAAAATAAGGTAGAACCACTTCTAAATGTGCCTAATCCACTTAAGCTGAATCCTTGTTCTTTTGCCTTCCAGTCAGATAAACTATCTATAAACGGCGCATCTGTTCCGGTATATCTAAAGTTTAGGCTTGTTTTTAAGTTAAAAACACCGGTATCCCCACGGTTTGTAGTGATATCCGCATGTGCATTTACCAATTGATAACGCTGAGCAATAGAATCCTTATTTACATCCGGTTGAGTTAACCCGTAATAATGAAACCCGTGGTTAGTGTAATTTAATTTACTGCTTATGCTTACGTTCTTTTGAAAGGTTTCAAAATTTCCTTGGACGCTTGTTTTATCAAAACTAGCGGGAGCCATGAGTTGTTTTTCTCTGTTTTTTATGTCTCCAAAAAAACTAAGGTGTTTCACGTGTAATCCATAATAATTAGATCTAGAACGTGTCGAATTAACATAAAGCTCCCCTAAGGGCATTATTGTGGACCCCATCCCCAGTTTTAAATAAAAGGGATAAAACTTTTCCAGCAACTGTTCTGTTTCAATGCTTGCTGCTTGAATGGTATCCACTTGAATTTTCACGTTTAATTTTGGTCCAAGCAGGGCCCGATTAGGAACGGCTGATGTTTTAATGGAGTCAATTATCTTTGGCGCAGAGGAAATTCGATGAGTACGCTCAATATCTCTGTTTCCTTTTCCATCGGTTTCAAAAACGTCAGATTGAGCAAAAAGTAAAGGAACCCAACCCCCAATCAATAAAATCAAAAAGTACTTCATATTATTCGGGTTTAATGTCAATGGTTTTTTGTGGATCACTTTCAATGGTTTTCGTTGGATTCATTAAGTGTTCAATCTCAAGTTTAAGGGCATTTGCCTCAGTTAAAATGCCATCTTCTTCTTTAATTGGATAGAAGTCTATAACAGAGGTTATGGTTTGCTCTGCTTCTAATAATTCTCCCTGTTGCATATGTACTTTAGTCTGAAGAATTAACCCTTTTGCTACCCAGTAATTATAGCTCGGTTTCATTTTAAGTAGTTCTTTAACAAGGATTACAGCAGAGTCAAGTGCGCTATTTTTAAATTGAATTTCTGCAAGGGTATATTTCGCTTCCGCGCCTTTAATGGTTCCTGTATTTTTAACCAACCATCGCAAGGAAGGTTCTGCTAAGGCATAGGAGTTCAAATAAAAAGCACTCATTCCATAGGCGTATTCCGCTTCTACTTTTAATGATTGATTGAGTCCCCCGGTCATACGAACTTGTTGTGCGTAGGCATTGGCCTCCTGGTACTTTTTCAAAAGAAAATAACAACGCATTAAGCCAATTTTCGCTGCGTTAATGTTGTTCGGTTTAGCGGCGTATTGTTCCAGTTTAATGTAATTAATTAATGCGGACTCATAATTCTTCTTCTCATAGTAATAGGTTGCAATTTTGTAGGCTACTGGTTCAAAATAGCTTGCTGTTGGACCAGCCAAATACGCTTCGTAATGCGGCAGGGCGGCTAAGGAATCTTTTAATCTTAAACAGGCATTCCCTGCATAGAAATGCGCATCCTGGGAGAACTTTCCATTCGGAAATTTGGATAAGTATTGATTAAATTTAGGAATAGCCTCTACGTAATTACTATCCACGTAACTTTGAAGCGCGGGGTTAAAATATAGATTCTCTTTTTCGTCTGTTGATAAACCAGCGCAGTCGTATTCATTTGCCACCTCTTCTGCACGTTCTGGGCTTTTCATCGCTACATAAACATCCATTAGTCCTTTTGCGGCCACAGCGCAAATGTCCTTTTTATTTCCAAACTCTAATAATATCGAACGGTAGGCACTTTCGGCAAGTTGATATTTCCATTGTTTGTAGTATATGTCAGCCATTTCAATGCGGCAATTTATAACTTTAGGTGATTTCGGATAATTAAGTACATATCGCTCAAAGCCTTCAAAGGATTTAACGAATTCAGATTGTGCTTTGTAGCTCATCGCTAATTCATAAGAAGCGTTTTGAACAAACTTGGATAAGGGATAATCCGCGATTAATTCCTCTAGTGTTGAGATTTTCAATAGGGCTTGTTTATTATACCCATATGATTTTGCCAAATAAAATGAGGCGCGATCTGCTTGTTCTGTTTTTTTAGAAAGGATTTCTTTATAATATTTAATGGCTTGTTCGTCTTTACCCTGAGAATAATTACCATCAGCTAGTTGAAACATAGCGTCGAGCTTTTTTTCTGAATTTTGGGGTTTAGATTGAAGGTAAATACCGAAATATTCAAGCGCATCAGTTAATTGATCTAGTTCTAAATAGGCATATGCAATGCTATAATACGCATCGGGTTTCTCTTCCAATAAATTCGCGGAGGGAGAAGCCAAGAATTTTTTAAATTCTCCAATCGACTCTTTATAAGATGATTTTTTGAAATATATATCAGCTTTCCAATAGCGGGATTTTGCAATAATTTCTGGCTCATTCGGGTATTTATCAACTAAACCAAAGAGTGTAAACGCCGAATCCAACAACCCTTTTTGATAAAGATCTACCCCATAATTAAACGCTACCGTTTGATAAACACTCTTCAGTTGTGCGTCTTTATTTGGTATTTTATTCAGTGATTCTAGCGCTTTTGCATAGTTACTGGTAGAGGCGTAAACATTAACTAAATATTGAAAAATATCAGCTTTTCGAGTGGAATTTGGATATTTACTGAGGTAGTTTTCAAATGCCCGAACTGATTCATCATATGGGTTAATGTCTATTTTAAAAGATATAACAGCAAATTGATAGAGTGCATCCTCAGAGAGTGCTGGTTTTGCGGTCATTTTAGATACGCGCTCAAAGGCGTTTCGTGCCGGAAGCATCTTGTTTGCATTTAAATAACAGTTTGCAATGTGATACATTGCGGTTTGACCAAGACTATCATCTATTCGTGCTGCGCGTTCTAAGTAGGTGATTGCCTGATCACTTTGTGCTGAATTCATTAAGGCAAAGCCTAATTGATAATCGTCTATTCGGGTGGTTTTTGCACGTTTATCATAGCTTGATAAATAGTGTGCAGCTTCTTTGTATTGATTCAATTTAAAATAGGAATCACCTAAAAGATGCATGATATCGTTATAGTTTCCTAGTTCGGCGGTATCTAATACGGAAGGGGCATACGCAATTACACTATCGTAAAGCCCTTGTTTGTGGTTTATCTGAACAATATAGTACGGCGCAATGGTAGTAAATTCCGGTTTATATTTTAGCTGATGAAAGGTGGATTTTGATTCAGATAAGTTGCCGAGGGTATAGTTTAAATGTGCATAATAATATAAACTTATCGATCCGTATTGACCGGTAGAGGTTTTCACTTCCTTAAATGCTGTTAGTGCCTCTTTTTCTTGACCTTCTACAAAATAGCTATACCCCTTTTTGAAAAAATATATTTCTGTATTTATCGAATCTAATTCATCGCTATGCACCAATTCATAATATGGTAGGGCCCCGATATAATCCTCTTTTTGAAAAAAGTAATTTCCTATTTCAAGGTTAATGTTGTTTTTATATGCGTTTTCAGGATAGGATGCATTAAATGAGCTCAGTAAAGGAATAGCATCCTCATTATACAAGGACAACGCGGCCATGCCTCTATAATAATACGCTTTAATAATAAATGGATCGTTACGATCGATGGGTTGATTAATGAAATTTTCAAATTCAATGCGTGCCGCAGTGAACTGACTTTTTTCATATAATTCCACCGCCCGGTGATAGTCACGATAGCCTGTGGTTGTTTTAATGGTCTCCTGCCCATATAAGCAAGAACCAAGCCCTACCCAAATATAGAATAGAAAAAAGATACTTTTTCGCATGGAACAAAATTATACCGCATGGAACGCTTGAATTCGCAAAGGGTTAAAAGTTTTTCACTCATTTTTGTTAAGAGATATTTTATTGTCTTGTGAATTGACTCGTTCTCTGTTACATCTTTGTAAAAAATGACACGTGGAGCAAATCATTAGTTTAACGGACGTTACAATCCGTCAAGGAGAAAAGACCATACTTAAACAGGTTAATTTATCAGTCGCAGAAGCTGAGTTTGTTTATTTAATCGGAAAAACGGGCAGCGGTAAAAGCTCCTTATTAAAAACCTTATATGGCGAATTGTCTATTTCAGAAGGTGAAGGCGCAATTGCTGGGTATAATCTAAAAACGATAAAACAAAAAGAGGTTCCGTTTTTGCGACGAAAATTGGGTATTGTGTTTCAAGATTTTCAATTATTATTGGATCGCACAGTTATTCAGAATTTATATTTTGTTCTCAAGGCTACCGGCTGGAAAGATAAAGCGGAAATTCATAAACGCGCAATGAGTGTCTTGCAACTGGTTGGAATAGAACAAAAAGCGGATCAAATGCCCCACACCCTTTCTGGAGGAGAACAACAACGTGTATCCATCGCACGAGCTCTACTAAACGACCCAAAAATTATTCTTGCGGACGAACCAACAGGTAATTTAGATGTAGAAACTTCCGAAGAAATCATGCAATTGTTGGTGGCCTTATCGAAAGAAGAAAATACAGCGGTATTGATGGCTACTCATGACCTTCAAATGGTACAAAAATTTCCCGCTCGTACGCTGCGCGTAGAAAACGAGGAAATTCACAGTTAATTAAAGCAAGTCGTTCGCAAGATTTGCCAATTCAGAGCGCTCCCCTTTTTCAAGTTTCACGTGTGCAAACAAGGGTTGATTCTTGATTTTCTGAATTAAATACGCAAGCCCATTGCTATATTCATCTAAATAAGGCGTGTCAATTTGATGTACATCACCGGTGAATACAATTTTTGTGTTCTCACCTGCACGCGTAATAATGGTTTTAATCTCGTGAGGCGTTAAATTTTGAGCCTCATCAATGATGAACATGATGTTAGAAAAGCTTCTGCCTCGAATAAATGCAAGCGGTGTAATCACAATTTTCTTATTTTCCTCCATTTCACTTATCGCCTTATGTTTTTTTTCGTGCTCGCCATATTGTGCTTTGATAAACTTTAAGTTGTCCCATAAGGGCTCCATGTACGGACTAATTTTATCGTTTGCGTCTCCTGGGAGAAATCCAATTTCTTTATTAGACAAAGGCACAATGGGTCTGGCCAATATGATTTGATTAAACTTTTTTTCTTGCTCTAACGCGGCCGCTAATGCCAGTAGTGTTTTACCGGTACCCGCAACCCCTTGAAGCGCAACCAGTTTTATTTCAGGATTTGTTAGTGCATGTAAAGCAAAGGCTTGTTCGGCATTTTTTGGTTTAATTCCATAAACAAACTCTTTTTCGATACGCTCCAACATCCCAGACGTTTGGTTGTAAAATACCAATGAAGAGGTTTTGCCATTTTTTAAAATATAATACCCGTTGGTTCGCTTTAAAGAACCGAGAATTCCTTGTTCTTCGCAGGTTCCACGGGTAAATACTTCCCGTATTAAGTCGCTATCCACGTGATCAATAATATAGTCTGGTGCTAAATCATTTTTCAGTTCATAAACCTTTCCCGTTTCATAATCTTCAGCCGCAACCCCTAGGGCTTTTGCTTTGATTCTCAGGTTAATATCTTTCGTTACAAGCACTACATTTCGCGTGGGAAACTCTTCTTGTAGAATCAGCGCAGCATTGATTATCTTATGGTCGTTTTTTGATGAAGCATAAACCCTTTCCGCATTAATCATTTTGGGATCACTGTCCATAATGATTTTGAATTTTCCTAGGCCCGATTCAATATCAATCCAATTATTTAAGCGTTCATTTCCAACCAGCTTATCAATAAAGCGAATTACTTCTCTCGCTGAAAAATTCTTTGTGTCATTTCCTAATTTAAACTTGTCCAGTTCTTCCAATACGGTTATTGGAATGGCGACATCATGTTGTTTGAAATTAATGATTGCATGGTGGTCGTGAATTAACACCGAAGTGTCTAACACGAAAATTTTAGTTTTCTTTTTCATAAATTAAATCTGATAGTTGGTTAAAACGAGTTTTATAAGCGGTTTGGCTGAGTTTTGTGCGGTCAATCCGAAGCGATTCCGTTAATAACATGCCCATTTCGCCAAAAATTAAACGAATTACAAAGACCGGAATGTTTGGAAGAATTATTTTCGAACGTTCTTTATGGGCTATTGTTTGTGTTAATTCCTTCATGCTTGAATTATTAGAAACCACATGAATTAAACCGACGGATTTGGTTTGAAGAACATGCAGTATAAAGCCAACCACATCATCTAAATGTATCCAAGGAACGAGCTGTTTTCCGCTGCCGGGAACAGCCCCCATGCAAAACTTCATCGGTGCCGCAATTTTTCGATAGGCACCTCCCTGGCTAGACAAGACCATTCCTAGACGAAAGATACTGAATGAGGGAAGCTTATCGAACAGGCGGTGCGACCCTTCCCATTGCTCCACTAAATTCGATAAAAAATCTGTTGCAAAGGGGTGGCTTTCATTGTAACACAAGGAATCATCAAATCCGAAGGCATTTACTCCAGAAATCCCGATATAGCCTTCAAGAGACGGACAATGTTTGGAGCATTCGGTATAAAGAAACTGTGTAGCCTCTACCCGCGAATTAATGAGTTCTTTCTTTCTTTCCCTTGTCCATCGTTTTTCTGCAATGCCCGCACCCGCTAAATTAATGATGTGAGTAATTGAGTTAAGCGAAGTATTGTCTAATTGTTGTTTGGCGGGATCCCAAAACACATGATTTGCTTTCGCGGGATGCCTGCTGAGAATTTTATATGATATTCCAGATAAATCAAGTGCTTTTTGGAGCGCTTTCCCTATAAATCCAGTCCCACCAACAATCAAAACCTCCATAATCTTTTGGGTGTTAAATTAAAAAATATAGCCATTCAGCATCTCTTATAAATAAAATTAATATGTTCATAATCTTAGCTACACGCGAAGCTTTTCTATTTTTGTGAATAATGCGTAAGATTCTAATGTTCTTGTGTTTATCGATTCTCCTAACTCATGGATTTGCACAATCTTGTAAATCCTTTGTTTTTAGGTATAATACGAACCCTACACAGGAAAAAATCTGTTCAGGCGCATTAATTGAAGACTTAAAAGAGTTAAAGGAACGGCTCTTAGAAATCCACCCAGATTTGTATCGATACACGTCATCTCGGTCTTTGGATTCCGCATTTATATCTGCAATTGAACGATGTAGTACAGAAAGAACGCTGCTTGAATTTAGTCAAATTTTAAATGATTACTTGTTAGAAATCAGGGATTCACATACCTTTTTTAATGTGCGGGAGTTGTTATCCTATGACCGATATTCTAGACATTATCTTCCATTCTGGATTACTCAAATGAACGAGAAGTTTTTAATTGCTAAAGCCTGGAAATCGAGTTTCCCTATTGGTTGTGAATTGTTAGCTTTTAATCACTTAGAACCACATAAAACAATCAAAACAGCATTAGGTTTTTCGCCCATAGAGGCATACACATCGTTTGCGCAAGAAGAATTGTCATCTTATGTACTATCTGGAATATTAAATTTACAAAGTCCTATGAAAACCTCCATGGTAACCTATGTTTATAACGGGGATACCATCATAAAAGAGGTCAAGAGTCCGCGTTTACGAAAGGTGCTGAATTCCCCTGAGTTTTTAGGAGATAATGCCCAAATCACGTATCAACACTATAACAAGAAAGCGGTGTTAAGCATTACATCATTCTCTCCTACTTCGATCGGTTCATTTAAAAAACGTTTGGATGACATTTTCAAAAAAATTAAAGCGGATTCAATTGAATCCTTAGCGATAGATTTAAGAAACAACACGGGAGGATATATTTTATTACAAGAGTATTTGATGAGTTTTCTTACACCAGAGGGAACGAAATATAGTAACCATTATGTGTACAAGCGTAGCGATTATGATCGATTTGAACAGTTATCAAGGGTCCAAAAATGGAGGTTCAGAAAAACAGCAAAGCGCTATTACCCGAATGGGGCGATAGCTCAAGAGTGGGATTTTTACAACAGCCCCAAAGGAACGATAGATACAGTAATAAATGAACCAATCCTTAGTAATCGGTACAAGCAAGAATTCAGAGGCAAGTGCACCTTATTTATTAACGGGATGTCCATGTCTGCTTCGGCAAATTTTGCCGCCTGGTTTGCTACATCCAATAGAGGAAGCATTGTGGGTACTCCGGCAACAGGAACATATACCGGAACCTTTGCTAATCCAGTTACCATATATTTAAACAATACCGCACTCCCCATTATGATTTCAACAATGAAGGTTAATTCACAACAAGACCCAAGTAATAAACCAATTCTACCTACTGTGTTATTAACCCCAACTGCTGGTGATATACAAGAAGGTAAAGACATTCATTTATCTTATTTCCTTTCTCACTAATGACAACCCGTTCTATTCCATCTACCCCAAGTATTTTTTCAGTTATGTCGCAATTAGCGAATGAATACGGGGCGATAAACTTAGCACAAGGATTTCCCAATTTCCCAATAGATCAAGCGTTGCGCGATGCGGTTTCTGATGCGGCTCAAAGTGAAGCGCATCAATATGCACCATATCAAGGCCAGTTGACCCTACGAAAGGCAATTAAAGACTTGATTGAACAAAACAACGGATACCCAATCACGACCGATGAAATTTTAATTACTGCAGGCGCTACACAAGCAATCTTTACAACGGTTCAAGCCCTAGTTTCAACCGGGGATGAGGTGGTCCTGTTAGACCCCTGTTACGATTGTTATGAAACCCCAGTTTTATTAGTGGGAGGAACGCCCGTACACGTTGAACTTGGACAAGATTTTTTACCGGATTGGCAAGCAATTAATTCGGCAGTAAACACCAAAACAACCCTGCTTATTATCAATAGCCCACATAACCCAAGCGGCCGTGTTTGGTCTCCCGAAGACTTTTCACAGCTTGTGCATTTAGTTTCTATGTATCCAAACCTTACCATCCTTTCTGATGAGGTGTATGAGTATTTAACGTATTCAAGCGCACACATTTCGGTAAGGTCTTACGAAGCGTTAAGAGCGCGTTCTGTTGTGGTGTCTTCCTTTGGCAAAACACTTCAGGTTACTGGGTGGAAAATGGGGTATTTGAGCGCTCCTACAGACTTAATGCAACGCATATTGAACGTACATCAGTATTTAGTGTTTAGTGTGAATTCAGTCATGCAAGATGCGATTTCCAGGTATTTACCAACCTTTAATCCGGCATTGATCCGAATCGAATATGAAGAACGAATGGAGTATTTTAGACACGGATTATCAGCGAGTAGATTTACCTGCTTACCCTGCGAAGGCACCTATTTTCAAACGGTAGACTATAGTCAGATTTCAACCCAGAATGATGTGGATTTTTGTGTGTGGTTAATTAAAGAGCACGGCGTAGCAGCCATTCCTCTTTCAGTGTTCTATAACTCTAAAAAAGACCTTCATCACATTCGCTTGTGTTTCGCCAAGGATCAAGCAACGCTCACCAATGCCTTAGAAAAACTATGCAAGATTTAATAATTGGCTTATTACAGGTTGACCAAGCGTGGCAAAATCCCCAAGAAAATAGAAATCGGATCGAAGCGGCGATAAAAAACCAATCTAGTGCAGACTTAATATTAATTCCCGAAATGGCTTTTACGGGATTTACCATGAACGCCGAGGAACACGCTGAGGAATGGGATAACTCAGAATCTATTTCATGGTTGAAGGAACAATCAATCCGTTATAACACTGCATTCTACACTTCTTTATTAATTAAATCCCATGGACAATTCTACAACCGAGGTGTGTTTGTTTCAGAAGGTATGGTGATAGCGCATTACGACAAACAACATTTATTTGCTTTTGCCGGTGAAGATTCGGTGTTTGAATCTGGAAATAACCAAACAATCGTCTCTTTTAAAGGCTGGAAAATAAATCTTCAAATTTGTTTTGATCTTCGTTTTCCTGAAGGGGCCAGAAACCTAGTTGCAGCAGGTAATCCAGCGTATGATTTGTTGTTATATGTCGCAAATTGGCCCAGCCGTAGAATTTCTCATTGGGATTCGTTATTGCTTGCTCGGGCTATAGAGAATCAATGTTATGTAGCCGCAGTTAATCGAGTTGGCGTTGATGGCAATCACATAGAATATAATGGGCATTCATGTTTAATTGCTGCCGATGGCAGTTATGTGGAGCCGCCCGTGCAAGGTAAAGAAGGCTTGGTTCTTCAGCCTATTTCATTTGATAAACTGATTGATTTAAGAAAATCACTTCCATTTCTAAAAGAAAGAAAAGGATAAATAAATTTTTTACTTTATTTTTACGTGACCTATAAATAAAATTAACCCATGAAAAAAACTTTACTCTTTTCTTTAGTGGCACTTGGCTCAATGGCGTATGCACAAAAGAAGCCCCTTGTGCCAACGGCGAATGCATTAGTTCCTTCTGCAAATGCAATCACTGCTAAACCCGAAACAAACACTAAAACCCTGGGCGTAACCCTGTGGTCTGATAATTTCGATAACGCAGCCAACTGGACCGTGGACAATAGTGGACAAGCTGGAATTGAATACGGATGGAATATTAATAATGCCTCTGATGGCTGGTGGTCTGCCAATGGCATTACTTCAACCGGTGGTGGAAATTATGCGGAATTGGTTAATGGAGACCCCACACAAACTCCAGGAACTCAAGCCTTAGCAGTTACCTACAATTTAACTACAGCCGCTCCAATCAATATTACGGCACTTGGTGGCACAAGCCAAGTAAGTTTAGAATTTGAACAGTTTGGTGCGCGATTCAATGACCTACAAGACATTCAAATCAGTACGGACGGAACTAACTTTTTCTCTGTTGGAAATAATTTAGACAAACCCGTTCTTTCCGCATCGGGAGGTACACCGTTTACCAACCCGGATGTGAAAATTATAAACCTTGCCACGGTATTACCAGCAAATCCAGGAAATGTTTGGATTCGTTTTAGTTGGACCACGAATTTTCCGGCTCAACCAGCAAATGCGAATGTTTGGATTACCTACGGTTGGTATATTGATAACGTTAAGATTGTTACTAATCCAACGAATGACCTAAGCATTACTTCAAAGTATTGGGGTACAGCTGGACTTCCGTATTTCCAAATCCCAACCACACAAACAGCACCAATTGATTTCGAAATTAACGCATTCAATGGCGGAATTAACAGCCAGTCTGGTGTTCAATACAGCATTAACGTAAATGGCGGTGCGTTTACATCGTCAAGTCCAGCAACTACGATTCCTTCGTTAGATACAGCAACTTTAACTGTAAGCAATCCGTTTACTCCGGCTGCCCTTGGAAATTACACAGTAGTTCATGCGTTGACGGCAGATTCAACGGACGATGTGCCAACAAATAACGTAATCGCTAATACGGCATTTAGTGTTACAAACTACATATACGCGCGTGATAATGGAACTCCAGCAGGATCAACCTCAAACGGAACAGATGGTTTCGAGTCAGGAAATTTATTTGATATTTGGAATGCTCAAACCTTAAAAGGAATTGACGTTAGAATGGTAGGTGGAGCCAGTGGAACAACAGTAGGAACTGAGGTGTTTGTGAAATTGTATTCAATTGATGCAACCACGGGTGACTTTGTTTTTGAGTCTGAATCGGATCCATACATCGTAACAGCAGCGGATTTGAATGTAAACAAAATGCTGATGTTGAATGTCCCTGTAAATTTGGTTGCAAATACAACCTATTTAGCGGTTATGGGAGCATATAGCCAAGGATTGAGAGTTGTATCAGCAGGGACTTCTGAGCCTCAAACCTCATTCTTCTTTGATTATTTTGACAACACATGGTATTATCAAACAGGTACACCATGGGTTAGAATGAATTTCGATCCAACGATCGGTATAAACGAAGAATCTGCAAGTATTGCTACCTTGGTTTATCCAAATCCGGCGAACGAGGTGTTGAATGTTAAAATGGAAATCAACAACGCAACAACTGGCGTAATTGCAATTTATAATGCAGCAGGAAGCAAAGTAAAAGAAACATCCTTCAATGCTTCAAATGGCGTATCCGTTGAGCAGGTGTCTATTAACGACCTATCTGCTGGGTTATATACCGTAAAGATTACAACGAATGATGGGTTTGCTACACGTAAATTCACCAAAAAATAAAAAGCAATTAAAAGTAATTAAGGCCGGTTATCCGGCCTTTTTTTATGGATTGGATTGAATGGGGATATATTGGTTTATTTGTTGCTTCTTTTTTAGCGGCGACCATACTTCCTGTTGCCTCCGAGGCGCTGTTTATTGCCATGTTGTTTTCATTTAATCCGTGGGTTTGTTTATTCGTTGCAAGCACAGGAAACACATTGGGGGGATATTTAAATTATGGGATTGGTTATTTGGGAAAATCGGAATGGTTAGCGAAAATTCGCGTCACGCAAGATCAAATTTCACGCTGGGAGGATAAGGTAAAGCGCTATGGGGTTTGGTTAGCCCTTGTTACTTGGCTCCCGTTTGTTGGTGATGTAATAGCTGTAGCCTTAGGGTTTTTTAAAACAGCGTGGAAGCCAACCTTCTTATTTATCTTTATTGGCAAATTTGCGCGGTATTTATTAATCCTTCTCTTTTATTTATATGTTCAATAAACTGCCAAGTTGGGTTGTTAAAAGCCTTGTGATTTTGCTTTTTACACTGGGGTTGTTTCGGTATTACTCGAACACAGAACCCTATGCTACCGGTGATGGAATCGAGTATATTTTAACCACAGAAGCATGGTATAATCACGGCACACCAAATATTAAGCTTGCTGATTTTAATTCATTTAAAGCTGATTTTATTGCGCATCAATCATGGGAATCGAATTATAAAGCCGCTGCGTTTGATGAGGTTGAACGCTTTTTGAAAGAAAGTCAGGCTAAGGCAAAAGCGCCAGTTCGAAAAGAATTCGGGGGTTTTTATAGGAACAAGAAC
>Ga0315899_10005203_pt1 | contig 14052 bp, 15 predicted proteins | sample LakEriMetagenome_2_FD_203518 | JGI IMG/M metagenome (GOLD analysis project Ga0315899, IMG submission 203518) | Freshwater fungal communities from buoy surface, Lake Erie, Ohio, United States - Buoy 4 MA112 | ecosystem: Environmental > Aquatic > Freshwater > Lake | place: USA: Lake Erie, Ohio... | reverse complement strand
CGTGCCCGAAAAAATCACCGGCTCTTGCGGCACGATGCCAATGCGCGCACGCAAGTCGTGCAAGGCCATGCGGTGGATGGGCACGCCATCGATCTCGATCTGGCCGTGCTGCGGGTCGTGAAAGCGCATCAATAAATCAAACAAGGTGGTTTTGCCCGCGCCACTGGGGCCGACCACCGCCACGGTTTGGCCGGCGCTGACCTGGGCGCTGAGTTGGTCCAGCGCCGGGGTCAGGGGCCGTGAGGCGTAGTGAAAGCCCACACCTTGCAAGGCCAGTGTCGAGCCGGCTTGCGGCCAAGGCGCTTGCAGGGGGTGATCAGGCGATACCACCGTTGATTGGCTGTGCAGCAATTCCATCAAGCGCTCAGTAGCACCTGCAGCGCGCAGCAAGTCGCCGTAGACCTCGCCGAGCACCGCAAATGCACTGGCGAGCAAAATCACATACACAATGATTTGACCCAACTCACCCGCGCTCAGGCTGCCCGCATACACTGCCAAAGTGCCTTGGTACAACCCCCACAGCAGGGCTGCGCTGCTGGCCAAAATGATGAAGCCCACCAACAAAGCGCGCGCCCGCACCCGCCGCACCGCCGTGCTGAAAGCACTCAGCGTAGAGGCTTCATAGCGGCGGGCTTCACGCTGCTCTGCGCCATGGCTTTGCACCACGGTGATGGCGTTGAGCACTTCGGAGGCCATGGCACTGGTGTCGGCCACCCGGTCTTGGCTGGCGCGCGACAAGCGGCGCACGCGACGCCCAAACCACACACTGGGCAACACGATCAGCACCAGCACAACAATGACCTGAATCATCAACCAAGGCCGCATCCACACCAGCATGAGCAATGCGCCCGAGCCCATCACCGCATTGCGCAAGCCCATGGACAGCGAAGAGCCCACCACGGTTTGCACCAAGGTGGTGTCGGCGCTCAGGCGCGACAACACTTCGCCGGTTTGGGTGGTTTCAAAAAACGATGGGCTTTGCTGCAGCACGTGGGCGTAAACCGCTTGGCGCACGTCGGCGGTGATGCGCTCACCCAGCCAGCTCACCACATAAAAGCGTGCCGCTGAAAACACCGACAAGGCCACGGCCACGCCAAACAACAAGACAAAGTCCGCCGCCAAGCCATCGGCATTGCCTTGGGTGCTGGTGGCCAATCCGCCATCGATGAGTTGGCGCAAGGCCCAAGGAAAGACCAAGGTGGCGGCTGCAGCCAGCAACAAGAACAAGGCCGCTGCGGCAATGGCGCTGGCGTAGGGGCGCAAAAAAGGCGTCAAGCCCGACAGCGATCTGGGTGTGGCTGCCTGGGGGCGTTCGGGGGTATTTTTGGCCATGGAGGTGTGGTTGGATGAGGCCCGCCATTGTGCCCTTGCATTGCTTGCACAGGTGACAGCGCTCAGCCCGGCTCAATGACAGAATGCTTCGCATGGACATCAATTCAATCGAAGTCACCGCTCCCCCGATCCCTGCGGCCACCGTGGTCATGCTGCGCGATGGCGCTGCGGGCATGGAGGTTTTTTTGTTGCGCCGCCACAGCGCCTCGGCTGTGCTCGGTGGGGTGTTTGTTTTTCCTGGCGGCAAGTTGGACCGCCTGGATGCAGACCCTGGTTTGCACGCGCGGTTGGACCATGACCCCGAGGTGTTGCACCAGCGCCTGCGTGAGGCCGATGTGAGCACCGATACCGCAGCCAGCTTGTGGGTGGCGGCCCTGCGCGAATCCTTTGAAGAATGTGGCGTGCTGTTTGCCCGTGGCGGTGCCCAAGGCCTGGATTGGGATGGTTTGCGGCACGAAGAGGGTGGGTTTGGGGACCTGATCCATCGCCACGATTTGCAATTGCAGTGCGAGGCTTTGTGGCCTTGGTCGCGCTGGATCACGCCGCGCGTGCCGTCGGTCACCAACAAACGCTTTGATACCCGTTTTTTTGTCGCGCGTGCTCCAGCCAACCAGCAGGCGGGGCATGACAACGTGGAGGCCACAGAAAGTGTGTGGATCACACCGCACCAAGCCTTGCACCGCTATTGGGCTGGCCAGATGGAGATGGCGCCACCCCAAATCATGAGCTTGGCCCATTTGGCCCGTTTTGCGCATGTGGACGCAGTGCTGGAAGACGCAGCCCAACGGGGCCCGCATTTGGTCGAACCCCAACCCCATGACGACAACGGAACCCGGGTGATTTGCTACCCCGGAGACCCGCGCCACAGTGTGGATCAGCAACACATGCCTGGCCCCACCCGGCTGCGCTTTGTGAACCAAAGGTTTGAGCCCGATGGCGGCTTGGCCGCGTTTGGCGTATGAGCCCGGTGGTGCAGGCCGCAGGGCGCTTGCGTATCATGGGATGCATTGCCCCGGCTGTCGGGGTGGGAGAAACGCCATGACGTGGATGCTGTTGGGTTTGGTTTTGTTTTTGGGCGCGCACTCTTTGCGGGTGTTTGCCGAGGGCTGGCGCAGCCAGCAAATAGGGCGCTTGGGCGAAAAAACCTTCAAGGGCGTGTATGCCGTGGTGTCTTTGCTCGGCTTTGTGTTGTTGTGCTGGGGCTATGACATCGCCCGCGCCACCCCCACGGTGTTGTGGGTCCCGCCCGTGGCCACGCGCCATGTGGCGGCCTTGCTGATGCTGTTCGCCTCGGTGCTGTTGGTGGCCGCCTATGTGCCGGGCAACCACCTGAAAACCCGCATGCGCCACCCCATGGTGCTGAGCGTCAAGGTGTGGGCCCTGGCCCATTTGCTGGCCAACGGCAACTTGGAGGATGTGATTTTGTTTGCTGCCTTTTTGCTGTGGGCGGTTTTGTCCTTTCGCGCCGCCCGGGCCCGTGATCGCGCCGCTAATCTGGCCCCGGTGGTGCCGCAAATGCGCGCCACTTTGGTCGCGGTAATGGGTGGCGTGGTGTTGTACGCGGTGTTTTTGTTCAAAGCCCATGCTTGGTTGGTGGGCGTGAGCCCCATGGGCTTGTGAAGTTTATTTTTGAGGAGTTATGTCATGCCAGTGATCACAGTGACGTTGTTGCCGGGTTATCCGCCTGAGACCCAGCACCGCTTGGTGCAGCGTTTGGCCGATACCGCCCGTTCGGTGGTTGCTGCCAGTGATGCGGGAACCACGGTGTTCATCAACGAGGCCAGCACCTATCGGCGCGACGGCAAAGTCTATGCTGGGGGTGCTGCCGTGGTGCCCGATGCCAGTGCGCGGGTGCAAAGCTTTCTGGAAACCATGGCCGCGCGCAAGCTGACCGAGGCCCAAGCATTTTTGGCACCAGGCTTTGAAATGGTTTTTCCGGGCCGGGCGGTGATGCACCGCTTGGAGCAATTGATGGAGTGGGGCAAACCGCGCTACCGCTCGGTGGCCAAACGCTACGAGCGCTTTGACGAATGTTGGCAAGGTGACACCACGGTGGTGTATTGCAGCGGCACCTTGTTTGGCGTGTGGAACGATGGCAACGCGTTTGAAGGCATCCGTTTCATCGACCGCTTTGAGGTGGTCAACAACCTCCTCACCCGCCAAGAGGTTTGGAACGACGTGGCCGAGATCCAGAGGACTTTGTGACCCAGGCAGTTTGGTTGGCAAAGCCCGCCGTCATCGGCTGGATTTCATGGGCCCTGGTGTTGGTTTTGGGGCCCAGCCCAGCACAGGCCAATGCGGACCTGGGTTGGCGCATCATCACCGAGCGCAGCCTGGGTAACTGCGGCGCTTGCCATGCTTGGCAAGCGGCACCCGCATCCACCAGTACCTTTGGACCCTCTTTGGACGGTGTGGCACAGCGCTACAGCGCGGCCCAGTTGAAGCAATGGGTGGTCGATCCGCGCCACCTGCGGCCCGACACATTGATGCCCGTGTTTGGCAGTGTGCGCGGCCTGCGCCAACCTGCACCAGACCAAGCGGTGCTGAGCCCCGAACAAATTGACGCGGTGGTTTTGGCCTTGCAGCAGCGAACGGTCATTGCGCACACGACTTCTGCGCCGCCCGCTTTTTCACCAGCCGCATCAGCATCCGTAGCGCTGACCCCCTCACAAAAGAATCTGGCACCCGACGCCAGCGGGCGCATCAGTGGCTTGGCTTTTTTGTCACCCAGCTTGCGACAAATGAACGATGACGACATGGCCAACCCCATGAGCCTGTGGATCGAGCGTGGCCAGGCGGCTTGGGGCCAAACCAGCACCGGCCCCAGTTGCCAGTCATGCCACGGCCCGGTGGACCAGATGCGCAAGGCCGTGGCCCAACACCCCAAGTTGAGTCCGGATGGTCAGGCGCTGCGCAACTTAGAGGATCAAATAGGTGCCTGCCGCCAGCGCCAGGGTGCGCCCAGTGCTCAGCCCGATGAAACCGTGCTGGCCTTGAGCGCGGCTTTGCACCATGCCGCCCGTGGCGAGCCCATCGCGGTGAAAGCGCCGCCTGCCCACCAGGCGGCGTGGCAAGCACGTTGGCAAGCCGGTGCCGATCAATACCAAACTCGGCAGGGGCGCATGAACCTTTCTTGTGTCCACTGCCACGATGACCGTGTGGGTACGCAAATGCGTGGCGACACCATCAGCCCAGGTCACCCCACGGGCTTTCCGATTTACCGCTTGTCGTGGCAACAAGCCGGTGGCATGGACCGGCGCTTGCGCGCTTGTTACTCTGGCGTACAGTCCGCCATGCCCGAACCCGGCAGCGCGATTTTGCGCAGCCTGGAGTTGTATTTGAAAGTGCGCGCCAACGGCATGCCCATGGAGGGGCCGTCGGTGCGGCGCTGATTTTTTTGATTCCCATCCTTGTTCACCGAAAGAACCCACCATGACCCCCTCTCTGGACAGCGTGCGCGCAGAACTCGCCCCCCAAGGCACACTGAAAGTGGGCTTGAACCTGGCCAACTTTTTGTTGGTCAGCATAAAGGACCCCAGCCAAGCGCCCAAAGGCATCGCTCCCGATTTGGCCCGCGAAGTGGCGCATGAAATTGGCGTGCCCATCGAATTTTTTCCCTATGCCACGCCAGGCGAAATGGCCGATGCCGCGCAAAGTGGTGTGTGGAACATGGCTTTGCTGGCCGTCGAGCCAGCACGGCAAAACGTGATTGACTTTTCAGCGCCTTATTTGGAGATCGAGGCCACCTACTTGGTGCCCGCCAACTCACCGCTTCAGCGCATCGAAGATGTCGACCGCGCGGGGGTGCGCATATCGGTGATGCACAAAAGCGCTTACGACCTGTACCTGAGCCGCAGCTTGCAGCATGCGCAACTGGTGCAGGCGGCCAGCATGGACGCTTCATATGACCAGTTTGTGGCCCAAGGTCTGGAGGCCTTGTCGGGCCTGCGCCCGCGTCTGGTGCAAGAGCAGGCCAAACTGCCCGGCTCGCGCATTTTGGACGGACGCTTCACCGCCATTGGCCAAGCCATTGGGGTGCCCAAGGGCGGCAGCGCGGCGGCGGCGTTTTTACGCGATTTTGTCGAGCGGGCCAAAGCTTCTGGTCTGGTCGCGCAAATCATCGAACGCAATGGCGTGCAAGGTGTCACCGTGGCAGGGCCGGCCGCTTAAGCGGGCTGGCTCCAATCAACCCACAACGCCATCCTCACTGATCCATCAACCATGCAAAAAACCATTCTCATCACTGGCGGCGGGCGCGGCATCGGCGCAGCCACGGCCCGTTTGTTGGCCCTGCAAGGCCACGCCATCTGCATCAATTACGCCAGCAACCAAGCCACTGCCCAAGCCGTGGTCAAAGACATCCAAGCGGCCGGCGGTCAAGCCTGGTGCATGGCTGCCGATGTGTCGCAAGCTGACCAGGTGCAAGCCCTGTTTTCCTTTGTCGACCGCGAATGCCCACCTTTGCACGCCTTGGTCAACAACGCGGGCATCGTCGCGCCTTATGCGCGGGTGGAGGGCATGGATGTGGCGCGCTTTCAGCGGGTGTTTGCTACCAATGTGATGGGCAGTTTCATGTGCGCGCAAGCGGCCGTGGCACGCATGTCGACCCGCCATGGTGGCACGGGTGGCAGCATCGTCAACCTGTCTACGGCGTTTGTGAAAACCGGTGCGCCGGGCATGGCGGTGGACTATGCGGCGTCCAAGTCGGCCATCGAAACCTTCACCATCGGTTTGGCGCGTGAAGTCGCCGCCGAGGGCGTGCGCGTCAACGCCGTGCGCCCCGGCCTGATCGACACCGAAATCCACGCCGCTGCGGGCGACGCCGACCGCGCCAGCAAAGCCAAAGACTTTGTCCCCATGAAACGCGCGGGCCGCGCCGAAGAAGTGGCCCAGGCCATCGCTTGGCTGGTGTCTGACGCGTCTTCATATTCCACGGGCGCGGTGGTGGACGTCTCGGGTGGGGTGTGAGCGTTTCATAAACTCTTCGATCGAGTCAGGCACGCAGGTCCTGCGCGATGCGCGTTTTCGGACGCTGATGACCATCCCGGTATGGCGCGGGTATCTCATTTGGGTTATCAGGACAGGGACTTGTCCAGGTGAAAACATCAAAAGACTTGACATCTAGAAACTGGTCTATAAACCGGTCTGTATCGATGCTTGGAGAAATGCTGTGAACATCAAAGTGGGTTCTTACGAAGCCAAGACCAAATTGCCGGAGTTGCTGCGCGGGGTGCAGGCGGGGAATCACTACACCATCACCCTCAGGGGTGAGGCTGTGGCTGAACTGGTGCCCGCTCACTTTGACACCAGTCCTGACAAAGGGGCTGCAGTCGATGACATGTTGGCATTCATGAAAAAACGCAAAACGTCGGCCTCGATCAACCTCATGGCATCGTCAAGGAAGTTGAATCGCAACGTTTTGTGGCCCTGTATGCAGGCTTGGACATTGAACTTGATGAGACCACAGGGGTGCAGGCATTGGGAGACATTCTTCAATTGGCTCGGCGCTTCAAGCTGTCCGCTTACGACGCCGCCTATTTGGAGCTGTCTTTGCGCAAAGGCTTGCCTTTGTCCACATTGGACGCTGAGTTGGCCACAGCGGCCATCACCGCAGGTGTGGCCATTTTTGGCAAGCCGTGACTCAAAGAAAACATGATCGGCCTGCCTTGCGCAGGCCGATCGTCAAGCGATTTACTTTTTCAGCCGCTTGACCGGATTGCGCAGCACGCCAATGCGCTCGAACTCGACTTCGATCACATCGCCGTCTTTCATCCAGCGGTCGCACTCCAGGCTGCAGCAGCCGGCCATGGTGCCGCTGCCAAAAAACTCGCCCACGTGCAAGGTTTCGCACTCCGAGATGTAGGCGATCATGTCCTCAAAGCTGTGAATCATGCTGCTCGTGGAACTGTTGCCCCACGAATCGCCGTTGACGCGCACTTGCACTTTCAGGTCGCGCGAATTGGGGATTTCGTCGGCGGTCACGATCCACGGGCCCATGGCGTTGCCGGTGTCAAAGCTTTTTCCTTTGGTCGGACCCATGCGGCCTTCCATTTCGCGGATTTGTTTGTCGCGCGCTGAGAAGTCGTTGAACACCGTGTAGCCAAAGATGTGCTTGGGGGCATCGGCTTTGCTGATGTTTTTGCCGCCCTTGCCAATGAAAAAACCGAACTCACCTTCGTAGTCAAACCACTCGCTGTAGCTGGGCCACTCGACGGTGGCCTCGGTGCCCACCACGTTGAAGCGGTTGCTGATGTAAAAAATAGGTTGGGCGAAGTTGACGTCGGGGATGCTCACTTGCACCTCGCTGCGCGCCGGAACGGGCTGGCCCTTCATGCGCGCCACCAGCATTTGCATGCCGGCAGGGGCGTTGCGCATGTGGTCCTCGGCATTGTTGAAGTCGCGAATTTGGCGGGGCACGGGCACGGGGGCGAGCAACTTGACGCTGGCCAGGGCATGGCGGTGTGGGCCCGCACCGGCGCCCAAGCGCTCGATTTCACGCGCCAGTGCCAAGGCGTCTTCTCCGCCGTCCATCAAGGCCAGCATGTCCACCAAATGCGGGCTGTCACTGCCCTTGTGTTGGCGGTGCGCGGCTTGCAACGCCAGCACGGTGTGGCTGGTGGTGTCGACCGCGCCAATGGCGGTGTGTTGTGAGGGATCGATAAAGGTGGCGAGTTTCATGGGGTTCCTTGGGACTTATTCGGGTTTGATGTCGGCGGCCGCCACGATGCGGCGGTAGTTCTCATTGGTTTGGCGGATCTTGTCGGCAAATTGTTCTGGCGTGCCGCCGCCGACTTCGTAACCCGCTGCTTCCAAGCGCGGGCGCACGTCGTTGGCTTGCGCGGCTTGTTGGATCCAGCCATTGAGTTGGCGCGTGATGGGCGCACTCAGGCCGCGTGGCCCAAAGTAACCAATCCAGGTGTCGGGCATGGTGGCACCGCCAAAACCGGCTTCTTCCAAGGTGGGAATTTGCGGCGCGGCTTTGGCGCGGGTGGACTCGATGACCGCCAGCGCGCGCAGTTTGCCGCTTTGCACGTGTTGCATGATGGGGCCCAGCACCAAGATGCCCATTTGCACTTGTCCACCCAAGAGGTCTGTGAGCGCAGGGCCACCCCCTTTGTAGGACACGTGAATGAGTTGTGCGCCAGTGACTTTTTCAAGCATGAGGCCGGTCAGGTGTTGCGAGGTGTTGGAGCCTGCGGTCACATAGCCCACTTTGCCGGGGTTGGCTTTGGCGTAAGCCATCAACTCTTTCATCGACTGCACGGGCAACGCTGGGTTGACCACGACGGCAATGGGCGCGCGCGCCGCTTCCAAGATGGGTGTGAAGTCGCGCTGGTTGTCAAAGGGCACGCTTTTGAGCACATGCGGCTGCAAAATTTGCGACGAAAAAGCGCTCAAAAGGGTGTGGCCATCGGGTGCCGACTTGGCCACCACATCGGCACCAATGACGCCCGATGCACCAGCGCGGTTTTCGATCACCACCGATTGGCCCATCAGTTCAGCCAGCTTGATGGACATGGGCCGGTTGAACACATCCAGCCCACCGCCGGGCGCATAGGGCACCACCAGGCGCACCGCTTTGCTTGGGTAATTTTGGGCCCAATTGGGGGCGCTCATGCCCAAAGCCGCCGCAGCGGCCAACAGTCCGCGGCGCTTCATTCGGGTTTGATGCCGGCCGAGACCACGATCTTGCGAAACACCTCGGTGTCGGCTTTGATGGATTGGGTGAACTCGTCGGCGCTGGTGGTGCCGGTGATTTCATAGCCGCCGGCCTCTAGGCGTTGTTTGATCTCGGGCGTGTTGATGGCTTGGCGGAATGCGGCGTTGAGCCTGTCCACGATGGGCTTGGGCATATTGGCTGGCCCCAACACGCCAAACCAGGTTTCGGGCACGGCATAGCCTGGCACCGTCTCGCCAATCGAGGGCACGTCGGGTGAGGAGCGCGCACGTTTGCCTTCGATCACGCCCAGGGCGCGCAAGCGACCGGCTTTGGCGTGGGGCAAGATGGTGGGGGAGGTGAGGATGACGACCGGGATTTGCCCACCCAGCGCATCGTTGATGGTGGGGCTGCCGCCTTTGTAGGGCAGGTGCTCCAAGCTGATGTTGGCCATTTGGGCAAACAGCACGCCGCCCAGGTGGTGGGTGGAGCCCACACCGGTGGTGCCGTAGAACAATTTACCGGGATTCTTTTTGGCGTAATCGATCAACTCTTTGATCGAGTTGACCGGCATCGAAGGGTGTACCGCCAAGATGTTGGGCGTGATCGCCATTTGGGCAATCGGTGTGAAGTCTTTCATCGTGTCATAGGGCACGGCTTTCGAGAAAAACGGCACCAAGTAATGCACGATGGAGGTCAGCACGATGGAGTAGCCATCGGGGCTGGAGCGGGCCACGTTGTCCGCGCCCAAAGTGGCATTGGCACCCGGGCGGTTATCCACGATCACCGGCTGGCCCAAAATTTCACTGAGTTTTTGTGCCACCGGCCGCGCCAGCGAATCCACCGCACCCCCGGGGGCATACGGCACCACCAAGCGGATGGGCTTGTTGGGGTAGGCCTGAGACCAGGCCATCAAGGGCGCGCACAAAAGGGCCAGCAAGGTGAGGTGGCGTCGGTTCATGGGAATGTCTCCAGTGAAAGGTTTTTAAAAAAGCAAAAAATATCGAACAGGCCTGGTCCAACGCGTTCAACGCGGGTCGCCACCTTGGCGGCGCCAGCGCAAGCCACGCAAAGCGTCGCAAACTTGCTCGGTGACCACTCGCTCGATCAAAGCGACCTGATCGGGTCCGATGTCGCTCCATCCGGCGCGCCGCACAATGGTTTCGCGGGCAAAGCGAAAGGCCAAACTCTGTCCCAGCAACGCATGAAAGCGCAAGACCGTTTCTTGCTGGCCAGGGGGCTCACCAGTGTAGGCCTCGATCAAGCGTGCGCCCACTTGGTGTAAACGCTCTAGGCAACCCGCATACAAGATGTCAAAAGCCTTCGTTGGGTGCATTTGCTCCTTGACCACAATGCTGGTCACGGTCAGCATTTCTTGGTGGGTGGACAGGCTGGCGCCGATGAGGCGGCCAAACATGTGCAGGCAGACTTCAGGCTCGTGGTTGCCTTGGCTGAGTTGGGCTTCGATCTCGTCGAGCAGGGGCCCCAAGCGTTCGACCAAGATGTCGCAAATGTGATGGGCCACGGCAAAGTACAGGCCTTCTTTGTTGCCGAAGTAATAGGCAATGGCCGAAATGTTTTGCCCGGCCAGTTGGGCAATCTCTCGGGTGGTGGCGCTGGCCAAACTGTTGTCACCAAACACCTGCACCCCAGCACGGATCAAGGCGGCACGGGCCAGCGGGCCGCGACCCAATTCGTGGGGCGCATCAGGGTCCATCGTGGAGGCAGTGGAAATCATGCGCGGACTCTAAATCAATTGATTGACTTAATCAAGCGCCTGGCATAGCATCGCCGCGCAAAGGAGACAGCGCATGACAGAACCATCCAAACCGGCATCGGCGCGTGAGTTGAGGCCCTTCAGCGGCTACCACAACCGCCCCGCGCCCAACGATGACAGCTTCATCACCCAAGTCGGCCCTGGCACCCCCGGCGGTGAATACCTGCGCCGCTATTGGCACCCTTTTTTGCTGGCGTCCGAACTCAAAGACCTGCCGGTGCCTGTGCGCTTGCTGGGCGAAGACTTGGTGGTGTTTCGCGATGGTTCGGGCCAGTTGGGTTTGTTGCACCGCCATTGCATCCACCGCGGCACCTCGCTGGAGTACGGCATCGTGGCCGAGCGCGGCATCCGCTGCTGCTATCACGGCTGGCACTTCGATGTGGACGGCACCGTGCTCGATACCCCCGCCGAGCCTCCCAGCAGCCGCATCAAGTCCAACTTTGTGCAAGGCGCTTACCGCATCCATGAGTGGAAGGGGCTGCTGTTTGCTTATATGGGGCCGGTCGACAGTGTTCCCGAGTTCCCCACCTATGACTGCGTGGACAACCCCGAAGACAACGAGGTGGTGCCGTTTCGCATGAACTTGCCGTGCAATTGGGTGCAAATTGTGGAGAACGGCTCTGACCCCATACACAACGCTTATTTGCACGCCATCGTGGCGGGGCAGCAGTTTTCTCCCGCCTTCAAGGTGTTGCCGCAACTGGATTTCCCGGAAACGCCGCTGGGCTTTTTGTCCATGGCCACGCGCAAGGTGGGCGATTATGTGTTTGTGCGCTCCAGTGACATCATCTTGCCCAATATGGGGCAGTTTCCGAATGGGGCCAATCGGGTTGACTCTGAGAGCGTGGGCCTGCGCCCTTTCTTGACCCGCTGGGCAGTGGCGGTGGACGACCACAACTCGTTTTACATGGGTTTTGCCCACCTCAACAGCTACAACGCGGGGGTGCGCAAAATGACCCGGGACGATTTTGGTGTCGACCAAATTCCCTTCATTGGCCAAACCCAGGACCGGCCGCATGCCGAGCGCCAGCGCGAGCCCGGCGATTTTGATGCCGTGGTCACCCAAGGCGCGGTGGCCAACCGCAAAGCCGAACACCTGGGCAGCACCGACCGAGGTGTGGTGTTGTTTCGCCGTTTGTTGGCCCATGCCATCCGCACCACGGCCGAGGGCCAAGTGCCGGCGCAACCGCGCTTGACGACCAACAAGCCCGTGAGCACCTATGCGCACGAGGTGGTCATGCGCGTGCCGGCCGATGTCGATTTGGATGACCCGCAACGCCTGGCCCAATTTGGCCGTGAGGCGGCGCTGAGCTTTGTCGAGTTTGACCAATTGCCCCCCGTCGAGCGCGAACGCGCGGTGGAAAAAAAGGTGCGCGAGATATTGCAATCCATGGCCCATGTGGGTGCCAAATAAAAAAACCGGAGACGCCAGATCATGAACCGCAAAGTTGTTCCCCACAGGGATGTACCGGGTGCCCCGGTGGGCGCTGCCCTGGTCAGTGCCGCTGGCTTGGTCTGGGTCAATGGGGTGTTGCCCCTTGACTTGGAAAACCCCAGCAAAGCCTTGGCCGAGTCGGTGGAAGAGCAGTCACGCCACATCATGCGCAACCTCGATCAGCTGCTGTCAGCCCAAGGCCTGTCCCGGCAGCAGGTGCTGGCCGTGACCGTTCATCTGCGCCAAATGAACCGGTTTGGTGGTCGGTTTGAAAAGGTTTATGCGGGGTTTTTTGAGGCCCCCCACATCCCGACCCGTTCTTTGGTGGGGGTGTCGGAGTTGCCCCGTGAGGCCTTGGTGGCGATGGACTTTGTGGTCCACGCCGAGTGAAAATGGTTTAGTCAATAAAGGAAGTGCAACGTGAATAAATTTGTTTTGGTGGTGGAGTTCGATGTCAAGCCCGAGTGCCTGGATGAGTTCAACCGTTTGATCGACATCAACGCCCATGCCTCGGTGGCCAACGAAGCCGGTTGCTACCAATTTGATGTGGTGCGTGGCATGGAAGACCCCAGCAAAATTTTGCTCTATGAGGTGTACGCCAGCGAAGAGGCCTTCAAGGTGCACATGGGCTGGGCCCACACCCAGACCTTTTTGGCCGCAGCCAAGCCCTTGATCACCCGCCAAGCCGCCACCCGGTGGCTGCGCTCTGTGGCACCTGCTGTCAAAGCGGGCTGAACAGACCTCCTCTCACAGTTGTTTTTATTTGCCCGTGCCCTGTGTCAGGGGCGGGCTTGTTATCCTTGTTCTTATGCTTGAACTTTTTGTCAAATCGGTCACCTGGGAAGCCGAAGGTGTCCATTCCTACGACCTGCGCGCCCCCGACCTGTCGCCTTTGCCCCCGGCCAGTGCCGGGGCCCACATTGATTTGGTCTTGCCCCAAGGCCTGACCCGCAGTTACTCGTTGCTGAATGCGCCGGGTGAGGCCCACCGTTACTGGGTGGCGGTGCAAAAAGACCCGCAAAGCCGGGGTGGCTCGGCCTGGATTCACCAGCAACTGAAGGTCGGTGACCGTGTGCAGGTGCAAGCCCCGCGCAACCACTTTGCTTTGGTCGAAGGCCTAGCCCCAGTGGTCTTGATCGCGGGTGGCATTGGCGTCACCCCTTTGGTGTCCATGGTCGCGCTACTCAACCAGCGCCAAACCCCGTGGGTGATGCACTACAGCGCCCGCACCCGTGCCCGGGCTGCTTTTGTGGCCCATTTGCAAGCTTTGCAAGCCGCCTCTGGGGGCTTGGGTCAACTGCACTTGAACTTTGACCAAGAACCCGGCGGAAGAATGCTGGACCTGGCCGCCATCGTCAACGCTGCACCGGCGAACGCCCACTTTTACGCCTGTGGCCCGGCCCCCATGTTGGCAGCTTATCAAGCCGCTGCCAGCCAACGGCCACCTGAGCAGGTGCATTGGGAGCATTTTTCGGCCGCACCGGCGGCCCCGCCCGCGGGCGGCTTTCAGGTCCACTTGGCGCGCAGCGCCCGCAGCTTCACCGTGGCCCCCGGGGCCAGCATTTTGGACACCTTGCTCGATAACGGTGTGAGCGTGTCTTATTCGTGCATGGAGGGCGTGTGCGGCGCCTGTGAAACCCGCGTCATCAGCGGCGAGGTGGACCACAAAGACCTGATCCTCACGCCCAACGAACAAGCGCAAAACAAAACCATGATGATTTGCTGCTCAGGCTGCAAAGGCGCAGAGCTGACGCTGGATTTGTAAATCGACTGGATCCCCGCCAGTCGCCCAGGGCTTCAAGCCACCGGCAACGGCAAGGCTGTTTTGTAGCGCACTTGTTTGAGGGCAAA
>Ga0315899_10005202_pt1 | contig 14053 bp, 8 predicted proteins | sample LakEriMetagenome_2_FD_203518 | JGI IMG/M metagenome (GOLD analysis project Ga0315899, IMG submission 203518) | Freshwater fungal communities from buoy surface, Lake Erie, Ohio, United States - Buoy 4 MA112 | ecosystem: Environmental > Aquatic > Freshwater > Lake | place: USA: Lake Erie, Ohio... | reverse complement strand
CAATATTTCATTCTCAAAATCGATTTTCTTCCTTGTAAGTTTTTTTGTTGTCTCAACAACATTATTCGGACAAGCTGCTCGAATGAATAATGAATTCATTCTTCAACTTAAAAAAGGATTCTCGCCTGCTCAAGCAGAGCAAGAATTAACTCAACATTTCGGAATACTTCCTGAAATTAAAGCGAGTTATGAAGTCAGTGACATCATGCGCGCTTGGCTATTCACCTTCAATGAAGAAATCGTATCACTAGATGAAATAATAAGATTCGCACCAACTTGTTCGAGCATTCAATTGGCGCAGGCCAATCACAAACTTGCGGAACGTATTGTTCCAAACGATCCTTCATACGGTCAGCAATGGTTTCACGACGATGCTTCAGACAACGATATTGATACACCTGAAGCATGGGATATTACAACAGGAGGATTCACTGCTTTCGGAGATGAAATCGTAGTTTGTGTCGTAGAAGGCGGTGGTGCGAAATGGGATCAGGCAGATATTATTGATAACCACTGGACCAACACCAATGAAATCGATGGAAATGGAATAGATGACGATAACAACGGCTACATCGATGACATTGACGGTTGGAATATGACCACTAACAGCGACGCTATAGCAGCTGGAAATCATGGTACGCAAGTGAGTAGCATGATTGGTGCAAAAGGAGACAACGGCATTGGAATCACTGGAGTTAACTGGAATGTGAAAATTATGCAAGTCGATATGGGAGGTATCACAGAGGCTAACGTCATTGCAGCATACACATACCCACTCAAAATGCGTCGCATGTACAATTTATCTGGCGGAACTCAGGGTGCTTACGTCGTAGCAACGAACAGCAGCTGGGGTACCGACAACGGACAACCTTCGCAAGCGCCACTTTGGTGCGCCATGTACGACACACTCGGTGTAGCAGGAATTCTTTCTTGCGGTTCTACTGCAAACAACAACGTTAACGTTGACGTAGTTGGGGATCTTCCAACAGCATGCCCTAGTGAATATATGATTGCTGTAACAGCTACTAATAGTTCAGACGTTCGAACATTCAGTGGCTATGGCATTACAACAATTGATATCGGTGCTCCCGGAGAAGCGGTTTATTTGGCAGGAAATAACAGTTACGGCAATACTTCTGGAACTTCCTTTGCGGGTCCATGCGTAGCGGGTGCTATTGCGCTCCTGTATTCCGCCCCTTGTAATTCCTTTATGGCAATAGCAAACTCAGATCCTTCCACGGGAGCTGAGCTTATTCGAGACTACATTTTCAACGGTGTCGACATTGTGCCGAATCTTCAACCCGAAATCGTAACTGGTGGACGTTTAAATGTCAAGAACAGCCTTGATTTATTGTTGAATGAATGCTCCAATGGAGGCTGTGTTGCTCCATTTGCAATTACTTCAACCCAAACTCCGAATACACTTGATTATACTGTTTCCTGGTCAAGCACTCCTGAAGTCACAACATTCGCTTGTCAATACCAAATGCAAGGCTCTGGATCATGGACACTCATTGAAAACATAAATGCAAACAACATTTCACTTCCGGGGTTACTGGCCTGCTCTACCTACGAAGTGCAATTGGCTTCTGTATGCAACGATACACTTGGCGAGTGGTCAAACTCTTTTCTCATTGTTACTGACGGCTGTTGCGTGAACCCGAGCATTTATTCGGTTCCGAATGCACAAGGTGCAACAACAGCAACAGTTGCATGGAATGACATCTTCGCTGCAGATGGATATACCATTCAGTTAACAGGACCAAACGGAACCGAGGTTATTCAATCTCTTCAGCCAAACATCACATTCTTTAATTTAGATTCGTGCACCACCTATACCATTCAGGTAGCGTCAATCTGCGTCAATCCAGAAAACCCCTTGACTTCATTTGAATTCTCAACAACCGGTTGCGGTTCATGCACCGACGTAGTTTATTGCGATGCTGACGGTGGTAACTCTGCTGATGAATACATCGATGCTGTAACCGTTGGTTCATTCACGAATATTAGCACAGCGAATGCGAACTATACCGATTATACAGATATAAGCACGTTAACTCTGGTTGCAGGAAACTCTTATCCAATTTCGCTTACACCTGGATTCCCTGGCGGATCATACAGTGAATATTTCAAAATATGGATTGACTACAATGCCAATGGAACGTTCGATGAACCATCAGAATTAGCCTTCGATGCCGGTAGCGGTTCTCAAAATACAGTTACCGGAACTATCACCGTTCCTGCAGCAGCTGCCCTTGCCCCAGGCAGTACTCGTATGCGAGTTGGAATGGCTTATGTTGGAATCTTCGGCACAGGAACACCACCATCAGCTTGCGGCACCTATTCATACGGAGAAGTAGAAGACTACTGCGTTAACCTAGAAATAATAGATGGCGCTGAATCACTGACAACTTCAACCAATATTTTGGTTTTCCCCAACCCAGCAAACGAAACTATAAACCTTCAATTGCCGGATAACTTCCAAAAAATTCAAGTGAAGATTTATTCAAATGAAGGTAAATGTGTGAAACAATTCAACACCGATTCGCGTTCATTGTCCATTGCTGATTTGGCTGCAGGATACTACGTGCTAGAGGTGTTAGGTGAAAAAGGAATTGTAAGAACAAAAATTTGTGTTGAATAAGTAAACCAAAAGGCGAGTTAAGTTGTCTTACTTCAAATGAATCGAAAACTCCTACTCACATTATGCACTTGGCTCATTACCCTAGCGGCTTGGGCTACGCATAATCGTGCTGGAGAAATCGTTTACGAACACATTTCGGGTTACACATACAAAGTCACCATCAACACCATTACCAAGGCCAGCTCCTTCGCAGCAGACCGTCCGTTTTTGAAAATCAGATGGGGCGACGAGCCATCAGGAACAACCGAGAATCAACTTGATAGTTTAGAAAGAACCGAAGAACTCATCTTAAGTTCCGGTGACGCGAAGAGAAATCAATACATCGGATTTCATACCTACGCTGGTCCTGGGGTTTATTACCTTGTTATGGAAGATCCCAATCGGAACGATGGAGTAATCAACATTCTGAATTCAGTGAACCAGGTTTTCACTATTCAATCGATGATTGTTATTTCGCCTGCAACCGGACACAACAATTCGGTTCAACTTCTGAAATTACCCATTGAAGATGCATGTCTCAATCAGCCGTGGATACACAATCCAGTTGCATTCGATCCAGATGGAGATTCATTGGTCTACTCGCTTGTACCGTGCATGGGCGAAGGCGCGCAGGCCCTTCCTGGTTGGTTACTACCCGACGCGAGTACGGTAAATAGTTCAGACGTTTTTAGCATTAATTCTTCAACAGGAGATGTCACGTGGTTAGTTCCACCGTTAGCAGGTGAATTCAATATCGCAATTAAAATTGAAGAATATCGAAACGGAATTTTGGTAGGTTTTGTCATTCGCGACATGCAAATTACCGTCATCACGTGCAACAACCAACCGCCTGTCATTGCACCACTTCCTGATTATTGTGTTGAAGCGGGAAGCACTATTCAATTTGATGTCAACGCAGCTGATCCAAATGGAAATACAATTTTCATCAGCGCATTTGGAGGTCCACTTACCAACGTGGTGCATGAAGCCGAGTTCAATACATTTACAGATACATTTTATTGGAATCCGGAATGCGAAGAAGTTCGCGCAACTCCCTATACAGTAAGCTTTGAAGCACTCGACAATGGCTATGTCCCTTTGGCCGATATTGAAACGGTAAATATTACCGTCGTTGCGCCGAAAGTTCAAAATGTTCAAGCAGATGCCGTGGGGTCAACCGTAACGGTGACATGGAATCCTTCACCGTGTTTGAATTCATTCACAAATTACGAAGCGGCAAACGTTCGCTATTTTATTTACAGAAAACAAAACGGATATAACTTCAATCCTTCCGATTGCGAAGTTGGAATGCCAGCATATACAGGCTTCGTATACATTGGGCAAACACTCGGAGTCAACAGCACTACATACAACGATAATGCGCCTGGTTTCGGAGTTCCATTCTGCTATCGCATTGTTACCGTATGGCCCGACGGTGCATTGAGTTATGCGAGTGAAGAGGCTTGTGTTCAAATTAAAAAAGACATTCCAGTCATCACAAAAGTGAGCATTGAAGCTACCAATATTTCAGTTGGTCAAGATACCGTTTGGTGGTCGCCTCCTTCACAACTCGACACACTCGCATACTTGCCACCGTACCACTACGAATTGGAATTCGACAACAATGGAACATGGCAAACCATCTTCGCTTCGAATCCTTTCACGATTCTGAACACAGGCGATACGATTTACTACCATTCGAATATCGACACCTATACTTCTTTGAAAAAATACCGCGTTAAGTTTTATTCGAATGAAGATGTAGTCGGTTATTCTTCAACTGCAACTTCTCCTTTCATAACTGCAACGCCGCAAGACAATGCCATTCAGTTGAATTTGGGAGGACAATTCCCGTGGATCAATTCACGCTACTTCATCTATAGAAAAGCTCCGGGTGAGTTGGATTTTTCATTGTTGAATGAAACCACCATCCCACAATACCTCGATACCGGCTTGGTAAACAACGCGAACTACTGTTACAAAATTCTAACGCTTGGTTCTTACGGAGCGCCAAATGTTCCTGATTCTTTGTACAACTTCAGCCAAGAAATTTGCGCTAGTCCTTATGACTCGACACCTCCTTGCCCGCCCCTTATTTCTCAAACTAATAACTGCGAAATTCCTTCTCTTCAAATTTTATGGAACAACATTGATCCTGCATGCTCACAAGACATTACCGCTTACAACATATACTACGCTCCAACGAACACAAGTTCCTTCGCGCTGCTTGGAACTTTGAACGGAGCAAACAGCACCGAATTTGAATTCCTTCACCCCGACGGGTTGCAAAGTATCGCAGGATGTTTCTACATCACTGCGCTTGATTCTCTAAACCTATGGCCAGACGGTGAACTTCATCAAAATGAAAGTGCACCTTCGAATGTGGTATGCATTGACAACTGCCCAACTTACGAATTACCAAATATTATCACACCCGATTTCGATGGATTGAACGATGTACTTCAACCTTTCCCATATAGATCAATAGAGAGTATCGATTTCAAAATTTACAATCGATACGGCACATTGCTTTTCCAAACTACCGATCCAAATATCTTGTGGAATGCTACAGACGAAAACACGCAAAGCCTTGTCAGTGCAGGCACCTATTACTACACATTAATGGTAAACACCATTCGACTTGAAGGAATTATACCCGTTCTCAAAGAAGGTTACATTCAAATTTTGAATGCAAAGCAAGCCACACCTCAACAATAAAAGATGTTTACAGGAATTATTGAATCGCTTGGTACTATTGTGAAGACTGAACGTGTTGGAAGCAACCTCGAGCTCTGGGTTTCTTGTGATTTCACCAGTGAGCTGAAAATAGACCAGAGCCTCGCTCACAATGGAATTTGTTTAACTGTGGTTGAAATTGTGAACGACACCTATCGCGTCACAGCTATTGATGAAACCATTCAAAAGACAACCATTGGAAGTTGGACGGAAGGAAATCGAGTTAATTTGGAGAGATGTGTGAAAGTTGGCGATCGATTAGATGGACATAACGTACAGGGGCATGTAGACGTAGTTGGAAAATGTATTTCCAAGACGGAAAATGAAGGCAGTTGGAAATTCACATTTGAATACAGTCCCAAAGAACTCGGACACATCACTGTTCCGAAAGGAAGCATCGCAGTAAACGGAGTAAGCTTAACGGTTGTAGACAGTTCGAAAACATCTTTCTCTGTTGCAATCATTCCATTTACCCATGAACACACCACTTTTCAGTTCATTCAAAACGGATCAATCATCAATTTAGAATTCGATATTATGGGGAAGTATGTGGCCGCGTATATGGCTGCACTATCTTCGTAACATGATATCATCAGAACACGATAAAAAACTATTTCTTCTCGACGCTTACGCACTTATTTTCCGTGCCTATTACGCATTCATTCGCACGCCGCGCATCAACAGTAAAGGACTTAATACAGGAGCCATGTTCGGATTCACGAATACGCTTCTCGATATTTTAAACAACGAGAAACCCACTCACATTGCTGTTGTATTCGACGCACCTGAACAAACACTCAGAGAAATAGATTTCGAAGCCTACAAAGCGAATAGGTCAGAGACGCCTGAAGACATTAAGCTTGCTGTTCCCTTCATCAAGAAAATCGTTGAAGCTTTCAATATACCCATGCTTATTGCTCCCGGTTATGAAGCCGATGATATAATTGGAACACTTGCTAAGAAAGCAGAAAAAGAAGGTTTCTACACGTACATGATGACTCCTGATAAAGATTATGGTCAACTGGTAAGTGATAAAACTTTTATATACAAACCCGGCTACCAAGGCGGCAAAGCTGAGATATTAGGGGAGGCTGAAGTCTGCGCAAAATTCAACATTCAAAACGTAAGTCAGGTTATTGATTTACTTGGAATGATGGGAGATGCTGTAGATAATATTCCCGGACTACCAGGCATTGGTGAAAAAACAGCTTCTAAACTTTTAGCTGAATTCGGTTCGTTGGAAGGCCTTCTTGCTAACACCGACAAACTGAAGGGTAAGCAGAAAGAAAACGTAGAGAATTTCAAAGAGCAGGGCATACTTTCAAAGAAGTTAGCCACCATCATGCTCGACGCCCCAACACCATTCGATGAGGAAGCATTGAAGGTGAGTGAAATAAATAAAGACGCCATTCGTGAAGTATTCGAAGAACTCGAATTTCGTCAGTTAATCAAACGCGTTTTGAACGAAGAAACTCCAGCACCTTCGGGAGCCGCGAGTAACGCTCCTCAAGATTTATTTTCATCAGCAGGAGAAGAGGTCATCGTTCCGTCAATACCGAAAAACACCATTGAAAATACGGAGCATGAATACTTCATGGCCACTTCAGAGCAAGAACTTCAAACCTTAATTTCAGAACTTCAACGTGTAAATACGTTTAGCTTCGATACTGAAACCTCTGATCTAGAGCCACATTCAGCTTATCTCGTCGGACTTTCTTTCAGCACGAAAGCGCATACCGGATGGTACGTTCCCATCTCTTCCAACTTCGAAGAGGCGAAAAAACAATTGGAAATTTTCAATGAAATTTTCTCTGACTCTTCAAAAACACTTGTCGCGCAGAACTATAAGTTCGATTTCAAAATGATGAAGAAATATGGAACGAAGATTCAAAATAAAATCTTCGACACCATGCTCGCACATTACGTCATTAATGCAGATGGAAAACATGGCATGGATGCGTTAAGTGAAAACTATTTGAATTACAAACCTGTTTCAATTGAGACGTTGATTGGTCCGAAAGGGAAAAATCAAAATTCAATGGCGCACCTCCCTGCGGAAAGCATTAAAGACTATGCAGCAGAAGATGCCGATGTAACACTTCAACTCGCAGAAATTTTTCAACCTGAATTAGAAAAGCAAGGAACCTCTTCCGTTTTAGAAAACATTGAAATACCACTCATCGAAGTGCTTGCGAACATGGAATGGGAAGGCATTCGAGTAGATAAAGAATTCTTAAATGCATACAGCGTTGAGCTTGGTAAAGAGCTTGACATCATTGAAGAAAAAATTACAGAACTCGCCGGTGAAAAATTCAACCTCGATTCACCCAAACAATTGGGTGTAATTCTTTTCGAGAAATTGAAAATAACTACTGAAATGAAGAAGACAAAAACCGGTCAATACAGCACCGGCGAAGATATCCTGCAACGTTATTTACACAACCACGAAATTGTTCCACTCATTCTCGATTATCGCGAATTGCGCAAATTGAAAAGTACGTATATAGACACCCTTCCGAATATGATTAACCCAATCACCGGACGTGTCCACACGAACTTCATGCAAGCTGTTGCTGCCACAGGAAGATTGAGTAGCAACCAACCGAATTTGCAAAACATTCCTATTCGTACTTCACGCGGAAAAGAAATCAGAAAAGCATTTGTTGCACGCGATGAAAATTACGTCTTAGTAAGCGCCGATTATTCGCAAGTTGAATTGCGGATTATTGCCGCATTGAGCGGAGATAAAAACATGATCGAAGCCTTTCAGCAAGGAGAAGACATTCACAAAGCCACGGCTTCGAAAGTTTTCAATGTGTCATTGGAAGAAGTAACGAAGGACATGCGAAGCAAAGCGAAGGCGGTGAATTTCGGAATTATATACGGACAGGGTCCTTTCGGATTGGCGCAGCAGTTGGGCATTTCAAGAACAGAAGCAAAGAATATCATTGAAGCGTATTACACGCAATTCGCGGCACTCAAAACCTACCAGCACAAAGCCGTTGAAGATTGCCGCTCAAGAGGATTCGTTGAGACCGTTCTCGGACGCAGACGCTTCCTCCCAGATATCAACTCCTCGAACGCCATCTCAAGAAGCTTTGCAGAGCGAAACGCGGTGAACGCACCCATTCAAGGTTCAGCAGCCGACATCATTAAAGTCGCCATGGTGAAAATTCAATCGGCATTGAAGAATGCCAATTTGAAAACAAGAATGGTCCTTCAAGTTCACGATGAATTGCTCTTCGATACACCCAAGGAAGAAATTGAACAGGTCTTTACGCTCGTTAAACATGAAATGGAGAACGCTGTAAAACTTGAAGTACCCCTAGATGTTGAAATTCAGTCGGGAAATAACTGGCTCGAGGCGCATTAATATCATTTCATTTGTTTGATATTGTAACTATATTCGCATTAACCCGTATTAATGTGCTCTAACTATTCAATTGGTTCAAATGATTAAAAAATACCTCTCCCTCACTGCAATCGTCAGTGTGTGCATTGGCTCCATTACTCTGGTAGCCTGCGGCGGAAGCGACAACAAAGCTGAAAACAAGGCTCCCCTTGAATCAGGCGCTACCGAATTAACAAACAAAGACGAGTTCTTCAAAGACCGTGAGCAAGCGTTGAAGCAAATCTTCTTCAGCATTCCTGCTCCTATTGAAATGGCCGACATGATTAAAGATGCTGGATTCAGCTTCGATAAAGCTATGTTGAATTCAGTAGATAAGGTTTCGAAATACGTTGACGAAGAGAACCGCGCAATCAACCTCGGTATCTACGCTGCTGATTTAAGCTACAGTTCGGTATTCGAGCAAAAGCAAGAATCTGTAAATTACTTAGCTGCTTCGAAAAGTTTATCAAGTGCGCTAGGGATCGACGGTGCAATGGATGAGAAATTCATGGAGCGCGTTCAAAAAAATCAAAACAACAAAGACTCATTGCTGAGCTACGTAACGCTTTCATACCAAAACGTGAATGCCTACTTGAAAGAAGGAAAACGTACAGATGTAAGTGCGCTAATTGTAGCTGGTGCCTGGATTGAATCTTTATACTTGTCTACTCAATACGCTGGAAAAAATGGAGAAAAAGCCATGAAGCAGCGTGTTGCAGAGCAGACGTATTCTCTGAATCAACTGGTGAGTTATTTGAATCTCTTCGCAACCAGCGATCGTGTGAATCGTATGAAAGAAGATTTGACTAAACTTCAAACGATATACAAAGATGTAATTGTTGTGAGCGGTGAAACTTCCGTTGAAAAAGACGGCAAGGGTGTAACCACTATTGGAAGCACCGAAAAGGTAACCATGAGCGATGCAACCCTAGCTAAAATCGCTGCAGAAACTGTTGTCATTCGTAACAAATACATTCAATAAAAAATTCAGAAGATATCATGAAAGCATATAAAATTCTCCTGTTCTTATTGGTCTTTATTCCTTCATTGGCATCTGCTCAATGTAGACCTTTCACTAAAAATAAAGTTCTTCCAAAATTGAATGGGTACGTTCAAAACGACAGCTACAATTCAGCTCAAATGGCCCCAGGCGAAGAAGCTGAAATTATGGTCACTTTCTTTGGAGGTCGTGATTACCGTTTATTGGTAGTTGCACACCCTATTCTTGGCGATGTTGAGTTCACTGTTAGCGATATCAATGGCAAGCAGGTTTACACCAACAAAGGAGCAAAAGACAAAGAAGCTTTTGAATTCAAAATGAAAAACACGCAACAACTTGTTGTAAAGGTTAAGATCCCTGAGCAAAAAGACGCCGTGGTTCAGCATATCGGCTGCATTAGCATCGTTTCTGGATTCAAACAGTAATCGATTCGACTTGAAATAAAAAGCCGCTTAAACGCGGCTTTTTTTTATGATTTAAAATGAAGGAGTGATGAGAATAGGACTTTGTGTCTTCCTTGAATCCATCTTCTTCCAAAACCAATTGTTAATGTGATAAGAAGCAAAGGCGCTTGCTGTGCCAATGAATGCGCCAGCGGCAACATCGGTCGGATAATGCGCACCTAAATGCAAGCGCGAATAACCAATTCCGCAAGCATACATGTATGCTGGAACAGCAATATACCATTTCGGTTTAGCCAACACACAACTCGTCGCCCATTGAAATGCCGAACTTGTATGTCCAGAAGGAAACGACAAACTTCCAGCATGCGTCTTCTTGTAGATTAAATCGCCATGTGCTGTAAATGGACGCGGCCGCGCTATTCCATATTTCATTGTGATTGTGATAAATCCGTTCAAAGCTAAGCCACCGGCCATGCCAACGAACTGACGCTTTACGTAATCGTCTTTTTTCAAAACGCCTATAGTTCCTACCAATAAAGGCGTTCCAACTGTTACATAAGTAATGCTGTTTGTGTAGGCCTCCCAAAAACGATCAGACTTTTCAGGTCCTCCGTTGATCTTCGCTAAGAGATTCAAATCCCAAGCGGCTTGACCGTTCGACTTAAAACAAAAAAGCACCAAGAGCAAAACGAGCGCTTGGTGCTTTAACTGAGATGGTATCATTAATTCTCTGGTTTCACATTTGCAGAAAGATACTCTCTGTTCATGCGGGCAATGTTTTCAATGCTAATGTTCTTCGGACATTGAACCTCGCAAGCACCAATGTTGCTGCAATTTCCAAATCCTTCAGCATCCATTTGCTTAACCATGTTCAATACACGATCCTTACGCTCTGGATGTCCTTGTGGCAATAAAGCGAACTGAGAAACTTTCGCACTCACGAACAACATGGCTGAACTGTTCGGACAAGTCGCTACGCAAGCGCCACATCCAATACAAGTAGCCGCGTCGAACGCTTTATCTGCATCTTCCTTCGGAATAGGAATCGCATTCGCGTCCATGGTTCTTCCTGAAGTATTCACAGAAACGAATCCACCCGATTGAATGATACGATCGAACGCTGCGCGGTCCACCATCAAGTCTTTTACCACAGGGAAACCTTCTGCTCTCCATGGTTCAATGTAAATGGTATCGCCGTCTTTGAATGAACGCATGTGCAATTGACAAGTGGTCACTCCACGGTTCGGACCGTGTGCTTCTCCGTTGATGAACATGCTGCACATTCCGCAAATACCCTCACGGCAATCGTGGTCAAAAGCAATAGCATCTTCACCCTTGCGAATAATTTGCTCATTCAACATGTCAATCATTTCTAAGAAAGACATATCCGGAGATACACCGCCCAATTGGTAGGTCTCCATTTTCCCAGCAGCAGTGCTGTTGGACTGACGCCAAACTTTTAGCGTAAGGTTCATGTTTCCGTTGCTCATCTTATTTGTATGATCGTTGTTGAACTTTAATGTTTTCGTATATCAAATCTTCTTTGTGCATCTTCGGAGCAGATGGATCACCTGTAAACTCCCACGCAGCCACATAGCTGAATGTTTCATCTACACGCAAAGCCTCTCCCTCTTCCGTTTGGAATTCTTCACGGAAGTGACCACCGCATGACTCGTTGCGCTCCAATGCATCTAAACACATCAACTCGCCCAACTCAATGAAGTCGGCAACACGTGTAGCTTTCTCCAATTCAGTGTTTACACCCGTCATTCCTCCAGGAACTTTAACATTCTTGTAGAACTCTTCACGAATCTTGCGAACCTCAGAAATAGCGAATTCCAAACCTTGCTTGTTACGCGCCATTCCGCAATAGTCCCAAATGATTTTACCCAATTTCTTGTGGTAAGTATCAACAGTTTCAGTTCCGGTTGTTTTGAATAATCCTTCCAATCTCTCTCTTACAGCCTTCTCCGCTTCCACAAATTCTGGAGTTTTGGTTGAAATAGCACCTGTACTAATTTCATCTGCCAAGTAATTTCCTATTGTATATGGAAGTACGAAATATCCGTCTGCCAAACCTTGCATTAACGCAGATGCACCTAGACGATTAGCACCGTGATCACTGAAGTTTGCTTCACCTGCAGCGTAGCAACCTTTAACAGTTGTCATCAATTCGTAGTCTACCCATAATCCACCCATTGTGTAGTGAACCGCAGGGTAAATCATCATTGGAGTCTTGTATGGATTCTCAGCAACAATTTGCTCATACATCTGGAACAAGTTTCCGTATTTTCCTTCAACTACTTTCGTTCCTAGTTCACGAATTTGGTCTTCAGTAGCGTTGTGCAATCCTTGAACAGTTGCTGCTGTTTTACCGTAACGCATAATTGCAGAAGCAAAGTCCAGGTATACAGCCTCACCAGTTGCATTCACTCCGTATCCTGCATCGCAGCGCTCTTTCGCAGCACGTGACGCAACGTCACGAGGAACCAAGTTTCCGAAAGCAGGATAACGACGCTCTAAGTAATAATCGCGACGCTCTTCTGGGAGATCGGTTGGTTTTAATTTTTTCGCACGAATGGCTTCTGCATCTTCCTTGTGAAGTGGAACCCAAATACGTCCGTCGTTACGCAACGACTCAGACATCAATGTCAATTTAGACTGATGATCTCCACTTACTGGAATACAAGTAGGGTGAATTTGTGTGAAGCAAGCATTTGCAAACGCAGCACCTCTGCGGTGTGCACGCCATGCTGCTGTAACATTCGATCCCATTGCATTGGTCGAAAGGAAAAATACGTTTCCGTATCCACCTGTACACAACACAACTGCATGACCACTGTGACTTTCAATTTCACCCGTAACCATGTTACGTGCAATGATACCTCTCGCCTTTCCATCAACAACAACCAAATCCATCATCTCGTGGCGGTTGTACAACTTCACACTTCCTTTACCAATCTGACGGCTCAATGCTGAATACGCGCCCAACAAAAGCTGCTGTCCTGTTTGTCCTTTCGCGTAGAACGTACGAGAAACTTGTGTTCCTCCGAAAGAACGGTTGTCCAATAACCCGCCGTAATCACGAGCAAAAGGAACACCTTGCGCTACACATTGGTCAATAATACTCGCGCTTACTTCAGCCAAACGATGAACGTTCGCCTCGCGTGCACGGTAATCACCACCTTTAATGGTATCGTAGAACAAACGGTAAGTGCTATCGCCATCATTCATATAATTCTTCGCAGCGTTAATACCACCTTGCGCAGCAATCGAGTGCGCACGCCGTGGACTATCTTGAAAACAAAATGCTTTCACTTTATAACCCATTTCCGCCAAAGAGGCAGCTGCAGAAGAACCAGCCAAACCGGTTCCAACTACAATAACTTCAATGTTTCTTTTGTTCGAAGGGTTAACCAAACGAACTGAACTTTTATACTTGGTCCACTTTTGATCAAGTGGGCCTTCTGGAATTCTAGCGTCTAACTTCATTGGAAGTAATATTTAATCCGAATTATTTAACCCAACCGAGGTACATCGCAACTGGCATCGATGCGAACAAAATTGAAATCACAATTGAAAATACAGATCCTGCCAATTCAATGGTTGAAGCATATTTTCTATGGTTCAATCCTAAAGATTGAAACGCACTTCTGAATCCATGGAACAAGTGCCAGAACAAAGAGAAACACCCAAGTAAGTATATCACAACTGCTACTGGATTCTTGAACACCAACACCATTTCTGCAAATAAATTCTCGTGCATCACTCCGTCAATCTTAACATGACTCGGCATCACAGTCAATCCTGTAATGCGCGTCTTCAACCAAAAATCTTTCAAGTGAACCACTAAGAAAATAAGAATCAATGTTCCAAGCAACGCCATACTTCTTGAATAC
>Ga0315899_10005201_pt1 | contig 14053 bp, 14 predicted proteins | sample LakEriMetagenome_2_FD_203518 | JGI IMG/M metagenome (GOLD analysis project Ga0315899, IMG submission 203518) | Freshwater fungal communities from buoy surface, Lake Erie, Ohio, United States - Buoy 4 MA112 | ecosystem: Environmental > Aquatic > Freshwater > Lake | place: USA: Lake Erie, Ohio... | reverse complement strand
GAGGAACCCCCCCGCCTGTGACGCCCAATACACGATGACCAACGCCCAAGCCAGCATCGGCTTGGGAGCCACGAACCAGATGGACAGCACTAGTAGTGGAGTAGTAGACCTAGACAGGGTGTACAAGTTACAGGGGAAGGCAGTGGGACGGAGAGAGTGTAAAGAAGGGCGGGAGGGACAGGGGGATTGAAAGGGGGACGGAGAAAGGGGGAGGAGCCGACATGGCTGGGACGGCGGGTTCTTATGACGTGAACCCGACTACCGCCTCGGTCTCCTTCCCGCCGTCCGCGCTCATGCACGGGGGTATCGCGACGACATGGTGCTGGAGCGAGGCGTGCAATGGGACTGTCGAGGCGCACGCTCGCGTGATGGCGCTCGAGCAGCAGCGCGCCCGCGGCATGCGGGTGGAGCCAAGCGCGCTCGCGTCGGCGCTCCAGCGCATGGGCCTCGTTGCCGTGCAGTCTGGCGTCTTTGACCAGGCCGTGGCGGCATACGATAGACTGCTCGCCCTTGCGCATGATGACCGCACACCACAGTGGGCGGGGGTGGCGCACGGGAACCTGGGCTGCATCTCTCTCCTTTACGCCCAGCCAGACCTCGCGTACTGGCATTTTCAGCAGGAGGTGGAGCTGGCGCGCGCAAGCCGCGACAAAAAGTGGGAGGGGCGTGCGTGTTTCAAGGTGGCCAAGTGCGCGGAAATGCAGGAGCATCTGGTAGACGAGCACAAGACTGTGCGTGAGTTTCTGGAGCGCGCGCGCGACTGTGCCGAGGCTGCCGGCGATTCTGAAGGGCTGGCACGAGCCGAACGGCACCTGGCAGCCGCAAATGCCAGCCTGGGCGACGCGCAGGCGCATGCGAGCTCAGAGGCTGCGCTTACGCCCGGTGCTTCCAGAGACCTGCGCGACGAAAAGGAGGGCGCCGACCGGGGAGGGGGCGGAGGAGCAGGGGGTGACGCGCTGGCACAGGCCGCGGGCAGTGGGGGGCGGGCAGACTTTGACAGGCAGAGGCAACTGGAGGTAGGGCGGCGGCCAGGGCTGCCGTGCGACAAGCCACTTTTAGCCATGCCCGCGCATGTTACTGAGAAGGCGCTGGCTCTGCAGGACCTGCTCGACAGCGCGCGTGCGCTGGTAGTGTCGGGCGGCGCTCGCGGCGGAGGCGAGAGGGGTGAAAGGCAATCGCGCAGGGCGCTGCCGGTGCTGACATACATCCGAGCGCTTGCCGAAATCTCTGGGCGCATGACGCTCAAGGCAAAGTCGTGCTACCTGGTGGGCTCTGCGCTGTGCAATCTCAACAAACCTGCTATCGGGCTGGCCTGGCACCAAAAGGACCTCAAGTACTCGTTGCTTGCGGGCGATATCGCCGGCATGCAGCGTGCTGTGCGCAGCCTTGAGCTCCTTTTAGATGGCCACCGTTCTCGTCAGCTGGGCGACAGGACGGGGACGCAACAGCAGGCGCACCATGCCAGTCTCGCGCTCTTGCAGGAGTTGGCTCGGTACGAGACCAACGGCATGACATCTACCGGCCTCGCGCTCATCAAAGATCTCCTCCGCGACCCGCCTTGCGCGCCTGTGCACCCGCCTCGCACGGACGATGCGCAAGCCCTCACCAATCACGTGGTTGTCAAGGCCAATCCGCACAGCGGCCCAGGAGGCGCGCCAAACGCGCCGGTCCCTGACAGAGGCGCGGCGGCAGTGGGAGGGGCCAAGGAGGGGACGCGAGGTTTGATGGCCGGGGCTGGCGGCGGGAGCGGGCATGGTGCTGTTGAGGCCACAGGCGGAAGAGGAGGAGGACTTGGCAGAGGTGCCGAGGCAGAGGCGGCGGTAGCTGCAGCGGCTGCTGTGCCTTTGCCTGAGCCGTCCATTGTCGGTGCCAAGCAGGTTCGGTCATGTGCCGCAGAGAGAGCGAGCGAGCGAGCGAGCGAGCGAGCGAGAGACAGGGGGGAGGGAGAGTGATGGAGAGCGCGCGCGCAAGAGAGAGTGTGAGTGCATGTGTGCAAGTTTGCGTTGCCATTGTTCTTTGGTTTTTTGTGCATCTTCTTTTGTGCGCTTCCATGTGGTTGTGTATGTGTATGCGTAAGTGTTTGTGTGTGTGTGTTTGTGTGCGTGCTTGTGTTTGCGCGCGCGAGTGTCTGCGCCTTGCCCATGGTCTGTGTGTATGCGCGCGTGCGAACAGGGACACCTGAAGCAAAGGGTAGGGCTGCTCAACACGTGGAAAGACAGGCATGTGACCATTTCCAACGGCCGCATGAGCATCCGCCGCGTGATGCAGCAGCCGCGGGAAAAACGCATGACCAGGTATCCTCCTCCTCATATGACTTGACATACATCCTCCTCCTCATATGACGCGCAAACCGCATGAGCAGCATTGCATCCTTCTCCACGTCGCGCAAGCAGTACGAGGACGGCGGCGCGCAGGAAGATTCTGTGGCGCAAGAGGCCGATGTCGCAGGGAGCACTGTGATAGCTCGAGACTTTGGCCGGCAGCCCTTCGGCTTTGAGGTCAAGTTACTGCCACCTGGCAAGCCTGTGCATTTGGCAGCTGCCAGCCTGCAAGAGCGCAGTCAGTGGATTGAGGCGTTGACGCTGGCAGCCGAGGGCTCCCTGGGCGCGTTCATCTCGTCGTTGGGCCTGCTGCTTGTGCAGCACAGCGTCAACAAAGCAGTCCGCATCGAAAACGTGCAGGTTGGCAGCGCGGCGCACGCATCGGGCGTCATCTCGCGCGGGCATCTTGTCCTCGCCGTCCTCCCGGTGGTCGCCGAGGCCTTCGCAAACATGGAAATCAAGGCCATCGTTGCACTGCTGCATGGTCCACCCGGGTCCAAAGTCACGCTCAACATGCGCGACCCGGGCAATTCCCATGCCCCGTATGTCGTCACTCTCGAGCGCCGTCTGCCTCTGGCCCCGCAGGTGGTGGGGGCGGTGGCAGGAAGCCAAGCGCGCTTACCTCTGCCGGGCGCGGGCGCTTTGGGCAAGGGAGAGCAGGGCGCGGCAGCTCGTGAGGAGGGCACGGCAAGAAACGATGTGAAGCGTACAGAGAAAGATTCTTAGGGAGTTGTTGCGCACATCGTGATGCCGCTCGCACTTTTACTTATTTCAATAAACACCGGTGAGCGCACGGGGAAGAGAGAGAGGGCGGAGGGCTTTGCGAGCCCGAGTCGCTGCAAGCGGGTGCGTGTGCGCGCGAGATAGCCATTTCCCTTTCATCCGACTCAAATCAAGGGGGTTCGCACAAAGTTGACTCTCCCTCTATGAACGAATCCCCGTTATGGATAGTTCTTAATAAAGCTCTCTCTCTCTCTCTCTCTCTCTCTCTCTCCAGTTCGCTGGCAAGGAGCGCTCAAGGTCTAGCTAGAGCAAAATCACCGACTCCCTGGCGTCCCTCTGCACGCAGCCAAGCCCAGACAGCGACGTGCCAGTGCATGGTAGTATACATGTTCATGATCATGATATTATGATACAAGAACGATCATCACCATCATCAGTCTCTGACTGCATGGAGAAATCTGCGCATGTAATCCGAATTTGCGTCGAATGTACAGACCACCGCAAAAGTGGAGTCATCTGCGAGGAGCTGCCAAACTTTGGAGTGCCTCGGCCGTGCGGGATCTGTCTGGACTTGGTCAAAATTCAGGCCCAGTACAATGTTCCGGTGGCCATGGGCGTGGCGGAAGCGGCGGATCACTGGCACATCGTGGCTGAATCCACACGTGCCGTGTTATGTTTCAAGAAAATTGCCGCCACCTGCACAAGGTTGTGGACAAGGTTGAGAGTGAAGCGAGAGATTATTTGGTAATTCGGGACCGCGGTGTGTCAATACGGCTTGCTCGATTCTGCGGTTGGGCGTTTTATTAATTACATTAGAATTAACCCCTTTGAAAATTGCAACAGATACAATCAGAAAATGTCGTGATTCATGCCAGCATGCTGCCCTCGTTGCATGCATCCTCATCCTCCCCTCTTCTCCTCTCCTCTCTTTCCTCGTCCTGGAAAAATTCGCGTTCGAAGAAGCGCTTACATGTACGCGTGAGCGACGAGCGCCCGTCACGCCACTCACGCGGAGAGGGCGCCCTTCAGTTGAGATGCGTGTGCGTAGTGGTTGATGTCCTCGAAGGGGGTGGGGGAGAGAGAGAGGAGAGAGGGATGGAGAGGGAGAGAGAGGGGACAGGGGGGGGGGGGGAGACAGAGAGAAAGCGAACCTAGAGAGGGAGGGAGGGAGGGAGGGAGAGAGAGAGAGAACGGACCAAGGACCACCACCTGCACCTCCGCCGTTCCACGGAACCCACCTTTCCTCTTCAGCCTCTCACCTCCCTGCTCCTCTTCTTGCCATGGCACAGCCGTGGGCAGCAGAGTTCAAAAAGGAAGGGCGGCTTCGTCATCCTCCCACCGGTTTTGATCTGTCATCACAGGAGCAGTTCATCCGATGCCCCAGGCTGCCTAAGCCATGGCCCATCACGCCTAAGTCATTGCCTAGATCATTGCCTAAGCCCCGTTACACGACTCTGCCCTATTTAAATCTGGTTGCACTGGTGCGCGGGGGGCAAGGTCGACGATGTATGTCCGTGAGGCTACGGGGCAGGCGATCAGACGTATGCCAAGGGGTGAGCCCTAAAAAGGGTGCACATGCCCTCGCGATACATTGCGTGCATTCTATAAACTTGGAACACAATCATATGCGCACATATCTACAGCGACACTTACCTACAGCGAACAAATGTAATACATATCAAACATACAGACCCACACACACATACAGACCTATACACACATATAATTGCAGTCAGACCCTTGTCACGGGCAGATTCTCAAGATATTTAAAGGCAGAAGTGCCAGCACATCTTATGGCGCACGCGATGCGTACATGATGCTATACACACATGTACACACGTAAAGGCAGATGACAGCGCATTTTATGATACACCGTAACAGCGGATGTTTGAAAAAACTTACTGTAGTCATTCCAGAACTGGATGAACTCGTCCTTGTCTATTGTTCCCCCACCATCTTTATCTGCACACCATGCCCAATCCCACACTTAGCAGTACCTAAACGCACGCGCGCTCTCGCAAGCGCGCGCGCGCGTATACACAGCGTACACACACACTTGTCAGGAGCGCAACCCAGCCCTCATTGTATCTCAAATTCGTTAGAGAAGACGGCAGGAAAGGTGGGGGGCTTAAGGCGAACGCTAGAGACCTATCGCCAAAAGCATGGCCTTGGTTTCGTCGGGGTGTAGCCAGATGCCCATTTCAAAAAGCCCTCGTACTATCTCCCCCCTGAAAGATTCAGATGCAGTAAGATAAGATCATTCCTTGATTTGGAGGGTAGCGGGATCCCGGGAGGTGAAACAAGTACGGGGTGTGGGTAAATAAAATACAATCGAGACCGGTCAAGGTCACCACCGCCATCGCGGTCAAGCTTCTTGAGAGCGGCCTGTGGCGAAGGGAACTTTTCCTTGAGTTTGGACACGATCCGGCGAAGCTTGTGCTCGCTGATCCATCCATTGTCAGGTGGCTCATGCAGTGGTCCTGGTGTGTGCGCAGGCACATGCGATTTCTTTGATGCACGCACGTTCGCACAGAAGCGCTCGGGCAGGCAGCACCGGCACACCACTGCTTCCTTGGATGGTTTGCCGCTGCTTCCTTGGATGGTCTGCAACCAGCCACGAGCGAGGCAGCGCCACGGCGAGGCAGCGCGCGGGCAGGGAGCGAGACTACAGAAAGGTGCACAGACACTGCTTCCTCGCCTAACGCCCGGGCGCTGGCGCCTATTTGCTCCGGGCGTTAGGTGCGTTGCCATATAGGGGGTGACGGGACACCCTCACCCCATAGGCAACGCAACAGGGAGCGAGACACCAGAAAGGACAGACACTGCTTCCTCACGACCAAACACGATAATACACGCACACGCACACGCACACGCACACGCACAAGCACACGCACACGCACGTTTGTGCAAGAATCTGTTACCTTCCAAGTCCTTTGAGTATTTCGAAAGCCAGGTGGGCATGAACACAGAATTTTCGCCAAATGCAAAGCTCCAGGCTGGAAAAGTAACCGAGTCGTTGTTGGTCAATGACCCGTCTTTGTAGAAAACCTGCAGCACAAAGAGCGAAGACGTCCCATCATTGAAGTTTTCAGGATAAGGAGAGAACGCCGCTCACATCTGTCGCCTGCGCCAACCCACGCAACACACAGCGACACACGAGTGCAGCATGCAGCTTCCCCCAGTGCCATCCTCCTGGTTCGACCCACACCCTACGTACCGATTTGTCGTGGTCCCACGCGCCCTGTTCGCGAATTTTTCTGATAATGCGAGCTTCGCGATTGTAATAAACTTGGAGAACGCCGCTTCGCGGAACATCGCTCAGCCAGGTTGCAGGGAGTCCATCACTCCCCCAGGGCGGCACTTGAAAATCTAGCATGACCTCGCCACAGTTTTGGCCTGGCTCTTTCACGCTGAGGTGTACGATCTCTTGCAATATCCAGCGCTGCTCAGGGTCGCTGAGATCGAGCTGCACGCAAAAAAGGAATCAAGAAGCACTGATGCGTCACACAGATACTACTTGAAGAGTGTAATGATAGAAGCTGACTCCGAGGCTGCGGAAATCACTTACCTCGTAGTAGTCACATGCGACCGACTCGTCCCACAGATTCACCAGCCCAATGCGATGCCGGAGCACTTTGAACTCATTAATACTCAGCTCATGTTGGATATACTTAAACGCATGCCAGTCAACCGTGCGACCAAAGCAAGTGACGACGAGTTCGACACGCGCAAGAGGCGTCTTCAGCCGCCGGAGCAGCCGTCGTACCTGTCTGCAGGTAAAGACAATGGTTTCAGACCATCGCCGCACAACTGCCACATACTGCGGCTCGTCCTCTTGCTTGAGCAATGGATCGAGCTCGCGAAGACACTGGCTAAAAAACTTTTCTTGTGTCCACGGCTCTTCTGTGTCTGTGGGCTTGCGGAGGCTCACAAAATCGAATTCGAGTGTTCCGCGATGGGGAACCTTCCAGGACATGTCAAACTCCATTGGCCGTTTGTCGAACTTGCAATTTCTCCACACACGCTCTATGGCATCCCGCTTGCCCGCTGGAGTGCGTCTCTTGTAGTATTCTTCCATCTGCGTCAGCCTCTTCGCCTGCTCGCCGCGGCATTCTATCAGACGCAAGCAAATCTCGCGCTCGGCCTTCTCATGCAGCCGCAGCCTATAGTGCCCTGTTGGATTGTTGCGCGTAAAGCTCATTGATGTAACACCCAGGATCTTCTCGGCAACCGAACGAGCATCGGGATCTAGGAGATCTATACACTCTGTGGCACGCGTCGAGTCGGCAAGCTTGTGGTAGCAAACTGCCACAAAGGTACCACGCGTCTGGATTAGCTCTTTATCACGCATGTTCCATTTCAGGGCCTCCAATAGATCCTCGACCTGTTGAAACGAAACAACGGTGTCAATGGCAATGTATAGATCCATGGCTTCTGCGCGCTCTTGGTGATGGTTCTTGGGGTCTTGAAACGCAGCTTTCAAGTGCTCGAATGATGGACCATCGAGAGAGTCACTTTTCTGGTCACGCACCCGGACCGATGCAAACTTGAATCGCAGGACACCGCTTGACGGGATTTTCCACTCACTCTCATCGGGATTGACGAGGCGGCACGGGTTGCCGTCCTCATCTTTGCTTTCGTATGATGGAAGCGCGATGGTGTACCTGTTGTCATCGAGCATGGCATTGGCCGGCGGCCGCGCCTGAACTTTCAAGAGATCCATATTGATCACCCTGGTCTGATCCAGAGCAACAAAGAAACCTTTGCCCACGGCGTGTAGCCGAAGCAAACTTTTCAAGATGCCGCCCGAGAATCCATCGGTCATGTCGAGTTCGTAATTGCCGGCTGGTTCTTGGGCATCTAAAGCATTCTTGATGCCGCTTCCATGGTCGCAATTGTGGAGGCTTAATTCGGGTGGGATGTCTTGATTCTGCCCTGCTGTTTTGGCAGCCTTCATTAGTATGCGAATCCCTGACATGCCAATGGGGTTGCCGTCCAAGATTATTTTTCCTATGCGCCCATTGCCCTCCAGGTGGCTAGCAAGTGCAGTTGCCCCCCGCAAATTGATACGATTGTAGCCTATATTGAGCACGTCCAAACCACTGGTTCTCTCAATGGAAGAAGCTAGGGCGCCGCACGGCCCCTGATCACCAAACCCATTCCAGGACAGGTTGATCTCGCGCAAAATGTCGTTATCCCCCAGAGCCTCAGCCACAGCTTGGGCTCCCAGTCCGCGTATCATGTTGGAGCTGCAGTCTAGATACGTCAAGGTCCTGTTTTCACGAATCATCTGCCCGAGGGCCGTGCCGGCGCACATTTCTGCTTTGTTTTCAGACACGTCTAGACTCAACAGGTCTCGGTTGACCTTGACTGCTTCAGCGAGCTTTGCTAGAGCCTTGTCGCCGATGGCATTGTTGTTGATGGACAAATGCTGCAGCCTGATACGTTCAGAGGAGAACAGGGGAAACATGGCGAGACATCCTTTGTCACGAAGGTTGTTGCTCCCGATTCTCAACGTCGTCAGGCACCAGTTGCTTGTTTCAACCAGTAAACACTCCATCAATATGACGCAACCGGACTCCTGCAAGTCATTTTCACAAACATCTAGGACCGTGATCGGTTCATCGCCCAGGCGTTCCCTCACATAATTCACATCGTGTGCCTGCTCACCCAGGTAGTCTTTTGTCGCAGCCATCGCATCCATTATCGCTGACATTGCATGCGCTGTGAGGCCATGTTGAGAAAGGTCTAGAGTGTTGGAATCCTTGCTCTTAATAAATTTCGATATCTGTAAAAGACAAAACAAACGCATCATGAACCGAATCAATTGGCACTCGACCCGCCCTCACGCATGCACACGGACTCTAACATGCAAATGCACCCTAACACTTCCAGACATACACCAAAATGCACATGCACGTATGCACGATACCGTCGACATTGCGACAGGCACGACGCGGTTGTACGAGCATGCCGCCAAGTACTGGTCTGTCAGTGCGACACGGTGTTTTTGGCATGTTTTTGAAAAAACCCTCCAAGCTTCGAAGGTCATCTTGGTGTACATGTTCATGAGGCGAGAAAATCTGATTCTCACCGGGTGGTCCGGCGCCAAACCTAGCGAGAGGGGGACAAGGGAGGATGTTGGCAGGCAGGGAAGGGAGACAGCGAGGCAGAAAATAGATGATGTGAGAAGAGAAGTCGGATTGGTGGATTCGGATGTGGTCGAAATAGATGCAAGAGATGCCGTGTGCCGTACCTGACGTGAGAGTCTCAAGCTGCATTCTGTCGCGTATGTCTTCCACAAAGTCAACGGTAAGGGTGTGTCCATGCTTCGTCGCCAACGTGTGAATCACATCCATGGTCTTCATTTGCGAGTCAACGAGGTTTTTTACCTCCTGTACGAGTTTCAGACTTTCTTCGTCTGCCAACCAGTATGGGGGTCTCATCTTTTCCTCTCTTTCCTTTCTCCCAATCCTCGTTCTGGACAAATCTTCACCTCTTACATCCTCTCCTTGATCTACGTAATTGAACTCTTCGTCCTTTTGCTGCTCATCTTCGCCTTCAACTTCATGCGCCAGGATATCAGGCTCCTCATCAGAAGAAAGCTCCTCCTCCTCTCCCATGTCGACGACAACCTCGGGAATATGCTTGGCGGCTGAGAGAGCTCTGACAGTCTCCTCTTGCTGCATACGCTCGGCATGTGTGACGAGGGCATGCGCAGCGGTCTGTGGTAGCACTTGCATCCTGCTGGGAAGTGAGGGCATGCCAGCACGTTTAATATCACGTTTGTCCTTCACGTGACCGCGTTTGAATAATTCAGCGACAAGTTCATCCATCCACAGGCGCTGTGCAATCTCGTACACCCTGTTCGTGGTCTCGGCTCGAAGTTCGTCGTCAAATATACTTTCGAGACACGCAAGCGCCTTGCTCTTTTCGCCCATTTTGGTAGCGATAACAACTATTTCAGCCGTCAGCTTTGGTATAGATCGGTAGGTCACTGTGATTGACATCTTGCTCGGATCGGAACCCGGGACATCTTTGAGAATCTGCTCATTGAGGCCAGGCACGGGAGAAAAAAATTAGACAGCCTGCGCGTGATACTGGCATGCGCACCAGCATGCATACATGCGTTCTGTGTCTGCGCACATGAGAACATTGACCTGCCCAATGTCGTTGGCGTCGCGCATTGCGGTATAAATTGCGGCGAGTTGATCGACGTACGATAAAGTGCGCCACTTGAGAATGCCGCCCACATCATTTGATGCGTTTTCGACCCAGCGTTTTGGAAAGATCTTAATCGTGTCGTGACACATTCGCTCTGCCACTTGCTCTGCCACTGACATATTCTTAAAATCCGAGTTGCTGCCTGTTGTAACTCTCGCTTGTTGTGAGGACGACTGACGCATTCTTGGCGTTTCAGTGTTAGCCCAGATTCCCCTCTCGGAATCAAACTCTGCAAACAGGTCATCATCGGAATTCTGGGATGTACAGTGAGATGCTGTGGGAGATGCCATTGGACAATCAAGGTCCTTGTGCATCTGCTGCACTTGCGAGTCTATTTGCTGCAGTTCCCGCTCCATGACCCGGCACGAGGTACGTCGCACCTGCAAGTTGTGGGCATCCTCCACGCATGCACTCTTACTGAGAGCGTCCACAAGCACTCCCCTCCGAGCGTACGGAATTCCTTTATTCAGTGCTTCAGCAGCCGAAAACTGGTCCTCCCCACGAGCCCGAAGCTTTGTGACCTCTGCCATCCACTGCTCTTTCCGGATATCAAGCCCCTCCTCTGACCACCGCGACATCGGGCGAGTTGGTACTGCAGTGCGATACCGAGTACACACTTTTTTCGTGACAGTAATGGAATCGTCGACGCGCACCAGTGATCTTCCCGAGGTGGCTTTTACACGCAGCAAAGATCCTGGATGTGCAGCAGCAAGCGTATCCCTCGCTAAATCTCTCACAATTTCCCCTGCAGTGGCAGGTGGCAGAGAACTCGATGTCTTGTGCCATATTGAGGAGCGGCTAGGAGAGAGGGTCGTGCAGATGTAAGTCGGAGACATTGGCAGAAGCCCGGCCGGCGATTGCGGATGTTCCGCAAAGTAGAACCTGCAGTTGGACAAATATGTCAAGGACGCATATGCGCAGCCTTCTTCGAGTCCAAGCATGGAGTAGTGATTTATGTACCCGAGCACGTGCAGCCATTCGTCTCGCTCCCTCTCATTCGCTGACGCCAGGCGCATCGTGCCAGTAGACACCTGCAAGATGGGTTTCGCATTTCAGAAGCATCTCTGCATGACTGATGGCAAACATGTATGTTCTAGCACTTGCCCGCCATTGAAATGGCCAGTAACGGAGTTCTAGAGTCTTTTAATCATGTTAAATTGGTACCTCCAACCGAATTCCAAACGGCCACTGAGTGTCAAACAATTGCGCGGAAAGATGAGAGCAATCGCCGTTTTTCAGGCAAAACTCAACGCCGGCACCTTGATCAATATGCACACACGCGCATCCCCCCCCGCGCATGCACACACACATACACGCGCGCACACACACATTTCGCACACATAAGTGTCAGCATCGAGCACGTTCTTATGTATTCCCCTGACTTTAAGACCTCCGCACCTTCAACATTATCGTCGCTTATTGTTCCAGAGTTCTGATTTGACTCCCGTATGATCCCATGGTAGACGGTAAGATTATCATCCAAAACCAGATACATCTTTTTCCAATATCGCGCATCCAGCGAGTTGACCTTTGAAGTGTGCACGTACAGCCAACCTCTTCGCCGCCTCCCAGAGGCGTCTTGCGACTTGCTGTACTCCCATACGTCTGCACAAGTTTCCGACGTCAGCTCCAAAAATTAAAAAAAAATTACATGACACACAACTGCGCTGCAAATTAGCCATTCCCTACCTTCGCGCTCGCCCTCTCTCCAGCTCTCAAAGTGCAATCCCTTGCTGTCAGAGGACGTTGGGCCCAACTTTGGCGAGCCAAGGATCAGCTGATCCACCGATTTGCTCCTCGGCTCCTCGGCCTTTCTTGTCGGTCTCCGCTTAGGTGACTTTTGGGTTGGAGAGCCGCGCCGTGCTAGAACGCCAGCCGTATACGTTGCGTCGTATAATCCGTAATGGTCCGCACCTGAATGGTGTTTTGGGCCGGTAAATTGCGCGCGTGATAACACGCATACGAGCGGACGCACGCACATGCCCACACGTACGCACGCACGCACGCACGCACGCACGCAAGCACTCGAACACACATGAACGTGCGCTGTTTCCTTACTTGTGCGCACTCGTTCGCATACGATGCGCTCTCCATAAAACTGCTTGAGCGCCGCCGGACGATAGTCTATAGTCTTGTCTACAAGCTCTGGTATCAAGTTGGAAGCCTTGACGAGCGAAATGGTAATGGACGGGGTCGAAGGAGCCCGGCCCACGACCGGGGGTGCGGTCGTGGGCTGCTGCGGACTGCTTTTGTTCGGGCTCGAGGTGGAGATTCGTTTCGGCCCGGGCACTCGGCGAGGCACGGGAGATGGTAGTGCTGCTTCCACCTCCAGCATCACCCTCTTCATTTCAAGGGGCGCCCCCCGGGGCCGGAGGGCGGTACAGTGCTGCTTCGACTGTAGTAGTGTAGTGCTGCTTCGACCTCCAGCATCTCCCTCTTCATTTTCAAGAGGCGCCCCCCGGGACAGCGAGATAGTGAGAGCACGAGAGCCCGGCCACTGAGAAGCGTGACCGCGAGCGCCCTCTGCGCTGTTTCGCCGGACCATGCTCGTCAGCAGATCGAGCTCCTGGGTCAGTCAGCACTTTACCGTGCACGCGGACTGCACGCCCACTATGCTCTTCGTGCGTCCGCGGGCACATACACCACGATGCTGGTTCGCTCCATGACCAGTTAGCTGGTTGGACCCGGTCAGTAGCGGCGTAGTAGTACAACCGCTGAAGTTTTCCGAAGAAAAACCTTGAAACATGACTTCCCCTCCGCTGCGGGCGCTGCTGCTAGTGGCGCAGATGGTGAGTGTGATTGGGTATCGCACGCGTCTCCGCCGTTGACAGCGCTCTATCTGCGTCATGTGCGGCGGAACGAGAGGAGCTGGAACGAGAGGGAGAGGGGGTTCGATCCAGGCATACGTGACTGCTGTCCCCACGTGTGTGTGTGTGTGTGTGTGTGTGTGTCTGTGTGTGTGTGTGTGTGTCGTACGCGTTCCCTTCGCTGCAGTCTGGAGCGTAGTGCAGTATCAGTTTGATCCATGCATACGTGACGGCTGTCTCCGTGCAGACCTGACCTTTGTTCCATGCAACGCAGACTGGCGTGCATTGCTTTGCCGGGGCCCCATCGGCCTCGCGGCCACCGCTGTCGCGCCCCGCCCACCATGCTGTCAGGTCGCGATGCCCATCCAACCTGTAGACCAGCGTGATGCCGCCATGCGCACGCCTGGCATTCTGCCCTGATGGGGCTCGCGGCGTCTGTCGTGCGGCGTGCGCCGCTGCATGACTTGGCAGGTTGGCAACCGCTGCTGCTCCCTTGCGGATGAGCGGCGGCGGCACCGACGACAAGATGAGTGTGGGCTTCCTCGGGATGGGCATCATGGGCGTCCCCATGAGCATCAACCTCCTCAAGGCCGGGTACTCAGTGACTGTATGGAACCGCACGCCAGACAAGTGCGCGCCCGCGGTGCAGGCGGGCGCCATGCAGGCAGCCACAGCGTCCGAGGTAGTCAAGAGCTGTGACGTCACATTTGCCATGCTTGCTGACCCCGTCGCCGCAGAAGCCGTCGCGCTGGGCCCCGATGGCGTGCTTGAGGCCATGTGTGCGGGCAAGGGGTACGTCGACGTGTCAACAATAGACCCCGCCAGCGCGGCCAAGATCGCGGCGGCGATACGCGGCAAGGGCGGCGCATACCTCGAGGCCCCCGTCAGCGGTAGCAAAAAGCCAGCCGGTGTGTGTGTGTTTGTGTGTGTGTGTGAGAGAGAGAGAGAGAGAGAGAGTCTATTGTATATCTACAAATA
>Ga0315899_10005200_pt1 | contig 14054 bp, 14 predicted proteins | sample LakEriMetagenome_2_FD_203518 | JGI IMG/M metagenome (GOLD analysis project Ga0315899, IMG submission 203518) | Freshwater fungal communities from buoy surface, Lake Erie, Ohio, United States - Buoy 4 MA112 | ecosystem: Environmental > Aquatic > Freshwater > Lake | place: USA: Lake Erie, Ohio... | reverse complement strand
ACGGTCCGGCCTTCGGGATCGAGAGGGGCGAAGGGCTCGAGAGAGCGAGACAGCGTGTTGAGGAAGCGCAGAGGCATGGTAGCGGGCGATTCGACGGGATGGTTAGACGGTATCGGGGAGGAGAACTGAGGCAACGGCGAGCGCTGCGATGCCTTCACCGCGTCCGAGGAACCCCATGCGTTCGTTGGTGGTGGCCTTGATGCCGACGCGGGCGGCGGGGATGCCGAGTGCAGCGGCGAGTTTATCGCGCATGGGGGTGAGGTGAGGCCCAATTTTCGGTGCCTCGCAGATGAGCGTGGAGTCGATGTTCACGAGGCGAGCGCCCCGGTCGGAGAGGAGGGCGACGGCGTGCGAAACGATGCGCAAGGAGTCGATACCGCGGTACCGTTCGTCCGTGTTTGGAAAATGGAAGCCGATGTCGCGTTCACCGATTGCGCCGAGGATTGCGTCCGCAATGGCGTGGCAGAGGACATCGGCATCGGAGTGTCCGTCTAGGCCTTGGTGATGAGGAATGGTCACGCCGCCGAGGACGAGTGGGCGACCGTCGGCGAAGCGGTGGACATCGTAGCCGATGCCGGAGGCTGGCAGGGAGGGAGCGGACATGGGCGCGTCAGATGTTGATGTCAATCAGCCCGTTCCACGCGCGGATTGCGATTTTGTCGGGATTGCCGGTACTGGGGGTTATCTCGATACGGCCGCCCGCATTTTCGAGGAGGATTTTGCCGGCGGCGATGTCCCAGAGATTGACGGAGGACTCGATGTAGGCGTCGAGGCGTCCTGAGGCGACGTAGGCGAGATCGAGGGCGGCGGATCCCATGAGGCGGCATTTGCGGACCCTGTGAACGAACTTTTCGAGGGTTGCGGTTGCGGTGGACATCCGAGAAGCGTCTTTGGTCATGCCGACGGAGACGGCGGCGTCTTCGAGGCGGTTGCGGGTACTGACGCGGACGGGGTTTCCGTTGAGGAGGGTGGGTGCGCCGAGATGGGTTTCCCAGAGTTCGTTGCGCATGGGGTCGAGGATGACGCCGACTTGGATTTCCTCGTTGAGCCGAGCGGCGATGGAGATGCAGAAGTGGGGGATTCCGTAGAAGTAGTTCACGGTGCCGTCGATGGGATCGATGATCCATTGCCAAGGGCTGGATTGGTTTCCGGAGACGCCCTCTTCGCCATAGATGGCATGGTCGGGAAATGCCTTGAGGATGATGTTAGCGATGAGGTCTTGGCATTGAACGTCGAGGTCGAGCTTGATGTCGTGCTGGTATGCGGCGGCGACGTCGGGAGCGGAGCCAAAGTTTGAGCGGAGAAGTTCGCCCGCCTCACGGGCAGCTTGGATGGCGGTGGCGAGAATGTTCTGCATAGGGGGACGAGGATAGGAGCGTGCGCGGTGAAGCGTCAGTAAATTCGCGAGTCAGCGAGGGGGACGGCCTTGCGGGTGGTATTAAAAAAGCAAACGCGGAAGAGGAGACCTCTTCCGCGTCGTGGACGACTCCTCGCGGAGCGTCATGCTTTGCAAGTGCTTACTTTGCAGCTTTTTTAGCTGGAGCCTTCTTCGCAGCAGCAGGCTTTGCAGCGGGTTTCGCTGCAGCCTTCTTCGCGGGGGCCGCAGCTTTCTTCGCCGGAGCCTTCTTCGCAGCTGCGGGTTTCGCAGCGGCTTTCTTCACCGGAGCCTTCTTCGCAGCAGGTTTTGCAGCGGGTTTCGCTGCAGCCTTCTTCGCAGGAGCCTTCTTTGCAGCCGCGGGTTTTGCAGCGGGTTTAGCCGCAGCTTTTTTAACCGGGGCTTTCTTCGCGGCTGCGGGTTTCGCAGCGGCTTTCTTAGCGGGGGTTGCCATTCAACAAGCACCTCCTCTCCGCCCGAGGAAGCGGGCTGGGTTAGTTCCAGAGTTCATCATTGCTCTGGGGCCATTTGTTTACGATTGAGGCTCAATAGCGTCAACCGAATACGCGATGAAAGATGCGAAAATCTTTTTCGCCATCATCCACTTACGCGAAGCGCTGCTGAACTGCGGCCAGGATTTCAAACAACTCTGCGAGGCGTCCTTCGCCTTCATATCCACATGCCAGTAAACCACTTGCAGGCCCAACAAATTGAGCGCCGCGCTCGCTCAAGGTGTTGCGATTTGCGAGCGTTGCGGGATGATTCCACATCTTTCCGTTCATCGCGGGAGCGATGAGCAGCGGACACTTCGCGGCGAGTGCAATCTCGGTGAGTGGGTGGGATGCGAGGCCATGCGCGAGTTCTGCGATGACGTTGGCGGATGCGGGTGCGATGAGAAGAAGGTCTGCGGCATCTGCGAGCGCGATGTGGCGCGGAATCCAGTTGGATTCATCTGAGGCGTCGTGGGTTACAACAGGATTGCGCGAGAGTGTTTGGAGTGTGAGCGGTGTGATGAACCGAGTTGCGCCCGGGCTCATCACCACGTGCACGGACGCGCCCATTTTCACAAGTTGGCTCGCGATGTCCGCGCTTCGGTAGGCGGCGATGGATCCGCACACGCCGAGCACGATGGTTTTCCCAGCTAGGGTCTGTGACGTTTCCATGCGAGTGCGATGTGGGGTTAAGTGAGGAGGCGGGCGCTTCGGTTTCGCTCCGACAACATGATTGCGCGGAACTGTTCGAGGTCCGCTTCCGGAGAAGTGCTCAGGATTCGGAACGCGTATCGGTTCCACTGCGCCATCTCATTGACCGCGTTTGAGATGCGGATTGCCAGCTGTTCCTCCGTTTCAGTACCCCGCTTGCGGAGTCGCTGCTCTACCAACTCCACTGAACCGGGGGTTAGGAAAACGTCGACGAGCGCGGAGAGGATTCTCGGGTCGTTCGAACGCCGAATGGATTCAGCACCTTGGATATCGATGTCGAGAATGACGTCGTGCCCTGCGTCGAGGTGCTCGAGAACGGCACTTTTTTTTGTGCCGTAGAAGTTTCCGTGAACTTCAGCCCACTCCAGCAGGTTGTCGTTCGCGATTTCCTGTTCGAACTGGGAACGGGTGAGGAAGTGATAGTCAGTGCCGTCCACTTCGCCCGGCCGAGGGGCGCGGGTGGTGCAACTCACGGAGTACTGGTGATCGCCGAAGGGTTTGAGTCGCTTGAGCAGCGTGCTTTTTCCGCCACCGGATGGCGCGGAAAGGACGAAAAGAATGCCTTGTCGCTTCGGTGAGAGGGAGTTGTTCATGGGTCACTCGATGTTTTGAACTTGTTCGCGGATGCGTTCGAGTTCGGCTTTCGAACTGACGATGAGGGCCGAGATGCCAGAGTGCGCGCATTTCACTCCGGTGGTGTTCAACTCACGCGCAAGTTCCTGACAGAGGAAATCAAGCGTGCGGCCAGGTGCAGCCTCCGTCCGCAACCGGGTCTCGAACTGGGTGATGTGGGCGTCGAGCCGCGTCAGCTCTTCGGTGATGTCCGAGCGATCGGCAAACAGGGCGAGTTCGCGCTCGAGCCGATCGGGGTCGGCTTGAAGCTCGACGCCGGCTTGTTTGATGCGATCGAGCAGTGCGGTTCGTTGTCGAGCTGGTACGTCCGCTGCCAATAGACGAATGTTCACGACCGATTGCGTCAGGGTCTGAAGTCTCTGAAGAAGGTCGTTCTGGAGGATAGCTCCTTCTTCCTCGCGCATGGTGTTGAGCGATTTCAGTGCGTCTGACAGTGCTTTTTCGAGGACAGGCGCCACGGCCTCTGGGGCGAGAATTTCTTCGGGAGAGCGAAGAATGCCCGGAGCTTTGAGGAGGGTGTCGATGGACAGTTCGCCTGAGAGTGAGAAGTGGTCTTGCAACCTGCGCGCAGCGGCGACGACGCGGGCCGCTGCGTCAAGGTCGACAGAGGTCTCCGCAAGCGCGCCTGGGGCTGGGCTGATGCGAATGGACAGGTTGATTCGTCCGCGCGAGATGCATGCTGCGACGCGATCGCGCAGCACGGGTTCGAGCGGTGCGAGTGAGCGGGGCAGGTTCGAGGCGACGTCGAGCTGCCTCCGGTTCACGGAGGCCGCTTCGACGAGGATTTCGCACGAGGCGCCGCTGGCAGAGGCGCGTCCGAACCCGGTCATGCTGCGAATCATGGCCGTGTCACTTCAGGAGGATTGACGCTGCTTGTGCGACGTCTTTGTCGCCACGGCCTGACAGGTTAACGACCATGATGGAGTTGGGATCCATGGTGGGTGCTACCTTGAGCACGTGCGCGATGGCGTGGGCGGACTCGAGCGCGGGGATGATGCCCTCGGTTCGCGAAAGGCGGGTGAATGCATCCAGAGCGGCATCATCGGTTGCGTAGTCGTAATCGATTCGGCCTTGATCCCGCAGGTAGGCGTGTTCGGGTCCGATGGCCGCGTAATCGAGCCCAGCGGAGACCGAGTGGGTGAGTTCGATTTGACCGTCGTCATCGGCGAGAACGAACGTTTTTGTTCCTTGGAGAATCCCGAGTTTACCGCCGTGGAAACGGGCGGCGTGTTCACCTCGCTTGATGCCGAGGCCGCCGGCCTCGACGCCGGTCATCTTGACGGATTCGTCGTTCAGGAACGGCCAGAAGAGTCCGATGGCGTTACTGCCCCCGCCGACACAAGCGACGAGGAGGTCAGGAAGGCGGCCTTCTTTTTCGAGAATCTGCTGGCGTGCTTCGTCCCCAATAACCCGATGGAAATCACGGACAATCATTGGGTAAGGGTGCGAGCCGAGGGCGGATCCGAGGATGTAGTGGGTGTTCCTGACATTGGTCACCCAATCACGCATCGCCTCGTTGATGGCTTCTTTCAACGTGGCTTGCCCTGCGGTGACGGGCACCACTTTGGCTCCGAGGAAGCGCATGCGCGCGACGTTCAACGCCTGTCGTTCCATGTCGACGGCGCCCATGTAGATGACGCATTCGAGTCCGGCTCGGGCGGCGACGGTCGCGGTGGCAACGCCGTGTTGTCCGGCGCCGGTTTCAGCGATGATTCGCGACTTGCCCATGCGTTTGGCGAGGAGGATTTGCCCCAACGCGTTATTGATTTTGTGAGCGCCGGTGTGGAGCAAGTCTTCGCGTTTGAGGTAAATCTTAGCCCCGCCGAGCTCGCGCGTGAGCCGTTCTGCGAAGTAGAGGGGAGTGGGACGCCCCGCAAACTGGGTGAGCATCGCGTGCAGCTCCTCTTGGAAGGTCTTGTCCTCGCGGGCTCGCTGGTATTCAGCGGCAAGCGTTTGGAGCGCGTCCATCAATGTCTCCGGAACGAACATGCCTCCGTAGGGGCCGAAGTGTCCGCTCGCGTCAGGAAAGCTCTGGAAATCTGGCATCCCTAAAACCTAGGGAACCCGCACGCGCGGTGAAGCGTTTTTCTCGACGTTCCATGCGCATCAACTCATGAGGCTCGTGGTCGCACACGGACGATGTTCGCTAGCCTTTGGAAAGGGTTCGCGTGCATGGGCGCCGAGTGCTGAGATGACAGAATGAAAACGATCCAAGCGACTTTCGTTGCCCTGCTTGTTTTGCAGACGTCCTTTTTGCGAGCCGACGAAGCCGTCCGCAGGAACCACGAAGCATATCCCGACTATCCAGGTCTCTCCGTTGGCGTCGATCTGACTGTTGTGCGGCCCATGTGCCTTGGCCTAACCTGCGCTGGGGTTGGTCTTTTTGCGGCCACGCTTCCACTCACCTTCGGTCACTCGTCTTGGAAGGCAGCTAAGGCGTGGGTCGGAAAACCTGCGCGTTGGACCTTTGCGCGGCCCCTTGGAGACTGGTCGGAGTTTCGGGAATAAATCGCTATCCCAAAGCGTGGCGCCGTTAACGCCCCTTTTTTTCCAGACGAATCCGCGCGGAACGTCCGTGCGCATCGAGTCCTTCGACGGCGCTGAACAGCTCGATGGTTTCAACGGAACGGCTCAAGGAAGCGCGGTCGTATTGAATGATGGAAGTCCGGCGTTGGAACATCTCTGCGGTCAGGCCGGGGAAAGAGTGACCTGCACCTCCCGTGGGGAGGGTGTGACTGGGCCCTGCGACGAAATCCCCTGCTGCAATCGGCGAATAGCCGCCGAGGAAAATCGCGCCTGAAGAAACGAGTTGGTCAGCGATCATCTCGGGGTCGTCGGTTTGGATGGAAACGTGTTCTGGGGCGTAGGCGTTGCAGAGTGCGACGGCTTCCGCGAGATCTTTCACGCGCACGAGCACTGCCGTTTTTGCGAGAACGCCTTCGAGATGGGACCGGCGAGACAATGTCTTGAGTTGTTCGGAAATCGCTGCGTTCACAGCCTGAAGCACGGCATCCGAGTTCGTGAGGAGGACCATTCCACTGCCTTTACCGTGTTCCGCTTGCGCGAGCAGGTCGGCTGCAACCCATGCAGGATTTGCGGAATCATCCGCAATCACCAACACTTCGCTCGGCCCTGGAAGCAGATCAATCGCGACCCGTCCAAAGACCTGCCGTTTCGCTTCGACCACGTAGGCGTTGCCTGGACCGAAAATCTTCTGCACGGGGCGGATTGTTTTGGTCCCCAGCGCCAGGGCGGCGACGGCTTGAGCCCCGCCGATTTTGTAGATTTCCGTGGCGCCTGCGCAGTGCAGCGCGTGCAGCAGTGCCGGAGCGATGGCGCCGGTTTCATCGGCTGGGGTCGTCACCACGATTTCAGGAACCCCCGCTGCGGCCGCGAGCGTCACGGTCATGATGGCGGTTGAGACCAAGGGTGCGGTGCCTCCAGGCACATAGATGCCAACCCGCTGAAATGGATCAAACCGTTCGCCCACTTTTGCGCCCTCAGCATTTCGCATGGTCCAGTTTTTCCGGAGGCTCGCTTTGGCGAAGCGGTGAACGTTACGACGGGATTTCCGGATGGCGGCTGAAACTTTTGCGGGAACGGTGGCTTCGCCGGTTTCGCGCAGTGTCGCTGGAGTGAGGCGGGGACCGCCAAACTTTGCCGTGTATTCAATCACCGCTTTATCGCCCCGCGTTTCAACGGATTCCAAGATTTCGCGCACCGTTTTTTCCACCGCAGGATCAGAAACCGATTTGCGGAGAAGCACCCGAACGGCGCGTTCATAACCCGGTGAGTCGAAGCGAAGTATTTTCACGGAAGGAGACGAGAGGTTAACGAAAAGTGATGGAGCTAACTATTTCTTGCCCTTGGTCTTGGCAGATGATTTTGCCTTTGCCGGCTCTCTCTTCGTGCCGGTGACGGAGCGGCCCGATCGACCGCGCTTGGATTTTTCCAGGTCTGTGCGGTGCCCGATTTTTGTGATGGTTCCGCATCGGAGATACTGCGCGCGAATCGTCTCGAGCAGCGCATCGCGACGGTCGTAGAGGCGTTTCGGTTTCCGTGGTTTTGTCCGAGAAAGGGCGTACGCAGTGATGAGCGGAAGGGTGATGGTGGAGTCCGCATAGCACACGACGCAGTCCGGCAGATTGTCGGGATCAATCTTCCCCCAACTCACCGCTTCGTTTGGGGTTGCGCCGGAGAGGCCGCCCGTGTCCGGACGCGCATCCGTGCATTGGAGGAAGTAATCGTGTCCGCGCTCTTCGATTCCCATGACCTCTTGGATTTGAGGTTCTGTTTGAAGGATGAAGTTCTTGGGCGAACCGCCACCGAGGATGAACACACTCGAGGTGTCCCCGTTGGATTTGGCGGCGTACACAATCGACGCCGTTTGGTTTACGTCGCGGTTCACGTCGAACTGTAGTTTTGAATCGCGGAGTGCCATCGCGGCCACGTTCATCCCGATGGAGCTATCGCCGGGTGAGCTGGTGAAGACGGGAACGCCGAGCTGGTATGCAGCGCTCAACACGCTCGTTTCTTTGATGCCCAGCTTGCGCTCGCGTTCGTACACGTATTTTCCGAGCAGGTAGTGAAACTCGTCGGTTCCCATGCACTTCTGAAACTCGGGCCCTTGGATGACTTGGCGGACGAAGGCGTCCGTATCGAGCAGGACATCGTAATCGAACAGGACGTCGTAAATCCGGATGATGCCTTCTTTGCGGAGGTTAACGTCGTCGAGGAAGGGCGAGCCGGCGTACAGGTTCATGCCGAGGCCGAAGTGCAGGTCGTGGTAGAGATTTGCGCCGGTGGAGATGATCCAATCGACGAATCCTGCCTTAAGGAGCGGGATGATGGCGGCTCGGCCGAGTCCAGCAGGTGTGAGAGCGCCGGTGAGGGACATGCCGACGGTGCCGTTTGCTGCGACCATCTTTTCGGTGAACAGACGGCAGGCTTCGGCGAGGCGACCGCCGTTGTATGCCTTAAAGGCGCCATCGATGAGGTCGGCTGCGGAAACGCCTTTGCGGATGGGTTCTGGGAGAAGCCGAGGGAAACGCTTGTTCAGTGAGCTCATGGATACGGGTATTTGTAAGAGAAAGTCTAGAGGGCGCAGGGTAGGAAGAAAGCCGCCTGCGTCAACGATGCGCGGGTGACAGTTGCGGAAGCTGTCTTTAGTGTGCTCCCCGCAGCGGGTGGCAGACGGCCGCTGAGGTGTTTTGCGGAGCAATCTGTGGGGCGCTTCAGAGGAAAGTCCGAACACCTCCGGACAGCACACCGTGGAGAACACGCGGGCATGCGCTTTGAAAAGGGCGTGTGACGGAAAGTGTCACAGAGAACATACCGCCTTTCGACGCAAGTCGTTGGGTAAGGGTGAAAAGGCGGGGTAAGAGCCCACCGCTCGCCGAGCAATCGGCGGGGCATGAAAAACCCTGTGCGGTGCAAGACAGAACAGGGGACCTTTGGGCGTCCGGCCCAGTCCTCCGCGAGGAGGCGGTTTCCGGGTACTATGTCGCACTCGACGAATGTCGGGCGTGTCGCTGGAGCGGAAGCTTCGGTGGATGCGAGAGAAATGGTCGTCACGGCGCGCACTGCGTGCCGACAGAATTCGGCTTACCGCCACCCGCTGCACTGTCTACGCCGTCAGGGTGCTGTGACGAACCGCGCACGGGCTTGGGGAGCAGGGGTTTGAGCCTGCTCCCTCTGCGAATCAGTTCGCGCTGAACCCCGTTTGGTTAACTGAGCAATCCGCGAAGAGCGAGGTTGTTGAGGCGGCGAGCAACGTCCACCAATCCATCGATGGTGACTTGGCTGTAAGAGCGGCCGTCGCGGGTGTCGAGGCCGTGCCCTGCATCAAGTTTGCGAAGTGGTTCAAGCGCGGGGTCTTCGTGATGGAAGACCTCGACGAATACGTGTCGGAGTTTCCCAGTTTTTGCGGCGGCCGTGAGAAGGTTGCCGATCCATCCGTCATCGGTGCTGAGGCAGCCGCGCGTGGTTTTTGCGGAGGCGTGGAAGATTCCGAGTTCATCATTGGCGGCGAGCTCAGTGATGAGGTCGGCGTTTTCGATGATGGAGAGGCCGGAATCGCCGCAGTGAGCGGCGTCGACGAGGAGCTTGAAAAACTTTTTTCCGAGAGCTGCGTTGGCCGCCTTCACGAAGGCTCCGCCGCGCGCGACGCTAGTAAAGGTCTTGAACTCGCCGGGCCTTAAGAACTCGATGTGCCAGTTTTCAACACAGGAACCTTCAAGCCCAGCTTCGCGATAGGCGCGGAGGTGGACTTTAACATTTTGCGCTACCGCAGCGTCGAACTCGGCCCCGTTGCGGGGAGCATCTCCATTCATCCACTCCTCGATGGAGGTGGAGGAAAGGTGACGAATACCGTGCGCAACCGTCGCTTTCAGGCTTGCAACCAGTTGGGAAACAACGGCGTCTTCGTCGGCGGGGTTCATCGGATTGGCTCCGCCAACCATCAAAATAAAGTGGATGTCGAGATGGAGCGCTTTGAGTCCGGCGATGAGTTCCGCAACGTCGCCCGCATGGGCGGACGCGAAGAACGGAATTTGGACGCAGGCGGGTTTGACGGGGGAAGCGGCCACGATTTCCTGCATTCCGGCAACCGTGGTGAGTGCGCCGTCCGCGTTACGCGGCAGACGGCCATCGGCATCGGGAACGAGGCTTCCGACAAACTTGAGGTGGGTGGGGACGACGCCGAGTTCGACGCGGGGTTTGATTTGGATGGTGGCAGACATAACGGGGTGAGCTGGGGGTTAATTGAGTTGGAAAGGGATGCGGGGCATCCAAGCAGAAAGGGTTTCGCGGCGGGGAGGCGTTTTCAACTCAAATGCCTTCGGATTGGGTGAGAGGGGGTCGGCACTGATGGTGGGTGTCGGAGATGGGCACACGAAGACACGAAGGCACGAAGAAGAAAAATCTGAGAGGGAGACAGTTATGGCCTGTCGAGCGTTGGCGATGGGGGGCAGCTGCGAGCCGATTGAGCGGATGAATCAAGTCACTGGGGTTGAGGGGTTGTCCTTGATGTCGATGCATGCCACTATCCGCCAGAGAGCTCGAAAATGCTCGCGCCCTAGTTTCCTTTAGGCGATCGCCTCCTGTCCGAGGTCAATCTCTGAGGGCGTGGTGAGGGCGCACTGAGGGCTACCACATCAGAAATATCGAGTGCTTTATGAAAAAAACGTTGAGAGCTTTTTGTGTATCTTTGCCCCTTTTTGGTTCCGTATGGGCTGACGTGACCGTGGTGCAGGCCTTGGATTCAGCCATGATGAAGGGCGAGATGGTGATGAAGGTGAAGGGAGACAAGGCGCGGACGGATATGCCGGCGGGAATGATGGGGAGTATGACGGTGCTGATGGACGTGAAGTCGGGTGAATCCGTCACGCTGATGCATTCGGCGAAGATGATGCTGAGGATGAAGACGGGTGATGCGATGGCGGCAGGCGCGGCAGCCATGGAGGGTGCGAAGATTCAAAAACCCAAAGCGACCGGGCAGAAAGAGAAGGTGGGCACTTGGGAGACGGAAGTTTTTGAAGCGGAAACGGGAATGGGTCCGGCGCGCATGTGGGTTGCGAAAGATTTTCCGAACTACGACTCCATCCAAAAAGAGTTGAAACGAATTTCCGAGGCGACGACGAAAGGGAAGACGTTTGATCCGTCGAACTTCGACATGGGAGGAATGGTGGTGAAGTTGGAGATGAGTTCTCCGGTGGGGAAAATCGTGACGACGCTGGTTCGTGTGGAGACAAAGGAACTGGATGCGAAAGAGTTCGAAGTTCCGCAGGGCTACACGGAGCAGAAGTTGCCCTCAATCCCCGGCTTGAACGCGAACCCTGCCAAATAGGGAAGTGTGGCCAATATCGCGCGTTGCGCTGAAGCCGATTGCTGTGGTTGCTCGGTTGTGCCCCATCGGTCTGATGGTCTCCGAGAGACGATGCCACGAAAAATCAGAGACTTAAGGGTGGAATCCTTTCAGGTCTTCGGGGACGTTCGGGAGGTCTTTGGACCTCTGAGCCTCCACAAGGCGGAGGAGTTCGGTGACTCGGTCGGGGTGTTGCGCTGAACACTCCTGTTTTTCGTAGGGGTCGGAGGTGATGCGGAATAGTTCGGTCCGGTTTTTTGTCCGAATCAGCTTCCAGTCTCCTTGGTGAAAGCTCTGCCCGCTCGTCGTCGCAATGTAGAGCGGGCGCTCCTGATTGCCCGGCTCCATCCCCGTCAACGAAGGCCATTGATTGATGCCATCCCACTGGAGATCGGCCTCTGCCTTGAAGCCGGCCAAGGCTGCGATGGTCGGGAACCAGTCTACCGCGTGCATCGGCGCGGTATGCTTTCGGGGTTCCAGTTTGCCGGGCCAGTTGGCGAAGGCGCACACGCGTGTGCCTCCTTCGTACAGGGTGCCTTTTTGTCCGCGCAACGGATCGTTCTCACTGTTGAGCGGTGAGTGGCCTACCTCACCGACGTAGGCGTTCTTCAACGATTCAATCCCCCCGTTGTCGCTGGTGAAAATCACCAGTGTGCGGCTGCGTTGTCCGGTTCGCTCCACCGCATCCACAAGCTGCCCGACTTTTGCGTCGAGCTGACTCACCATGGCCGCCATCCGCAGCCGCGAATCCTGTCGCTCCGGATTGGCATCAAACCGCACGCCCTCATAAATCGCCTTGTACTCTTTGGGAGCATCCACCGGCGTGTGAACGGCGTGAAACGGTACGTACACAAACCACGGAGTTCTCTTTTCCTCGATAAACCGCACCGCTTCCGCAGTCACGAGTTCCGTCGCATTCCCGTCTTCGTCGAGCCGCTTGCCGTCGCGGTGCCATGTATCCTCGAGTTCGCCTTTCCGATACTTGTGCGTCCAAGGGTCTGCCGCTCCCGTCATTGTGCCATAACTCCGCGCGAACCCGTAATGGTTCGGGCCCCATTCTGGCCGAGCTCCGAGGTGCCATTTGCCTGCCATGGCGGTGAAGTAGCCGAGCGACTGCAGGGCGGACGCCAGCGTTGGCGTGCCGAGCGGCATGGCGCGAAGGTTCGACGGCACGAGGGTTTGGGGGCCGAACCGGCCGGGATAGCGTCCGCTCATCAGTGCCGCCCGCGTGGGCGTGCAGACGGGCTGCACATAATGTCGGTCGAGCTCAACCCCGTCCTTCACGAGCGCGTCGAGTCGCGGCGTCTTGGCGAAACCACCGTGCCAGCCGACGTCCGACCACCCGAGGTCGTCCGCCACGATTAGGAGAATGTTGGGTTTTTCGTCTGCAGCAGCGGACAGCGTGTGAACGCAGAGCAGCAATAGTAACCAGTGGGCGAGAGGGCGCATGGTCTGGAGGGATTCAGGGTTTTTGAGACGGGTGAACCAGCTAACGGGACGCGTGTTTTTTAACAAAATCAACCAGCTCCTGACATTCGAAGAAGCCGCTCCACATATTGTGCCCTTGACCTTCTGGCACAACGATTTGCATGGCACCACCTAATCCGCTGTAACGCTCTTTCACAATGCCCGAGTTCTTGTCGAGGGGCACCAGCTTGTCCGAATCTCCGTGGATGGCGAAGAAGGGGATTTTTGCGTCGGCGAGGGGTTTGAGTCGATCGATGGGGTTGTGTTGGGGGAGTTGCTCGGTGAGTCCGGCGGCATCCGTTTGATAAGCGGAAGCGGCGCGTGCGATTCCGGGGTAGCTGGCGATGTTGGTCACCGGATAGATGCCAGCCCACGCGGCAACCTTTTCGGGGTTGTCGGCGGCCCAGGCGAGGGTCATGAGACCGCCACGACTTCGTGCGAGCAGGACTGGTTTTGCAGAATAGCCGCGTTGTTGGGTGAGTTCTTGGTGAAGGGACGAGTAAAGCAATCGGCCTTGGGGATTTCCGTAGGATTCGCCCACATCGATACCGGCGATGGCGATCCCGGAGTCGAGGAAGCGTTGGAACATCCACTTCTCCGCTGCACCGGGAAGTCCGTTGAGCGTAGGCGCATAGAGCACCCAAGGTTTGGCGCCGTTGGTTGGCGCATTCGGAGACGGGATGAGGAAGGCCTGTTTGCCGGACACGGCGAGGGTTTCGCCGGGGAAGGGCAGACCACTTTTTTGCGGGACGGACTCCGCCAAACAAGGTGTGGCGCAGCTGAGTAGAAATGCGGTGACGAAAGGGATTGCGGCTTTCATGGGGAGAGAGCGAAGGGGTTCTGAGGATTTGGTGAAGTGAGGGACCTCACGAGTGCAGGGGTTTAGGGTAGGGGCTGTGCGGATGGTTGAATATGGGAAAGGGGACGGGTTAGCGTTCGGTGATGCAACAAGATTGGACAGACAAGTTGGTGATTGTGACGGGTGGGGGCGGCGGGATGGGACAAGCAGCGGCGAGGCGATTTGCTCGGGCGGGGGCTCGCGTATTTGTTTTTGGGCGTACGCTAGCGTCGTTGGAGGAAGTTTGTGTGGGGGAGACGAGGATTACTCCGGTGGTTTGCGATGTGGCGGATCGCGACAGCGTGGCGGGCGCGATGGCTGAGGTTTCGAAGGTGGGCACGCCTTTTGTGTTGGTTCACACGGCTGGAACGAACACGCCGGACCGTTTCATGGCGCATGCGGATCCGACGAAGATTGCGAGTGGGGAGACGTGGGAAAGGGTGTTGGATATCAATGTGATGGGTGTGGTGAACATGATGAATGCGGTGACGCCGCTGATGGCGGCGGCGGGTGGTGGTCGGATTGTCGTGGTTTCGTCGACGGCGGGGCATGGGTACGACTCGTTTGCGGGTGTTCCGTACACGGCGAGCAAGTGGGCGGTGCACGGGTTGTTGTTCACGGCCCGTCAGCAGTTGAATGCGCAGGGAATCGTGGTTTCCGAATATGCTCCAGGTG
>Ga0315899_10005199_pt1 | contig 14055 bp, 13 predicted proteins | sample LakEriMetagenome_2_FD_203518 | JGI IMG/M metagenome (GOLD analysis project Ga0315899, IMG submission 203518) | Freshwater fungal communities from buoy surface, Lake Erie, Ohio, United States - Buoy 4 MA112 | ecosystem: Environmental > Aquatic > Freshwater > Lake | place: USA: Lake Erie, Ohio... | reverse complement strand
AAGTAGCTAGAATTGAAGAAGCACATTCTATGTTAGCGCCTTTGCTTGGGTCTGAATTAGCACCTATTTTATTTGCCATTGCTTTAATTGCTGCAGGCCAGAGCTCAACAGTGACGGGCACTTTAGCGGGTCAAATAGTCATGGAAGGTTATTTAAAATTAAGATTAAACCCTTGGATAAGAAGATTATTAACCAGACTTATTGCCATTGTGCCTGCAGTGTTAGTGATAGGGATTATGGGAGAAGAACATGTAGATGCGCTTTTAATATTTAGTCAAGTAATTTTAAGTTTACAATTAGGTTTTGCCGTTATTCCACTCATACATTTTGTAAGTGATAAAACCACCATGGGTGAGTTTGTGATAAACTGGAAAGTGAAAGCCATGGCTTGGGTGGTGGCCAGTATATTAGTGTTTTTGAATGGTAACTTAGTCTTGGGTTTTGTAATAAATTATATTGAAGGAGCAGGGAATGTGTTAGTGAAAATTGTATTGATCATACTTGTACTTTTATTTTTAGCATTACTTATTTATATAATTGTTTTTCCAATTTTTCTAAAAAGACATCACGCTAAGGTGGAGGAAGGTTTTCATGGTGAGATGATTGAATTAGATTGGTCAGAGGAGGCGCCTGTGAATAAAATTGCTATTGCTGTTGATTTTTCAGTAGCCGATGCAAAGCTTATTAAAACGGCTATTCAACATGCCCATCAGGCTACTGAATTTATTTTTATACATGTGGTAGAAAGTGCAACAGCAAAATATTTACAAGAATCAAGTGATGACAATGAAACCAGAAAAGACCAAGCGAGGCTTGATACCTATGCCAACGCTTTGCAATTGAAAGGTTATAAAGTCACTACTTATTTAGGCTATGAAAATAGGGTGAAGGAAATTGTGAATATTGTCAATAGCTACGAAGCTAAATTACTGGTTATGGGAGGGCATCGACATCAAGGTTGGAAGGACTATATCTTTGGTGAAACCATTGAGTCTGTTCGGCATAAAGTAAAGATTCCAGTGCTTATTGTAAATATATAATAGACCTTTTCAGATATATTTTACTTACCTATATCAGTTATTTATAATGCTAGTTTTTGTACATTTACATACAAAATTTATACACTATGGGACAGAAAATTAAAGTAGCCAATCCGGTAGTAGAATTGGATGGTGATGAGATGACCAGAATTATCTGGAAATTTATTAAAGACAAATTAATACTTCCTTATTTAGAGATTGATATTAAGTATTATGATTTAGGTATGGAGTATCGTGACGAGACCAACGATCAAGTAACAGTGGATGCAGCCAATGCCATTAAACAATATGGAGTAGGTATTAAATGTGCTACCATCACACCTGACGAACAAAGAGTAGAAGAATTTAAGTTAAAGCAAATGTGGAAAAGCCCTAATGGCACCATTCGTAATATTTTAGATGGTACTGTTTTTAGAGAGCCCATTGTTTGTAATAATGTGCCTCGTTTAGTGCCTAATTGGACGGCTCCTATTTGTATTGGTCGTCATGCATTTGGAGACCAATACCGTGCTACCGATTTTGTTACCAAAGGAAAAGGAAAATTAACTGTAAAGTTTGAAGGCGAAGATGGCACAAAGCAAGAATTTGAAGTATTTAATTTCAAAAGCGACGGTGTGGCGATGGCTATGTACAATACCGATGAAAGTATTTATGGTTTTGCACGTGCTTGTTTTAACCAAGCCTTAGCTAAAAAATGGCCTTTGTATTTATCTACAAAAAATACCATTTTGAAAAAATATGATGGTCGTTTCAAAGATATTTTTGAAGAAGTTTATCAAAATGAATTTAAAGCCAAGTATGATGCAGCAGGGATTACTTATGAGCACCGTTTAATTGATGATATGGTGGCCTCTGCCTTAAAGTGGAATGGTAATTTTGTTTGGGCTTGTAAAAATTATGATGGTGATGTGCAATCAGATACAGTGGCGCAAGGCTTTGGTTCTTTAGGTTTAATGACATCTACCTTAATTACACCCGATGGTAAAGTCATGGAAGCAGAAGCGGCGCATGGTACAGTAACACGCCATTTCCGTGAACACCAAAAAGGAAATAGAACTTCTACGAATCCTATTGCTTCTATTTTTGCTTGGACAAGAGGCTTAGAGTTCCGTGGTCAATTGGATAATAACCAAGAATTAATTCGTTTCTCTAAAGCTTTAGAAGAAGTGTGTGTGGAGACAGTGGAGTCTGGCATTATGACCAAGGATTTAGCAGTATGCGTGCATGGCAACAAAGTAAAACATGGCGATCACTATGTTTATACTGAAGAGTTCTTAGATGCACTAGATGCTAATTTGCAAAAGAAGCTTGCTAAGTAATTATATTTAGAAATAATACAAATTTTCTAAATTAATATATTCAACAAAAAACCCGATAGCTAATAACTGCCGGGTTTTTTTATATGTTTAATTTAGACAATAATACTAATCCTAGACGAGCTTTCGAGCAATGCGCAGAGCGAGGAGAGGATTTGTATTATTTCTAAAGTATTCTATTCAACAAGAAGCCCGGTAGTTAATTACTATCGGGCTTTTTAGTGAAACCTTGAGGAGGTTAAAAATTTTTCTTAGTTTGTCTTTGTTTTTGGCGTTTCTTTTTTCATTTCTGCACACTTGCCATCCTTCATACATTCTTTTGTGCATTTATGTTTTGCTTTCGTTTCTTTTTTGCATTCAGCACACTTAGATTTGTCTTTACACTTGCCATCACAATTAGCCATTGCAGACAAACTTAATGCAAGACCCAAGAATAAGATTGATATTTTTTTCATAGTTGTTATATTAAGGCATAAAATTAAGAAAAACCTAGCGATGGTTTTATGATTTTTATCATTTTAACACTTCTAATATTGGGTTTCCAATAGAACCACTTGGCATTTGAATACCAAGGAGGGTAGATATAGTAGGAGCAATATCTGTCATATAATTGACTGAATTGATCTGGCCTTTTTTGATGCCATTGCCGTACCATAAAAGTGGAATATGTGCATCATTATTGTATAAAGTGCCGTGTGTGGTACCTGTTGCATATCCATCCATATATCCAGATTTTGTGACTATAAATAAATCACCACTTCTTTGAGGCGTATAACTATTAACAATGCGCTCTCTTAAGGATTGAGGTAGTGATGCTGTAGCAGCTTTTCTTGTTTCAACTACTTGTAAAATGCCTGGATTTTTCTCTAGACTATTAGATACTAATTGCACTAATTTATCTTGACTTACGTGAAGGCTATCCATTAGTTCATGATTAAAGTGAACATAATATTCTCCTATATTTGAAATCATTTTTGGGTCTAAACCATTTTTAACTAATAGTTGATTTAGCTCTTTTTTTATATCTGATTCACTGATTAGCCCACCAGGTAAATGGTGTTTTTTTGCAAATTCTGGTATATGTTGTACCGCATGATCCGCTGTCAAAAAAACAGTATAATTATTTTTCCCAACTTGCTTGTCTAAACTAGCAAAAAGCTGTGCTATTTGTATGTCTAATTTAATATAGCCATCCATTATTTCCCAAGAATTTGGACCAAAAGAGTGACCAATATAATCTGGAGAAGAAAAGCTGATTGCCAATAAATCTGTATAATCATCTTTGCCTAATTCCTCTTTCATTAATACCATTTCAGCCATTTCTGTAACTAAGTTATTACCATAAGGCGTAGAGGCAATCTTGCCATAATCCTTGCCAATAAATTGAGATAAGGTATATGGAAATCCTTTTTGATTAGCACCTAAAGGGGTGGATTCATATGCGTTGATGTCTGCATCACAATTCGCTTCATATACTGATTTGGCTAAACTTAAATCCCATCCTTTGGTATATAAACTATCTACTCGGTGTTGGTCATTGTAATTGGATACCCATATTGGCAAAGTTTTGTAATAATAATTAGAGCTTATAAATTTCCCAGTTTTACTATCATACCAAAAAGCTCCATCGGCACTATGTCCTGCTGGTAAGATAGCACCCCTGTCTTTAATTGAAATTCCGTAGACCTTACTTTTAAAGTTACTTGCTAATTTCATTTCATCTCCAATAGTACTTGTCCACAAGTTTTTAGGACTCATTTTCCCAGCAGCAATGCCCTCTACACCAATAGATTGAACAGTAGGGTCTTCTGCACAGTAGACAGATTTTTGAAGGATATTATCAAACCATTGGTTTCCAGTAATACCATGAATTGCAGGTGTGGAGCCAGTATAAACTGATGCATGTCCGCAAGCTGTTACGGTTGGTATGTAGGGAATTAAATTATTATTACAACTGGCACCCTCATTTACAAAGCGTAAAAAGCCTTGCTGGGAGGTGAAATAGGCTTTAAATAGGTTGACATAATCCCAACGCATTTGATCCACCATAATCCCTACAACCAATTTAGGTTTGTTTGAAGTACTTGTTTGGTTTGATTTTGGGGTTTGTGCATTGCTTGTCAATGAAAATAGGCCTAAGCAAATCAATAAAATGTATCTCATTTTAAATATTTTTCTTTTATAAAATATACTTGTTAACACTAACAAATAGTAGACTGCAATTTACATCTATTTATTCGTGGATAAAAGGTAAAAATTTATTAATTTTGCTCATATAAAAAAAGATAATATGGCGGATATATTTGAAAGACTCATTAAGAATTATGGACCTATTGGCCAGCACCGTGAAAGAGCCCATGGCTACTTTGCTTTTCCGAAGTTAGAAGGTGAAATTGGCTCTAAAATGAAGTTTAGAGGGCAAGAAATGATTGTCTGGAGTTTAAATAACTATCTAGGCCTAGCCAACCACCCAGCTGTGCGTAAGGCAGATGCCGATGCGAGTGCAAAGTATGGCTTGGCCCTTCCAATGGGTGCGAGAATGATGAGTGGAAATAGTGATTTACATGAGAGGTTGGAAGCTGAATTAGCCAGCTTTGAACATAAAGAAGATGCTATTTTAATGAACTATGGCTATCAAGGTATCATGAGTGCCATTGATGCCATTTGTGGAAGACATGATGTGGTAGTGTATGACGCCGAGTGTCACGCCTGTATTATTGATGGATTAAGAATGTTAGCAGGACACCGCTTTGTATATAAGCATAACGATATTGAAGATTGCGAAAAGCAATTACAAAGAGCACAGGCATTAATTGACAAACAACAGTCTGGTGGAATATTAGTGATTACTGAAGGGGTATTTGGAATGGCAGGCGATCAAGGAAAGGTAAAAGAAGTAGTGGCCCTTAAAAATAAATTCTCCTTTAGATTATTGGTAGATGATGCACATGGTTTTGGTACTTTAGGAAAAACAGGTGCAGGTGCAGGAGAGGAGCAAGGCTGTCAAGATGGAATTGATTTATATTTTTCCACTTTTGCAAAAAGTATGGCCTCTATTGGTGCTTTTATGGCTGGGCCTAAAACCATTATTGATTATATCAGATACAATATTCGTTCGCAAATTTTTGCGAAAAGTTTACCCATGCCCTATGTAGTCGGCAATTTAAAGCGTTTAGAATTATTACGTACGCAAACTGAATTAAAAGACAATTTGTGGAAAAATGCATTGGCCTTACAAAAAGGGTTGAAAGAAAGAGGCTTTGATATTGGCAAAACCGATTCAGTGGTGACACCTGTGTATATGAAAGGTGGCGTAGAAGAAGCCACTTTAATGGTGATGGACTTAAGAGAGAATTATAAAATATTTTGTTCTATTGTTGTATATCCAGTTATTCCTAAAGGTCATATCATTTACAGGTTAATCCCTACTGCTGATCATACACAGGAAGAAATTGATTTAACCTTGAAAGCCTTTAGTGAAACAAAAGCGAAATTAGATGCGGGCGCTTATAAGTCGGAAGAAATTCCAGATATGGCAAATAAGTAAATACTAAAGTAGAGTAAGTGTAAAAGTAGTTTATTATTAAGCGACAAGTACTTTTCAAAATAGTAAAGAGTAAAATTGATTAGAGTAAGTCTAATTGATTTTGCTCTTTTTTTAATACCTCAATACTTACATTGAGTTCAAAGCCAATTAGTAAGATTAAAGAATTGAGGTAAATTAAAGTCATTACCACCAGTACCGTTCCAATGGACCCATAAATTTTACTGTAACTACTAAAATTATTAACCCAATAAGAGAAGCCTAGAGAGGTGATTAACATTAATAAGGTGGAGAGTAAGGCCCCTGGAGAATTGAGTGGCCATTTTTCTTTAATGAGAGGGGCATATTTATATATAAAGGCATTGCCGAAAAATAGCAATAGAATAATGATTGCCCAGCGAATAGAATTCCAATAGGGCACAATGGTTTTTCTTTTGATATCGAATACTTCTCTAAGTAATCTAGTTAATTGATCTTGGCCTATTAAAACTAGCAAACTTGCAAATACTAAGAGTATTAAAATAATGGTTAATCGAATGGCCCTCATTCTTTGGTGTAAGAAAAAGGGTTTGTTTTGCATGATGGACTTATCAAAACTTCTAATAATGCCTGTCATGGCATTGGAGGCGTAAAATAAGAGTAGTAAAAATCCAAATGAGAAAATACCCACGTGCTGACTCAATAAATCGTTAATGATCTCCATGATGAATTTATAAGTACTTGAGTTAGGGGCAATATCTTTAAATACAGAAAGTATTTGTTTTTTTACTTTAAAAGCCTTCGGGAAATAAGGAATGATTGAAAATAAAAATAGAAATCCCGCAGGCAGCGCCATGATTAAGTTAAAAGAAATGGCAGAGGCCCTGTCGTATAAACCTATTGTATTTAATTGATTGTATACGAACCTTAATACCTGGTATAAATTAACATGTTGAAAGCCCGGAATATAAATGGCCTTTGCTTTTTGTTTTAAAAACAAGTAGAAGGGGTTGACAATTTTAAGTAGTATGTTAAGAAATGGGTTCAAATGAAGGGGGTTGAGATGTATAGTTCGATAATTTTGTTTTCTGAATTTTATTTATTTTTTTTAGCTTGGTATTCATCTAGTTTAAGCTGATAGTCATTCGCAAATTTATTATGTTCTTCATAAGTAGCACTAAAATGATGGTAGCCACTAAAATCGGCCTTGGCTACAAAATAATAATAATTAGTATTGGGGGCGTTCAACACTAAGTCAATGGTTTTAGGTGCGGGTGTACAAATGGGGCCAGGAGGAAGACCTGCTTTTTTATAAGTATTATAAGGAGAAGGGTTGGTTAGGTACTTTTCATAAATACGAGTAAGGGTAAAATCCTGCATGGCATATTTAATAGTAGGGCAGGCTTGTAGCGGCATTTTTTTCTTCAATCTGTTTTGATAAACACTTGCAATAATGGTTTTATCAGAATCATAATTCGTTTCTTCTTCTACAATGGAAGCTAATGTATATACTTCATTTTTACTAAGTCCAATGGAAGCTGCTTTTGCTAAGCGATTATTTTTACTCCAAAAAATACCTTCTTCTGTTTTCATTTTTTGTAAAAGCTTAGTCATAGGCGTAGACCAATAAAATTCATAAGTGTTGGGAATAAATAAGCTAAGTACTTGCGTGGTATCTGTATCAAAAGGCGCAAGTGAATCGTTACTTGTTAAATACAGCATGCAGCTAGTGCTATCTATAGCGAATGTGTTTGCAATTAGTTTAGCGAGGTCGGCCTTGGTTCTTACTTTGTTTAAAATAAATTTAACCCTTGCTTGTTGATTATTTCTAAGTATTCTAATTAAGTTCAGTAGGCTTGTTTTTTTATCAATTAAAAATTTACCTGGTTTAATTCTATCTTCTACATTGAATAATTTAGCAAAAACTAAAAAGCTAGTTTTATCTCTAATTATTTTTTTTGCACTTAAGCTATCTGCTAAGGCATCTAGCCCTCCCGCATTATATTGAAAGCTTGCTTTCTCTGCTGTGAAATGAGTGACCTTTATAAATAGGGTATAGGAGCTATACATTGCCAACACCAATAAAGCGAGTAAGGTCCATTTTTTCATAGGGTAAAGATATTTCATCCTTTTAATACAGAATCAAAATACAATAAAAATCCCTCTCGTTTGTGCGAGAGGGATTAAATATTTGGATAAAAAAGCTTTAGGTTAATGAAGTCATTAACTTATGCCATTTAGTATTACTTTTTAGTAGCTGCAGGAACAGTCGCTGGAGCAGTAGCAGGCGCTTGTTGAACTGGAACTGTGGCAGGCGCCGTAATAGAAGTGTTAACTTTGTCTAATAAGCCTTTATCTGATGCAGAGCCACCTGATTTTAAAAATAAGGTAGAAGTCATGGCTAATACAGCAATCACAGCAGCGAAAATCCAAGTGCCTTTTTCAAGCACATCTGTTGTTTGCTTGACGCCCATGAAATTATTGTTAAGGCCGCCTACATTCGCATTTAAACCGCCACCCTTTGGGTTTTGGATTAAGACCATAAATCCAAGGCCTAAGCAAGCCACAATAATCAATATCAAGTAAATTGTAATCATTTCTTTTGTTTTAATTGTTCTATTCTAGACGCAAAATAAACGGATTTTTCAGGAAAAATAAAACTTAATTTAGAATAGATGTCGATGGCTTTGCGCTTATTACCCTGTTTAAGCCAAATTTCAGCCATGGCTTCAGTGATAACATCGGCCGTGGTATTGGCTTTTTCAGCAATAGCGGCTATTTCCTTCTCGTTTTCCTCTGCCATTTCCTCCATTATAGGAATGCCCTCTTTTTGCTTTAAAACCTTTAACCAGGCGGTAAAACTCCTTAATTGCTGAGTGAATTTGTCCTGAGGAACCTTGGAAAGGTCGATTTCAATACCCTGGGCAGCAAAATAGTCGGCTTTAGCGGCCATGGCTATTTCTGCCTCATAGGCTAATTCTATTGTTTCAATAGGCTCCTTAAATTGAGCAAATTGTTCTGAAATGAGGGTGGTAACTTTATCGTCCAAGGGGGCTGCAATCGTATCTTCCTCCTGCTCTTGTAAAATCTGATGCAAATGTAAGGCAGTAGGAAAGTAGCTAGTTGTTTTTTGCACTTGTTCTTGAAACAAAGGGGAACCTATTAATGCATATTTTTTAGCTAATAAATATTGTAAGCTAGCGCTATAAGGATTTGTTTGTACCCATTTTTCTAAGTCAACGGTCTCAATAGATTCTAAACTGCCATGACCAGTCCATTGAGCTAATATTTTATTATCTAGGGCTGAAGGCATGCTTACCAGTTTGAAAAAATTTGATTAAAGATATCGTCTGTAATATTTCTAAGGATCTCATCCATCAATTGTCCTTCTGCTTGATTTAAAGTGAGGGTAGCAGCAAAATCAAAATTTCTAGTGACATCAAATTCTTGTTCTTTGTTATCTAAAGTCTTTTTTAAGACCACATGCACGGTTACCGTTAATCGGTTGGTACTTGCTTGTTGTGCACTTACACCCACTGTTTGAGAAGGGTCATAATTGGTAATAGTTGCAAATATTTGATAATGCGCATCATCGTTATTGGTTCTAGTCAATTTCGTTTGATTCATTATTTTTTGCATCAACTTATCGGTAAGCTGTGGAGCCAATTGCGGATTAACATACCTTGCTTTATTTTCTACAAAACCTATTTTAATGGTTTTGACATTTTCTGGAATAACGGCATCTCTAAAACTATAAATGCCACAACCACTTAAAAGAGTTGCACCAATAATAATGGGCAAAATAAACTTTACAAATAAGTGCAAGGCCGTTTTTCCTTTTGTAAGAAAAAATGATGTCTTGAACATTTCTGTAAAAACTATTTCTATGTTATTACTATTCTTCAATGTTGTATTCTTTAATTTTTCGATATAAAGTTCTTTCGCTAATACCTAAGTCGGTAGAAGCGTCTTTTCTACGACCTCTATGTTTCTTAAGTGCCTTTAAAATTAGTTCTTTTTCCTTATCCATGATATTCAAAGATTCATCTACTTCAAAATGGCTATTGGATTCATTGTCTATAATAATGGGCTGAGGGTGGTTCAAATGAACAGTAGGCTGTATGTTAGAAGAAGAAACATGTGGAGCAGGGCTTGGCATAATATCTTCTTTTAATTCATTGATTAAAGATTCTTTATTAAAATTACCTGGTTGTCCCGTAATGGAAGGATTTTGTAATATCTCTAAAAACATTTTCTTTAATTCGTTTACGTCTTTTTTCATGTCAAAGAAAAGCTTGTATAAAATTTCTCTTTCATTGGCAAATTCTCCCACAGGACTGCCACTAGTTACCATGGGCATATTATGCATATTGTGCTGAGGTAGAAACCCCGCCAAGGTTTCGCCATTAATATTATCTGATTTACGCAGCACTGAAATTTGCTCTGCAATATTTTTTAATTCTCTTACATTGCCTGGCCAGCTATACTTGGCTAGTAATTCTCTTGCTTCTTCGTCTAAAAAAATAGGTTTGGTTTTATACTTCTCTGCAAAGTCCACCACAAATTTTCTAAATAACAAAGGAATATCTTCTTTACGATCTCTTAAAGAGGGGACACGAATAGGCACTGTGTTTAATCTATAATATAAGTCTTCTCTAAATTTTCCTTTCTGTGTGTATTCAAGTAGTTCTCTATTGGTAGCCGCAATCACTCTTACATCCGACTTCTGTACTTTAGAAGAACCTACTCTTATAAATTCTCCCGTTTCAAGTACACGTAATAAGCGGGCCTGTGTGCCTAAAGGCAATTCGCCAATCTCATCTAAAAATATGGTACCGCCACTCACTGTTTCGAAATAACCTTTTCTACTATCTACAGCTCCGGTGAAAGAACCTTTCTCGTGTCCAAATAATTCAGAGTCAATAGTGCCTTCTGGAATGGCACCACAGTTCACTGCAATAAAAGGATTATGTTTTCTTGCCGATAAACTATGAATAATTTGAGAGAAAACTTCTTTACCTACACCGCTTTCACCTACAATTAGTACAGTTAAATCGGTGGCTGCTACTTGCTCTGCTGTATTCAATGCATGATTGAGTGCAGGCGTGTTGCCTATAATACTAAATCTATTTTTTAATGCTTGTAAGTCCATGTTTATTATTTTATAGTACCTATTAAAGTACCTTTTGTATAAGCTGTAATAAGTATATTAACGTAATCCCCCTTAACGAGTGGCTTTGAGGCCCCTTCACTTGATTTAGGAAATACGACTACTTTATTTTGACTGGTTCTTCCCATCCACTCTTGATCGCTTTTTTTACTATTTCCTTCTATCAGCACTTCGTAAATTTTACCTACTTCTTTTTTATTACTCTCATTGGATAAATGCCATTGCACATCTACAATTTCTTGTAGTCTTCTTTTCTTTACATCAAGTGGAACATCGTCTTCATATCTTTTCTCCGCTAAAGTGCCTGGTCGTTCAGAATAAAAATACATGTATGCATAATCATATTGTGCTATTTGCATAATGCTCATCGTATCCTGATGGTCTTCTTCTGTTTCGGTGCAAAAGCCTGCAATGATATCGGCAGAGATACTACAGTCTGGCATCAGTTCTTTAATACGCGCTACTTTGGCTAAATACCATTCCCTTGTATAAGTTCGGTTCATTAATTGTAATACACGGGTACTTCCACTTTGAACAGGTAGGTGAATGTATTTACAAATATTGGGGTACTTCATCATGGTGAATAAAACTTCATCAGTAATATCCTTAGGATGAGAGGTGCTAAATCGAACTCTTAGTAATGGACTAATTAAAGCAACGCTTTCTAATAACTGCGCAAATGTAACCTGGGTATTGGTTTCAGGATTTGTCCAATAATAACTATCTACATTTTGTCCAAGCAGGGTTACTTCTTTATAGCCTTTATCAAATAAGTCTTTAGATTCTGCTACAATAGAAAATGCGTCTCTGCTTCTTTCACGACCTCTTGTAAAAGGCACAACACAAAAACTACACATATTATTACAACCACGCATAATAGATACAAATCCACTAATGCCATTGCTATCTAATCGAACAGGAGAAATATCGGAGTAAGTTTCATCACGACTTAATAAAACATTAACAGCTTTTTGTCCAGTGCCTGCTTCAATAAGTAAATCGGGTAGGGTGCGGTAAGCATCGGGGCCTACGACTAGGTCTACTAATTTTTCTTCTTCTAATAATTTAGATTTTAACCTTTCGGCCATACAACCTAAAACACCCACTAACATTCCTGGCTTTTGTTCTTTGTATTTTCTAAATTCGGTGAGTCTTTTACGAACAGTGAGTTCTGCCTTCTCTCTAATGGAACAAGTATTAATTAAAATTAAATCCGCCATTTCCAAATTACGTGTACTACCATAACCATTCTTCTCTAAGATAGATGCGACCACTTCGCTATCCGCAAAGTTCATAGCACAGCCATAGCTTTCTATCAGAAAGAACTTAGTAAAAGGCGCTTTATTTTCAGCAGATACATAGGCTTCCCCTTGTCTTAGCTCATCATGTTCCTTGGTCGCCGTTGTGAATAATTCCATTCAAATTGGTTTGAAACGCAAATTTAGTTAAAAAAATAGAATGTGTCAACTTGTCAGCCAGAACTTCTAATTATTTGATAATGAAACCCTTACTTGAGCTTAAGGCTTCATCTTGTAAAAATTTATATATAATTAGAAATCAATGATTTATAAAAGGCTTCTTATATTTGAGAAAATATTGAATTTCATGCGAAAAAGTCTGCTTACAGTTTTACTATTATTGGGTGTGCAGGCATTAATGGCTCAAAATATAGCAGTGGCTAAACTGAGATCAGAAACTTCAAGATCTATAAGAAAAGACAACGATACCAGTTATTATAATTGGAAGCAGGGGGGCATGTATAATTTTAATTTAGCACAAAGTTCTTTAAGCAACTGGGCAGCGGGGGGCGATAACTTTAACATGGCTATAAATAGCTATTTTAATTATTATGCCTATTTCCAAAAGCCTCGTCAAAGCTGGGATAATAATTTAGACCTTAATTTAGGCTTTGTACAATCAACAAGTTTAGGAGGTAGAAAAAACGACGATAGAATTGATGTCATAAGTAAATATGGTTACCGAATTGACACTACAGGTATGTGGTACTTGTCTGGTTTATTTAATATACGTTCTCAAATGTTTGATGGTTATAGTTTTAGTGGGTCTAAAGCCAATTTTACTTCTTCTTTTTTGTCTCCTGCCTATATTATTTTATCTGCAGGTTTGGACTTTAAACCCAGTAACAGTTTCTCCGTTTTCTTTTCTCCTTTAACATCAAGAACTACTTTATTATTGAATACGAAGCTTTCTAACTTGGGTAGTTATGGTGTGCCTGTTGGAAAAAAGATTAATAGAGAGACGGGTTTGTTTGTAACGGTGAATTATAATAATACCATTGCGTCAAATATTACGTACAGAGGGCGTGCCGATTTTTTCTCTAATTATTATGAAAAGCCTGAGAACATTAATTTATACATGACCAACATGTTTACTTTTAAAATTAATAAGAATTTCTCGGCTACTTATAGTTTAGATTTAATGTACGACGATAAAATTAAAATCTTTGGCCCTTTGAAAAAATCTCCAGGGCTTCAATTAAAAAGTATAATAGGAATTGGCTACCTAAAAACCTTACAAGTAAAAAAGACCATTCTGAAGCCTAAGGTTTAGTAAAGTATTATTCAAATAGTATTGCGCTAAGTTATGCGTTGAGTATTTAACTATTTAGCGACAGCCTTCAATGTATGTTTTATCTTATTCGCTTTATGCGTTAGATCCTGATAGTCTTTACTGATAATGGTTACATGGCCCATTTTTCTACCTGGCTTGGTTTGTTTTTTACCATATATATGTACAAATACATTATCCATTTTCAAGACTTCCTCTAGTCCTTCATAATGAACTTCTCCATGGCAGCCTTCGCTACCAATAATATTTACAATGGCAGAAGGTAAAATTGCATCGGTATTGCCTAAAGGGTAGTCTAGTAAAATTCTAAGTAGCATATCGTACTGGCTAGAATAATTTGCTTCAATAGTATGGTGTCCGCTATTATGCACTCGGGGCGCTGTTTCATTTACAAATTATTCTAGCCAGTACGATATG
>Ga0315899_10005197_pt1 | contig 14059 bp, 9 predicted proteins | sample LakEriMetagenome_2_FD_203518 | JGI IMG/M metagenome (GOLD analysis project Ga0315899, IMG submission 203518) | Freshwater fungal communities from buoy surface, Lake Erie, Ohio, United States - Buoy 4 MA112 | ecosystem: Environmental > Aquatic > Freshwater > Lake | place: USA: Lake Erie, Ohio... | reverse complement strand
GATCACAAAAAGGATTCCACCATGACCCATTCCGTTTGTTACAAGATCTATGGCCAAGACTTCCACATCGAGCCGGATAGTGTGCAGTTTGCCAATGCGGTGTTCCATGATGAGTACCGCATCAATGACCTGCGATCCCACAATGTTCGAACGATCCTCGATGTCGGCTCGCACGTAGGAAGTTTCACCGTCATGGCCCATCACTATTGGCCAAACGCGAGAATCGTTGCCGTCGAGCCGCATCCGCAGAGCTTTGAGCAACTGACCAAGAACACTAGCCATATTCCGGAATCGCAGCTACTTCGCATCAACGCAGCGATCTCGCCGAAACCTGGAAAATGCCTGTTGTCGTTCCCTGTTTCGAACAGTCGGGTCGCCGACTATGTTCCGGACGTTTGGGAATCACTCGAGCCACGGTACCGGGATTTCGGCATCGAGGTTCCCTCGCTGACCGTCGAGCAGTTCTGGACGCGGGTAACAGACTTCGGAATCGACGAGGTCGATTTGATCAAGCTCGATTGCGAAGGAGCGGAGTACTTGATCATCTCCGAACTGTCGGCACTCGGCCTCATGGACCGCATCGGATGGATTCGAGGCGAGTGGCACAGCCGCAAGGACAATCTGCTGCTCGCCAATCTCCTAAGCCAGACGCACGTCTTCAACATCGATCCGAACTATCCGCACTCGGTGGGGATGTTTGTGGCTCATCGGGTGAAGCAATAAGTACGTTTGGAAGAGTTACCGGAAGCTCAATATCGACGGTTTTTCAATCTTTGGTAGTCTCATCTGCTTGTCTCAGACCAGCTAACGCAACGGGCCCTCCAGTTTTTAATTAGAGAATCGACAATCCTTGCGACCGTAAGATTTTCACACACAAAATCGATAAACTGAATGAATTTGCCTCCGCAAGCTCCTTCTCGTAAAAACCCGAAGAAATGTTCGTTATGCACTCTGGGATTATTCGGACCGAATTACAACCGATCCCAGTCTATATGGGCTGCCCTTAACGTAAGACTCCAAAACCCAAAAACTTCAAGGAACTAACGCCAACATTCATTCTCAATCAGTTCTTTGAAACTGACATTAAGTAGGATAAAGATAACATACCAACTTTCCGACATAGTTTACCAACCCTTAGCCAGTACGCGGTTCTTTTCGTGTGCGTCTAATACTTCGCGGCAGGTCTCCCAGTTGATCTTGCCGACGTGTGTGTAACGAATCTCGAAGGGGTGCTGCTTGGGAATCTCGTCGATGATCTTTTTCACTCGCTCTTTCTCACCTAGTGCCATTGCGACCCACACATCTTCAAGAACGTCGGGGATCTGTCCGAAGAGACTGTGGATGTCCTGCAAGCGATCGGCAAGAACTGCATGAACACGGTCTTCGATCGAATCCTTATAGCGCATATTGTAGATCTGAACCGTTTCGTGGATCTGCCCGATACGCTGGATTCGCCCCTTGCGTTGTTCAAGCTTTGTGGGATTCCATGGCAAGTCGAGGTTGATTAACCGCGCCAGTCTTTGCAAATTGAGCCCTTCTGAAGCGGCGTCCGTTCCAAGCATCAACCGCAGCGTTCCCTCTCGTACCATTTGCTTCAATTCATCGCGAGCTTTGGGATAGAACTGTCCAGCGTACATAATCCCGGAACTTGTGGGGCCAGAGTAGATTGCGATTGGCTCATCTGGAAGCTCTTCGGTAAGCTGCTCCGAAAGCCAAATCAAAGAGTCACGATACTGGCTAAAAATAATACATCCATAGCGCAACCAGCCACGCTCGAGTAGGCAATGCCTAACGACCTGATACTTCGGATCAAGTTCAGGATTCGCCTCTAGAGATTCAAGGAAACGTCGAAGGATGCTGTGCTCTTCGGGGGTTAGTGTCTTGGACATCTCGCGATCTGTCATCTCGTTGACCATCAGCTTTGTCAAATACTCAGCGTCATCATCATCTTCAATTCCGTCAGCTACATCGATCAAATCCCACGTTTCCAACATGCGTGCTGCCGTTTGCATGCCAGCATAGATCGTGCTGCCAACGCGACGTAGCAATCCCGTTCGCAAAAAGCCGGCCGACTTGACTCGCTCTCCAAGCTTCTCACAAAACTCTTCAGCAAGTTTGTACGCCTCGCGAAGATAGGGAGGCAGCCGAATCGCGTCTTCGTCGCCCTCGCCAAGAAGCTCAACGTTCACGCGTTGTAAGAGGGGCTCGTTGGTCTCCGGGTCAATCTGGTTCTCCAATTGTTCACGAGTTCGACGTACGATGCGTCGAATGTACGGGTTGTGTCCGTGAATGAATCGGGGGAATAGATCTTCAACCCTGGCACGATCAGGCGCACGCAACTTGTCGAACGCGCTACCTGGAACGACAGCATCTGAATCTGGCACGTCTAGTTTGCCACGCAAAACTTCAAAGTCTTTGTGTTCTGACTTGGGAGGCATCGGGTTACGAATCCAGTCCCACTTTTCGTCAATTTCATTAGGCGGCTCTTTCTGATGCATGATGACCGGAATTGAATTCCAAGGTCTGCGCCAAACACTGAAGTCGTTGCCCAAGACGCTTTGATCATCGCGAGCGAGAACATCCAGAAGATCCCAAGCCTCGATTGGTCGAAGCTGGACAGGCGTCGCAGTAGCAAGCAAAAGGCTTCTTGCCTGCGGCGCGATACTCTGCATGAATGCGAGCAAGCGATTGGCCTGAGCTGCTTGGCCATCCATATTCGGACCGAGATTCTTCCTTCGAGCGCGGTGGGCTTCGTCCAAAATCACGCAATCATAGGACATGTTTAGTAAATGGTTGGACGCGTGGCTTCCGTGAGTGATTAACCCAGAGGAAACAATACCGACTTTACGCGGACACTTTCGAATCGACTCCGGGCCCGTTGAAGGATGTTCGATTCCGTTCTCATCGATCCAGTTACGTCCATCCCACACTGCGGAGGGCATCGCGAGTAGGTCACGCATTTCACCTTGCCACTGCCACACAAGGGTCTTGGGACAAATGATGAGAATTGGCTTATCACCTGTTAACGCGATCAGCATTGCAGACATTGCGAGTTGCAGAGTTTTTCCTAAGCCAACCTGATCGGCGAGCACAATCCGAGCTCGCTTCATCGGGCCATGATGCCAATCCATCACCAGCTTTACGAAATACTTTTGGTGCTCCCAAAGTCCAACTTCCTTACGGAATACCGGAGTCTCAATCAGAGCAGGCGCTGGATCTGGAGAGGTGTCTTCGTCCTTCCGTTGCTTAATCCATTCGGGAACTGTGCGGACTAGCTTGCGTTCTGAAAGCCGTTCGATGTCCTCAACGACAGCCTCTGACAGCGGAATTGCGGCCGGTGATCCCCATAAAGCATCGAACTCTTCCTGTACCCATTTTACCGCCTCTGGCGACGGATCCTCCCACATGATTTCATAGTTCAGCTTCCAGGCCGTCATCGATTCATTGACGCTGCCAAGAAACGAAGTACTGCCGCCACCGTTTAGATGAATGACCCCAGCCTTGCCATGCACCAATCCAAAGGCCTCATCCGGAAGAACGCGCACTTCGAGCTTTCCGGTTGAAAGCAACTTGAAAAGCTTTCGGAAACGGATTTGAAGTTTGTCGCCACCGATTGAGTCTAGAAGCTTCTCTGGCTCGGCTGAGCTCCATGACTTACGTACAGCCATCGCAGCAGCGCGAGCCGTTTGTACGTCCTCCATACGAAGATCTGAATTGCAGACCATTCGTACCTTGCCAGTAACTGATTCCAATTCTTCTCCAGCTACTTCAATCAATGATGACCGGAAGAAGCCTGCAATTCGATCGTAACTCTTTGCACCTCGCAAACGATCGCGCAAGAACGATTGATCGAGTCGCTGGCGACGCGATGAGAATCGTTGAATGCGCTGGTTAGGATCGGAGGATGTCATAATCGCAGTATTTTCTAAATTCCGTGAAGCTAGCAGCGTTCCGGGACGTTTGCGGGAATAGGTTTAAAGTCAGGGCTCGAGCAAGGTCTGAATGTCTCGGGCCAACACGCTCGCATCTCAACCAAAAGTCGATTCTGAAGCGGCGCATCAAGATTGACGCGACACACGGTGAGTGTGATGAAATCGACAGCGCATGTCTGGAACAAGTGATAAACGTCATGCGCGAGGTACCTAGGCACATAGCCGATCATGGTTCTATCGGCTTCGGTACGAACGGCAACTGCGTTTTCATCGGCTGGGTTTTGGATGTCTAGCATCAACTTAAGCTGATCACCAGTCTGAAGCTTGTTGACATACTCTGTGACAATCCTTGGCATCCATCGAATTCCGTGCAGAAAAAAACGATTGAAGTAACAGAGGTTTTCGTCGGGAATGGGGCAAGGGAACACTTCGATTGCGTCTGTTTCCTTGCGTCCTTCCGTGACACCGAGAATCACAATTGGCTCCGGTGGAGTTGCTACATCGAAACCACTCCAGCGCAAGAAAGCCTCATACTCGGGACGGTTTGCAGACAGCAAACGATTCTCGAAGATCGGAAATAGCTTTTCCGACTCATACACCTGGTCGAGCGCAATCATGCCCGGAAACGGTTGGAACCCTGGCTTGCGTGCGCCAGCAGTATAGAAGAATCGATAGATACCGTCATCGTGTACTAGCCGGCCTACAGGCCGCCAGCCGGTAGTGTCGTCGGTTTGTGGTGGTCGCCATGCGACGAAAAGTGCATTCATATGTCTAAGTCCAATAATCGTCGTTGATTGATTTCAAGTAACTTGAGAGTGAAGTCTCGACATGTCGTCGTTATTCTCTCGTCTGGGACACGATCGACGATCTTAGCCAAGTCATCAAGGCCGATTCGCGAAAGTCTTTCAAGCCAAGCACGACCAGCCTCCGGAGCGTATTCGGCAAACACTTCGAACGCCTCCAATAGCTTCATTGGCTTCGCTTCGTCATCTGATAAATACAAGGCTGATTCACCGCGTTCTGCGAATGCCTGAACCGTTCGATTGCGGTCCTTGGTTGTCATTCGTTCTACGCGCTCTTCATCTAATAAATTGTGAGCTAGAGCTGCCCCATGATCAAATGTGCTCGCCAGTCGAAAAACATCGCCGTCCCACACCACTCCCCAGTTCTCATGATGTCTGTCGGTGTTCGCAATCCAGGCATCTAAAAGGAGGTAGCCAATAAATGCGCCGCCGGCAGTACGACATGCCTCAGGCATCAATTCCTCACCGCGTGGTGGGCGGAAATTCCAAACCGCATCGGTTACAGCCAATCGAGAGTGTTGGCGCACTTTGCGGCGTTGAGAGGTGGGATAGCTTGGGTCTTGCACGAGAAGTAACGCATTGCCGAGAATTAGTGATTCGCTCCAGGTAATTAGTCGCTCGCTGACTACGCCGGGAAACTTGTAGTTGTCTTCGAAAAACTCCTGAGCCAACTCATATTTGACATGCGGCAAGCCAAGAAGTTCGCAAAGTTCAGCCGAAACGACTTCTGCCCAGTCTTCCCCTGTTTCTCGTTCTTCTGCTTTGAAGATGAGTCGCTTATGTTTGTGGGAGAACCAAAACTTGCGCTTGCTTCCCACAGATTCCATAGAAATAGCTTGCTCACGATCGACGCGAAGAACGGAGAATTTCTCAGACATGGTTTACTGGCGACCTTTCTCACCGAAAGGGCTAGCCACAGCTGTCGTTCTATCCATGGTCGTTCCTTAGTGCACCTGCAAGAAGACGAGCTGATTCACAGTCATCTTTCCAATGCTCCATCCCTGTAACGGTGTCGAGTTTCCCAAAGAAGTCGAGAAGAACGATTGCGCGAGTACGGACATCCCAATAATTTGGCAGTTCGGTCCTTAGCCAATTTAAGCCACCTGGCACTTCACCATTCTTGGAAATTGTATGTATGGCAAACAGCACATGGCGAGTGAGAGAGCCAGCAAAAGGCGCATCGCCGTTCAGCATCTTTTTTCCGAACTCAGTCGCACTTTTCAAACGCGTTTCGTTTGCTTTAGTGCTGGCTAGAAGATCGTCATAGTTCGTTGCTCCAAACCCCCGCGCGAGCTCCTGATAGACACCGCTTCTCCGCTCGCCATGAGTCTCAACTTCCAGCCCTTTAAGGTAAAACCTCTCTGATGGCGAATAGGTTTTCCATATATCGCGATCGATATGCTTCGGGACTAGGTGATCACATGCAATTTTAACCGCATTCCGAATCAGTTTTTCAACTTCGCTGGGTTCACCTGGTACGCGCTCCCTCAAAACTTCTCTGGCGGGATCAATCTCTTCGATTTGTTGTTCCGTTAAAACACGCAATGCGGCGGCATATGCTGCTAGTTGGTAATCTGAATCCGTAAAGTTTGGATTGCTATCGTCGTCGTTTCTTAGCATTTCATCCAACTGCCGACGCACTTCAATTTCCACTTTATAAGTTATTTCATCGAGGAAAACGGGTTCAGAAGCCATGCGTTTTCGTAGTACCATTAACACTGTGCCTTGAACATAATTTCCCTCGCGTACACCCGCCGCCTGACGTTCTGTCTGAATACACCATGCAGAAGTGACATGAAGTCCGGCCGCCCACATGATTGTCGCAAGATCTGCCCAGACACTCGCGTCTTGATGAGTGAACATCACGACCTGTACGCCATTTGACGGCATGTGGTCGGCCATGCGTCGATAGCAATCAACCATGGCCTGTCGAAAATCGTGATCATTGCCTCGCACTGCAAGCATGCGCCGACTGTCACCATACCACTCTGGAAAAACTGAAGGTAGCGAATCACCATACCATGCGAGAAAGTATTCGGATACTTCGTGATAATTTATCGCATCGGCATACGGCGGATCAGTTATCCATATATCACGATTCGCAGTCAAATTGCGAGCATCAAGTGGCCTAACTTCGCAATGGGAAGTTATGGTCTCAGGATTTAAGTTCATGAACCATGTACCTGACGATAAGCCAAAGCCTTTCGACGCAAAAGTCAACATTGTGTTCAGTGCTTGATTCGTAAATGTTTGTCCAATGGATTCTCTTGCAGCACCAGTTCCCCACCTGCACAACTTGCTGTTCCAATCCGCGAATCTTCCAATACTAAGCATTACAGCAACTCGCGATTCAACATCGCTTAGTTCAGACGATGCGATTGACTGCAGCAGACCAATGATTAGAAGTTGGCGGGGAGTGAAAAGATGATGCCAATATGTCCAGCCTCTTTCACGAATGGGTTGCGAAGTATTATATCCAGGCTCTATCTTACGAGTTGGAATGAAGCCTTTACTCTGCCATTCAACTAAACGCTCATCGAGTAGTTTCTTGACCTTAGCTTCCCTGGCGATATCTTCAGAGGTAACGGCGCGAAAATGGCGTCTAGTGCGTTGCCTAAGAACGTCTTTCTCAATGAGTTCCTTCAAATTAGGAATCAACTGCGCCTCATGCAGCGTTAACTCTTCGATCTCCTCTCCATTTCGTCGCTCGAAGTAGGTCTCCTCCCAGCGAATCGCATAAGCCCGTTCCTGAAAAACATCATCATTACGTGGAATAACATCGGACGCTTCCCATAGTCTGACTCCAGATCCATGGAATTCCGACGATGACGCTCCTTTTCGCGATGATCGAATCATGTCAAGCGAAGAAGGGTCTTTTCCTTGTTCTTTTTGTATGGGATGTGTTACATAGCCTGCTACGATTGTGCCACTTTGTCGAGCTTGTTCTAGATCAGCATCATTTGCATCTTGAACCAGCACAATTTGATAAGATTTGGAAGCAGGATCAGGAATTAACTTGGCAACGACCTTGCTAGTCGGCGCGACCGCCCAATGGGCTGAAAGCGGTACTTTCCATTGCGTTTCCGGATCCAGTACTTCGGTGCAGTACAGAATTGAATCGATTCGCCAACCTTTATCGTTTGCATCGATCCCCCACTCTTGGAGTTGTTTGTCGGCGAGCCTAAAAACCTTTTCCTGGCTACTTACAACTCTCTGAACAACGTGCTCGCCCCCACCTACAAGATTCATCGAGGCCCAGGTCAATAGCGTGGCTACTGGATTGAGATCAGATCCATACGAATCACAGCCAAGTCTGGCTGCTTCGAAAGGTATACTCCCTGCTCCACAAAAAGCATCGCCAACTCGTGGGCGGTGGCCGAATCGACGCTGGCCCAATACGCCAATAAGGTCTGTAAGTGAATAAACATCAGTGCCTAAATGCTCATTGATCTTTTTCCATGATTCTTGAGATGGGCCGTCGATCTCTTCCGGTCGGCAACAATATTCTAGCTTCTCAGAATACGACATTCGATCGAAAACGAGCTCTTGAAGTTCCGCTCGTTCCGTCTTAGTTAGCCCCCTGCGTATTTGATACTCATTCGCTTTCTTTGCCGCCTCGAGAAATCTCGCTCTTGTGCTAGGAGGGAGATCGCTAAGCTCTTCGATCAAACGTTTCCCTGGAATGGGCTTATCTTTTCTGCGTCTGAGGCCTTCCCCATCCATAGTCATAATTTTCAGAAAAACTTCGCGATCTGCTACCGGATTATTCGTCGCTGGCACGAGTAGTCCAACTAAAGTCGCCCTGACAAGAACAAGCGGCTTTCTGCCCCACCATTTCCCTAGGCTTGTAATGGACTGTGATTGATTAGAGCGTCGTTCAGCAAAGCTTTCCATTGATACCAGGTTAACGGGAAATTGGCGCTCAATGAAACTTGGCGCATAAGCTAAATCCATTTCAACCGTGTTCTCGGCATTTCGTTTTTGTTGCGTTTCCATCGACATGGCCATTCCGTTTGCTTTTTGATTTGAAAACTGCGTGAGGAAAACTCGCTGTTCATTCGTCGATTAGATCCAATAACGGAGTTTCCTTTGACTTCCTGGCAGCGTGTCGATAAAACTCGGGAACAACCGCTTCATTCTTCGCACCTAGATGCACCGGGTTCTCGGTCAATGCGAAGCGAATGGCTTTGCGCCATCCCTTACCACGGTCTCGCAGTCCGTGTCCTGTCGCAGCTGCTGTTTGTGTATAGAGCCACCAGCGTTCCTCAGGAACCAGGCCTATCCAATTAGCGACAGCTGTTGGAATGAGGCCAGGATCGGCGTCTTCAATTCCCCATGCAAGAAGCACTAGCTCCTTTCCAAGCTCGCGTCGCAATACATTTGCGCCTTCTCGCCACGAACCCGCACGCTTACCAAGCTTCTTCAGTCGGCGATTGAATTCTGCTCGAACCTCATCCGCAATAGCATCCCATTTAGGCCGAGCGAGGATGATTCGAATCTGTCCATCATCTTCGTTTGTGAGACTTACAGCACTGCTGCCGATGTTGTCGTCCCACGTGAGGTGTTCGCTAATCTCGACTGACTGTTTTACGGCTTTGGGGATCGAGACGAGAAAATGGTGTCGACTGTCCGACGGATTAAAGCCATATGAACGAGTTAAGTGTGCAATTGCGTTTGATCGTTTTACGGTCGCCATAATAGGTGCCTCCATGGTTATTGCTTAATCTCGCTCGCCGCAAGCGTTGTTTTGGCATCTTCGACCCAATCAAGTAGCGACTGTCCGGACTCGAAATAGATCGCTTTGATCGTTAATTTGACTTGACCATCTCCCTGGATCGAACGCATTGGCTCAAGGCATTTCTGTAGTGAGTCACCGTCTACTTGCTTCTCTTCATAAGTTGTAAACTCGACCCATTCTTTCACGCCCGATTCGCCGCCGATGGTAACGGCAATGCCGACACCTTTGGTCTTGTACTTAATTAATCTGCCGAGCAGTTCGTAGGTTTCTTTGGTGCTTTCCGTCTGGTGCCTTCTCTTCCATGTAACAGGAATAGTTGGCTCCACTTTGACTTCCTCGGTTTTGTCCCAACTAATGTTGATGCGCTCGATATTAGTCGCAACTCCATCCCGCTCTGCATGCACGAGAATCATGGGAGCGCCTTTGGGGACCACGAAGGAACTTTCGTAAAGCGCACCAGCCACTTTAGGGTCGCTGCCGTCGGTCGTGTATCGAATAGGTGCAGATGGCGCAGCGCGGAGCTCGCACATCTTGTCGTCACCGCTTTGATAGATTTTGTGCTTGAGAGTGATTCGATTCTGCCAAACAACTGGTAATCCGGTCTCATGAACGTTAGTCGAATCAACAGCCAGCACGGAAATTCGCAGTTGATCTGTTTCCATTGTATTTCCGTCCAACCGCTCCGACGAAGCGGTCGCCGTCCCACCGACTTCCCAATAAATACTGTCTCCATGCGTTGGTGTGATACGGAGCGACACCTTGCCCGTGTCGTCGTCGCGAGTCTGCTCGACGATTTGCACTGCAGTTTTGGGTTGAGGAAATGGGCCTTTGTCAACGAAGCCACTTTGATCCTCTCGCCAAACCGTCTTGAAGATGCAATCCGCCTTTAGCTGGTCGAGCGCGTCATTACGATGCCATTGCCATTTCGTATTGGTGGCCGCTCGCCGACGAATCTCATTCCATGGCATGCTTTGCTGGGTGAACAACCTTTGTTCGCATTTCTTCTTAAAAGTTTCAGATGAAATATCGTCCGTGAACTTCATCTTGCTCTTTAGGACCTCCAGAATCTGGCCCTCGCCTGTGTATTTGTTGCCTTCAAACTTCATCACGAAATCCGCAGGCCGAAGTGCATCGTCGATCGGATACCACAAGGTCGTAAAGGTCTCACGGACGACTGAATGGAAGTTGCCGTGAATCTTGTCTCGGATATCCACGGCCTGCACCATCTGAGGATCGTTGTCTGCGATTTTGTCCGCCTTGAGGGCGTCGACAATCTGATCGATAGCTTTTAATCTCTTGCCAACATCAATGAGCGTTTCATAAGTGTTCTTCGCTCCTGTTAAGTAGGCTACGCGATTTTTCCACTGTGCATCTTCAAAGAATGCTTTGAGTTCCGGGCGTAATTCGCTGCCACTGTTAGGTTCAGTAACGACCAACGTTACGTGGTCCTGTTCCAATTCGATTTCATCAATTGGTGGCAATACTTGTAATCGTTGGTAACACCATTTGTTGGTTGGCTTGAAAAGCTCTTCTAGGCGGGTTCGCAGCTCTTTGAGCGCTTGCTCGTCCTGATAGTTTTTGACATAGCTCTCGAGTTTGGCAATCAAGTTCTCGGTGTTCCGGAAGAACAGCCGACCTTCGCGATTGCTATGGAGATACCAGGCAGCCGTCGAAAGCTTTTCGAGTACGTCAGACTTCAATCGCGAAAGGTCGCGTCCTGGTTCGCACAAGAAAGCAATCAACTCGGGGATCGTAAGACCGACTACCGCATTCGGGACGTTTGCAAGCGATGACATGAAGAGCAACGTTGCTGCATCAGTCGCATCGCGTGTTCCCAAGTTCGTATCCATGATTTCGGAAACAGAACGCCCCTCATCGGCAAGATCATGCGCGATGGCATTATCAAGCGAATTGTTGATCTGGCTGATCTCTGTCCGTGTCTCTTGATCATTCAGATCAATGTTGTGACCAGCAATCAAATAGCTGTTGGCCGCGGTACCGTTGTTCCACATGCGCGAAGTCACGATTCGCATTAGGCGAATCAAGCCACGAGTCTGTTGAAAACCATCATTCTCACGGAACCTCGCGTACAGGTCGCGAATACCAGGATGAAAAGGATATGAGAGATTGATGCGTCCAGCGAATTCTTCCGGCGACTCGGTGGTAATTGACATCTGCTTGGCATTGCGAATCGCCTGTGCATATCCTGCCGCGACTTGACTGATCTCTGTGTCGTTGGGAAGCGATTCGAACATCCGCGTGCGCAGGATGTGGTAAAGCTCGTCCGAGTTAAGTCGGACCGGCTCGAGGTCCATCGCGGTGCGTTGTGTTTCGTTATTTAGGTTAGAAAGTACCTGAGAGATGATTGCAGAGCCTTGTTTGTAGCTGTTTGCGAGGTCGGTGATGACTAAGCATACTTTGGAGCACTTGTCGTTCTTAGCAACGGCGCTCAAAAGGTTGGATAGTGCGGTGGCCGTAACCATTGCCAAATCAGAATTTCCAATTGATTTGGATCGCGCGTATTCGAAGTAGGGTGGTAGCTCGTCAAGGAGAATCAGAACAGGCTGACCGTCAAACAGGTTTTCCCAAGACTTCTGACCAGGTGCAGCAAGTGGCGAGTAACAATCTTTGAAGTGGTCGGGCTTTCCCATCTGAGCAGCCAACGATCCCCAAACTCCGTACGGAGAATCGGACTCGCGACCAGTGAAGGCAATAACTTTGACATCACCAAGAGCCGGATCGAACTCGTGGATACCCGCAAGCACTTTCGATCGAAACTCGGGATGTTTGGCGAGTAATCCGAGGGTCAGCAAGTTATGTGTCTTGCCGCCCCCCATCGCTTGCTTGAGTTTGTAAACGCCTTGCTCGGTCTTACCCTCAAGCCGCTTGAAGCCGTTTTTCAATAACGACTTCATACCTTCGGTGATATAGTTCTCGGAGAAGAAGACCGCAGGAGCGATCTTCTCGTCGATCAGGTCCGTCAAGTCGAGAACTGTGTCTCGCTTCTGCGGGTCAAAGACGCTTGCTCGCGGTGTACAGAGTTCCTTGAGGGTTTTCATCGAGGCAGCTTTCCTTTGTTTTTCGACTGCGACTGGCTGGATTCTGTTTTCGGCAAGGCTACGGATGGTCCAACGCTTTCAAATAGCTGGTCCAGCTCTTGCCGACTGTAAAGCCGGTAGTTGTTCACGGGATGCCGGTACTCCTTGATTCTTCCTTGCTTACCCCAATTGCGCAGAGTGTTGTGGCAAACGCCGAGGTATTCCGAGGCCTCCGCAATCTGCATGTAGTCGTCCAGTTTCGGCATGAATGCCTCTCCCGAGTCGAATGTTGGTTAAGTGGTTCGAAAAGCATACCAAACATTACCAAGAATTCCTACCCCCACGCTCGCGAACTGTGGTCAGGATCAGTGTCGTGAGAATATCTTCAAAATGCCGAAGTCAAAAGGAAAATCTTCCAATATTGTCTGCACGCACACTTCGCTTGCTCGCCAAACGCCAGCGGAAATGTACCGAAGTGGCCGGATAATGCGAAAGACTCTCTCTACTTGATAAATCCACGGCCTTAGTCCTTGAAATTGGTGTCTACTTCAAGGCGTTTTGCGTAGATCAATTGGCAAATTCTTCTAAATGCAGAACGTGATCTTGTGTTGAATCAGAGAATTAGTCGACCTCTGCGTAGGTCTCTTCGTACAATTCTTTTAGGGGCTTCCCTTGATACGCCCAGTGCGGACTAGGCTGAACGCTGTAGTCTAGCTGCAAGACCTGGCGAGTGGCTGCCGTCAATGACATCTCGGTGTCGCCGAGCTTGACCTTTTTGGGACCAACAACAATGGCAGTTGTTGTTGCCGACAAACAGTCGAGTAAAGCTCCGTTTGGTATTCCCATCTCGTGAAAGTCCAAGTTCGGGCGGCGTTGACGCCTCCCTTCAGCGGCTGCAAGGGACTGTTCATCGATCCCAGTCGTCTGTGCCGCCACCTCTGCTGTTGCATCTTCGACATGTAGTAGCTTAAGGATAGCGATAGCCTGCTCCGGTTCGATTCGAAAGAATTCGCGTTTTGGATTGATTCGCTGAGGGCCAAACGCGATGTGTAGAGCCGACTCCACTTCGTCGGAATTTGGAACACGGCAGGCGAACTTCAGTTCAAAAGGAACCGGCACTCCAGTGGTATAAAGCTGAGCCAGTCGGGTGCCAACATCCTCTTGCGAGGTTCTACCGATCTTCACTAGCCCAGGCATCGCCGGATTCACGAGCACTTACACAATCGATAGTTCAGGCATGTTGAAACTTGGTTCGGTTTGAGTTTCGCTGGAAAGCCAAGCTTTTGATGGCCATAAGACTATCAGCCTGAGACGCTCTTGAACACTTCCAAGCGGCCGGAAAATAGCTCCACAATTTTTCCATTTTCCGTCTTGGTGTGACCAGAGGTGTCACTGCCCCTCTTAAGAATGCTAGCAATCTTCGACTTTTTTGTTTGTAACGATTGCAGGGGTAACCATGAATCACAGCGTCAACTCGCACCGGATCCGGTGCATCTCGATCATCGGGGGATTCCTCGATGGAACCAAGTTCGAATTGGCCGACGGCCT
>Ga0315899_10005196_pt1 | contig 14059 bp, 14 predicted proteins | sample LakEriMetagenome_2_FD_203518 | JGI IMG/M metagenome (GOLD analysis project Ga0315899, IMG submission 203518) | Freshwater fungal communities from buoy surface, Lake Erie, Ohio, United States - Buoy 4 MA112 | ecosystem: Environmental > Aquatic > Freshwater > Lake | place: USA: Lake Erie, Ohio... | reverse complement strand
ATACTATGGCACTGACTTTTGAGAATTTTTTTTCCCATGTCAGTACAACCAACGGTTCCGAGCTGCGGCAGGCGCCCTGTGGCCTATCGTCATAGCCTACCAGGCACGCGTAAAAGAGAACTACTAATACTCTCAGTCTATAAGCAAAAGAGACCTATACTAATACTCTCAGTATATGGGCAAAAGAGACCTACTGATACTCTCAGTATATAGGCAAAAGAGACCTACTAATACTCTGCGGCCTATGGTGATAGCCTACCAGGCGCGCGTTCTCCATAGTACTAGTCCTCCCCGTAATGATAATATGTAGTGAATGTATACAAGTAGGTACTCCCTACGAGCATGAAGAGACACATGTATCCTCCTCCTCATATCAGCAAAAGTACTCCCCATAATGATAATATGTAGTGAATGTACTCCAAGGCACTTCCTATGCGGAAAATGTCTAGTAAATGTTCGAGGGCATTGACTGTGAGAGTTCGTGAGCAGCCTATTTTTTCGCTCCTGGGGGTATACTCGTCACTCATCTCCGGCTTTCAGTGTTTTGTGTTTTGGGGCGAGGTGGTAGTGATGAGCTTTCTGTTCGTCTTCATCCCCCTCACCGTGACGGCGATGGTGACGAAGAACTTGTACTTTCTCGTCGCCGCTGAGGTTAGTGAGAGAACACATTCTAGTAAGAGAGAACAAATTCTAGTAAGAGAACACATTCTGGTGAGAGAACACATTCTAGTAAGACTGTGACAAAACTTGTACTTTCTCGTCTCCGCTGAGGTCTCTCTCTACTTAATAAACTAACTAATGAAATAAACTACAAACTAAACTAAATTGCACTAGTCAGTACCTTCTCGTCGCCTCTGAGATCTCTCTCTCTCTCTCTCTCTCTCTCTCTCTCTCTCTCTCTCGTTGCTGCTGAGGTTAGTGAGAGAACACATTCTAGTAAGAGAACACATTCTGTCTCCTTCTCTCTATCTCTCTCTCTCGTTGCAGCTGAGGTTGCTCCCTTCATTCCTTTCACGTGCGAGATTGAGAGGGAGGGAGGGAGGGAGGGAGGGAGGGAGAGAGGTAGGTAGGGAGGGAGGGAGGGAGCGTGCGCGCGAGGGAGAGCGAGGGACTGTGTTTGCGTGAGCCCAAAACAATACACAAACACACACACACAACACGCGCATGTGAACACATACACACATACACACATACACACGCACACAGGTGGCGTATAGTTTCACAGTGCTCGTCGCCTTGTACGTAAGATTACATTTTTTTGAGCTGCCGCGACACCTGCGGATAGCAGCAGGACGCGACGGTCCACATCCAGAAGCCGCGTCCGCCGCCGCCACCTCCGTCGTGGAGTTCGCCGCTCTGCCCGGGGCACAGGAACCTGTCTCAACCGATTCTCCAGCAGCAAGCCCCCCAGCGATTCTCAGCGGTTCAATTGCCTGAGGCAAGGGGTTTTAAGGGCATCTTGGGACCTTAAAAGAGAAATCAGGGTGGTTTCTCCAGATAGAAGCCTTTCTAGAGAAATTCTCCGGAGAAACCACCCTGATTTCTCTTTCAAGGTCCCAAGATGCCCTTAAAATGGATGAATCCTTCCGCGCCGGTACACGCGCGGGCTCGACACGCGCGCGCTCGCTCAACACATGGTTTATTCGGAACGAAACGCGGTAAAAATAACCTTCCTGGTGCGATCCTCAAGTACTAGGTCCTAGCTGTCCTCGTGCAGCAAGAAAGTGACGTTTGAAAAATCAATAGAAAAAAGAAAGAGAATTTGTCTAGAAAGGCTTCTTAAACCCCCTTGCCTTAGGCAATTGAACCGCTGAGAATCGCTCTCCCAATGGTCGCGGCCATGGGTACTCCCATGGCTGAGCAGGGCAACGAGGGAGAGGAAGGCAGGGGGAGGGCGAGGGGGAGGCAAGGAGGGGGAGGAGAGCACAGCCTCGAGGTTCTGGTGTCGCCGAATGAGGATCCACCCGGAAGGCAATTGTGATGAGACCGGAGGTTGAGGAAGAGTGGGCGAAGTCGGGCACGACTCGGCGATCGCGCTGCCGCCAGTGACCTACAGTATGGAAAGTGGCTGAAGACACCGAATTGGGGCACCCTAGGGAGGGCACAAGACAGACGGTCTGCAGCGAGCCGCAATGATGATTGCACTAGACGCCTTCGGCCTCTCAACCGTTTTTATTGAAAATAGAAACTGTATTTCTCTGTTTTGCTTCAGAGACATGCAATTTACCATATCTATACAATCTCGCCATTCGGGTATTTGCTAGAGGCAACAGAGGGGAGGAGGAAAGAGAGAGGACGGGGCTCTATTGAGCCCGCGTCCTACCGTTCCTGATCTTGGTTCGCGCACACAGCGCCACCAAGCCGCCATGGCCCCCTGAGGCCATGTCGGGGCGTGGAGCCTGCACGCCCCGAGTGTGTGTGCCCTCGGCCCTCACACGCGCTCCGCACCGCTGTGAAATATTTCTACGCTGTAAAATAACGCTGTGAACCAGGCCACCGGGCCACCGCTGTGAAATATTTAAACGCACTATGGTCTGTAAATGTTCGGCAGTTACGTATTCGCAAGCAAATACGCCGCCGCACGATGCTGCAAACACGCGCCAGCACGACACAGACGCCACGATCTGCTGCTCTGCGTCTGGGTTGCTCTTCCTCTTCAAGGTTGTGCCTCTTTGACTTCCTGCGGTGCCGTTGACGGTGGTTCGCCGCATACTCTGTGACTTTGTGACTTTGTGTTCGTGGTAACGGAATAGGTGGAATCATCCACAGGGCCCATAAAGCGATTCAAGGAGATGAATGTCGCCCACGTCGGAGTTCATGGCTGAGGTTTCCCTGGCTCACTCCTATCCGGAACTCTTTCAAGTTACGGGGTCTCTACCATCGCTCGTACTTCGGACCGAGGACATGTGGCGGAGGCATAACCAATGTCATCGAAGTTGGCGGGGTTCTCAATCAGGGTTTCCCCTTCTCACCCCTAATGTCCCATTTCAGGGGTCTGTAGACCTTCGCCCATTTCAGGGATTTGCCAGACGCTCTGGAATACAAGTTTTTAGGTTGTATTCAAGACCATCATCAGTCACGGATGTCAAGTAACGGAATCGCAATGGCAGGGCAGGACTCGGATGGGGGGGGGAGGCACAGGTACCAACTTTAATGATTCAGCCCCAAGCACCGAAGTGCTCTAGACCGTTTCAGCTCAATTTGTTATTCTGATGATTCGAGCACCAGTACAAGATTTGTACCTTAGTTCGTCTCAACTTTGTTTGATAAAACGAATCAGCAATGTCAAGGTGATCCTACTTTAGGGACTGGAGGTACTGCTGAATTCACGCGCACACGCACACGCACACTTGTAGCTCGTTCAAGCAGGCAGACCATGATAGGGGGGGGGGGTTGTCCCTGCAGACCTTGTCCAGTGAGGAACGTCTGAGACGCGCACCATTCCTGACAGTCCTTGATGCGCTGACCATCTTGAAACAATTTCTGCGCACAAGCAAACACCTGGCGCCGAATACTCCAGCGCATGCATGCACAAAAAGTGCGCGCTATGTTTCACAAAGGTCAAAAAGGGCGCGCAGGGCATTGGGTGCGCATGGCATTGCATGTCGCGAGGACGCAAGGGGGGGCGGGGGGGGCCGTCGGAAAAGCGGACAGCAGGGCGGGTACAAGGGTTCCAACTTCCCCAAGAGCAGGGCCGTAGCCCAGGACCAAGGGCCTGGGGCGCGCGGCAGGGACGGGCAGTAACCTGCGCGCGGGGCGGTCTCGCCTAGCGGGCCGCCTGCGGTTGCGCGGCGGCGACCTACGGCGATCTTCGTCCGGGGGGCTACTGCGCGAGCGGAGCCTGAGACGTTCGGTTACAGCTTGAAGGCTCTCTTGGAATGAGAAATCAGGGAGGGAGGACGCGACGCCGACAAGGCGTGGCGAGAAGACATCCCGCGTCGTGGTCACCCGTCAGAGGATGATGTTCCAAGCGTCCGCTGTTGGGCCGCTGGGGCACTCCACGTTCGACCTTGCGACATGTCGGTCGAACTGCATGCTGCGCTACGCGACCTCGCGACATGCAATGCCATGCTCGCCCTGCGCGATCATTCAATGCCATGCGCGCCCCGGAGACGATGCCTAGTTTAAGATGCGAGGAGCCGACTTGGACGCCCACAGTCGACTTCTTCCTCTCCCCGCCGGACACAACCGCAGCGTCTGAGTCGGCGCCCTTGGTGCAGGCCGAGGGGTCCGCAGCAGACAGCAGTGCCTCTCTAGCGTCTCTGTGCTTCTGCCTCAGCGCCAGCACGACTTCCCTGGATCCAGAAGTACTTCATCAGCAGCGGCAGAAGGGCGCCAACCCCGGCGTCCGCTGCCTGCTGCCGCGGCCGAGCGTCCCCGCCCCCCGCGCCGCCTCCCGGGACCGCCCCCGGCCCATCGACCCGCTGCCATTCGACAGAGGCAGGCCGGCGAGTGACCCCGACGCGGCCGCGCGCGGCCAAGCCGAGCCTATGAATCTTTACGCGCAGCCTCCAGCCGTCGTGCCCGGGCTCATTGCTCTGATACGAACTGAATAAGGTAAAGACACTGAAAGCCGCTCGGATCCAAGAGCCAAGCGCCGGCGGTCCCCGGTCGCCGCGGCCGCGCCGCCATCAGGCGGCTTTGCCAGCCGAGGCAGGCGGCTTTGCACCGCCCACCTGCGCGCGGCGTGACTCGTGCATCCGCGCAGCGCGCCACGCGCGTGGCCCGGCGCTAAATGGTGCATAGCACACGCAGCGGGGGGCATGACGAGGTGTACGGGGAGGAGGACGCCGTTGGCGGGGGCGCACGACGGCGGGGCGGGAACGGGCTGTCACTGCCCCGCCTCGTGCTGTGTGTGGCTGTTGGCCTCGCCGGCCTGCAGATGGCGGCAGCACAAACTGTTTCAGACACATGGGACGCGAAAAGGACAACCAGGCTGAATACGGGGCACGAAAATGGAGTGATTGTGCGCGGCGCAGGCAGCCAGTCGGAGCTGCGAATCGGGGGCGCCTTTCGATTCAACGACTGCCCGTTGAATGTTGATGATGAACCTGTGTGCATCTTTCGGTGTGTCTTCGTAGACCCAAGCGGTAACCAAATGAGCTCACTTGCCCGCATCAACACCGGCGTGCCAACTGAGATTGCTTGTGACACTACCAAAATGTGGGGGTCAAGATACAACGCCGGAATGGTGGAGCTCAGTGTGCAAAAGGCGGTGGAAGACAGCGCTGACTGGACGACGTTGGCCAGCGACGGGAAGTGGAAGACGTTGAAAATCACTGGGTTGGTGGGAGGTGAGTTCAACATGTTCCTGGAGGAAGATATCTTCAGCGTGCGTCCTACAATGATTAATGCGTACGGAGTCACGGTCACCGTGGCTGGCAGTGGGTTTGCTCCTGACAAAGAGTATCGCTGCGTGACGTTCGAGCAGAACCCGGATCCTTGGGAGGATTCGCGGACCGGGGGTTACTTGGATTTGGTGGGGTTTCCCTTCGTTTTGGTGAACAGGACCATGGGTACGTGCAGAATAACGACCTCGTACTCCGCACGTGCAACAAAACTCAGCATCGTGAGCAAAAAGACAGTTATCGACCGTCTCGACCGGGTCAATGGGAACCCATCACAAGGATATCAGTTATTTCAGCCAGCTGTGAGCGAGATCCAAAAACCAAGCGCCGGTGGCGACGACATCATCTTCTGGAAGGGTCTCGACGTCGAGTGGTTTGAGTCTTGGACGTTTACTTCGATGCTGTCGGGGCTCAAGACTGGATCGGAGACTCTGACAATTTCGGGCGCGGGATTCAAGCCCACAGAAAACTATGTATGCGAGTTCACCTTGAACATAGCTGAGAATACGGGGTGCACAGGGGAGGCCACGTTGAGCAACGTCAAGCAAACAGCTCCAGCTACTATGGTCACCCCTTTGACTATGAAATGTATCACGCCCGCGTGGACGGGCAACGAGCCGCTAGTGCAGACCATCTTCAGCGTGCGCGCCAACGTTTTGAACGCGCTGCTGGTTTCGAATGACATGCAGTTGACGAGCTTTGACTTTGTCTCGAAGCCTGTATGGTCGGGCCCGACTCCAGCGGAGGGCGCCGTGTATGTCGAGCCGGTGGACTGCGCATCGCTCAATCTGGTCTTCAAAGCATCGGGCGGCATGTCAACACTGCGGCTCACTCTCGATTACACTCCACTACGCCCGAGGCCTGCGATGGACTTTTTGCAATGGGAGGCTACGGCGCCGTCGATATCACAGGTGCAGTACAAGACGGATAACCTGCGCACCATATACTTCAACGATGCGGCGGCCGTTGACGATATCCGCTCTTTTGGCTACTGTCTGGGCCCGGCCCAATACACGCTCAGGCTACCCAAGTCACAGCTTGCTGAAACCCAGACGGAGAACTACGTGGCATACAACAAGGAATCGCAGGCCTTTGAGTATAAGACAGACAACCTGGGCATCCTCGACAACGTGGACCAGCCGTCCAATTTGACGTTCACGACTCAGACGTCGGGCGATGAGGTTACAGGCACGCTGTTTTGGAATGTTTCACGGGGTTGGGAAGGCTACGGCTACAAGCTCTGTGTGACTGCACGCCATGCTTCAATCAATTATAGTGTCACGGAGAGCGAAATTTTCGCAAAGAGGTGCATCTACGTCGTCGTTCCCAAGTGCCAAAAATGCTACGGGCCTTCGGAGGACTTGTCTGCTATTGCTTCGCGCTATGGCGCACACTGGCTCGATCTCTGGAGTGTAAACCGCAACCTCATTAACACGACTGCTGTGCGGTCTTCAGATGAGGTTTTCAACACCAAAAATGACCACTTGTATCCTTTGGTGGCGCAGCAGCAGAACATACGCCTCGGCGTTGCCTACCGGCTGCGAGCCACAGACGCTTTGGAGGCGGTGGGCAAGAGATTCGGCATGTCCTTGCAAAATTTAATGCAGCTCAACCCTGATATTGTCGCCGCTAATCTGGTACAAACTCTCTCTTGCCTCGCTATTCTTGAATGCGCAGAGGACCTTGGTGGCATCCTGAATTTTTGCGAAGATAATGTTGCTCTTGGGTTTGCAGTTGGATTTGTTTCTGACTGAGTTTCGCTCTTGATAGGATGAGAAAATGGTGGAGGTGGACGCGAAGGGCAATATCGTCCAGAGCAAGCTGCTATGTGTGATGCCGTCGACCGCGCAATACACTCAGTGTAGTCCGGTGGTTGAGGAGGCTGATCCCATCTTATTCGAAGCCAAATATAGGGTGTGTGACCATTGCCTCGCATGTCACTCACTGCGCTCTCTTGCTCGTTTTCCCCCGTCCTGGGTTCCCATAATGCACCCGCAGGGTGGTATGCATTTGATGCTGATTGTGTCTCTTGTGCATGCTCATCCGAACACCAATTCTGAGCGGCCGTGCTTGGATGACTAACCGTGGACTAACAGGCGCCTTTCTTCTTCGACTACGACGTGACTGGAGCGCCAATAAAACAGCACAACCCACGCTATCCACAGGCCCCGTTCGAACCGCCGAAAAAGACACCAGCTCCTTCTCCTTGATTGAGCCATCCCTCTATTTATTTTGAGTAAACTGCTTACAAGATGTGGCCACACGCACCCCTCATCTACATACCGCTTTCTGGCGTTGCGCGGTCGCGCTCAGCGTCGACCTCGTTCAGTGCGAGGTTCACGCTGGACGCTAACCTTCTCCTCCTCTTCCTCCTCCTCCTCTTCCTCCTTCGTCGCCCCCACGCGCACTGTAACCTGGATGTGCGCGTCTCGCCAGATACCAGCCCACCACATACACAGCATGGTGATCAGTGCCATGCTCGTCCAGCGAGCCCAGGGCCATGTGTACAGCTTGACGTAGGCAGCCAGGCAAAGGTTGATAAAGAAAGCAGGAAGGAGCACGCGGAGTATGAGCGACTGCATGCGTTGAAATCGATCCCGGAAAATCGTGTCCCACATCGCGTCTGCGTGCTCCTTGGTGAGCACTCTACCATCTGGCTTGGTTATAGGGTGAAACGCGGCGATAGGCGGGGCGTATGGCGGCGCGCAGAGGGATCGGACCTCCTGCTGAGACAGCTCCGGCGCGTGCGGCACTTCGGTGCGCACGCTAGAATGTGTTCTCTCACGGGTAAATTCACTGCTTACGGTTGGCAGCGACCTTACTGACTCTGCGGCCATCGGCGAGTCCCATAGATGTAGCTCCCTGCTATCGCGATCCCATGCAGGGCTATGCGGTGTGGTCTGCGCTTCTGCCGCCCATTGTTGCACGTGCTCAAGACCGTCGGCGGCGCCTCGGGCCAGCATGCTCAGCGACATCAAGGCGCTCAGAAACATGCAGCAGATGGCTGCGCATGCGACGGAAATGCTGAGGACGCCCCACAAGCACAGCACTGCTGGCTCGAGGCTCGCGTCTGCAGGCGACGGCAACGGCTGCTCGTACAAGACAATCATCTGGAAGAATGAGAGGAAGCCTGACACCTCGGCGAGCATGGAGAGCTGTAGGTAGCGCTGCCACACAACATGGCGCGCCTGGTCTTGGTGCCGCCACGAAATCTCCATGTCCATAAAGCGGCTTTCGACTTCACGCCAGGCCAGGCTGCGCTGCATTTGGACGAGCTTAATCTCGGCGAACCTCTTCTTCTCCTCAATAAGGTCACTCCGCTGTTGGACTGACTGGGTCCACGTCTCGTGCTGCCAGGGGCGCAGCGGTCAGCCTCGCACGCCCGGTTCCCGCTGGGCGCATCCCGCCTGCCTTGTGTGTCAGTCGCACCGACCCGGCTTTCACCTCACCTTTGTCAGGTCGCCCAGTCCGCTCATCGCCGCCATCATCGCGGGTATCATCATAAGTTTAGTTCGTGGGCGGGCCCTCCCGCCCAAACGCCCCTGAAGCGACATGAGCAAGCAGAGCGGGTTGCTCAGCTTCTTCAAACCACGGGCGGCCGAAGCCCCGCGGCCGACCATGCTCGCAGGTTCCATTCCCCCGCGGCGCCACCGCGCCACGATTGAAAATCTTTCCCTCTGCCTGTTCTCATGTGCCTCTCTTATCCAGATGATGGACGCTCATCGTGCATTCAAAGTATGTACTCTGTGTTGACTATTGCTTGCATCTCTGGCAGTGGGCGCCGCCGTGTGCCACAAGGCTTCCAACCTGGCGGGCAAGGTCACAAAGGTGCGCGCTCCCGATCCCCGGCGCGCTGCGATGGCAACGTTTACGGCTACCCGTCAGAGCGAGCACGCTGACCGCGGCGGCTGCAGCTCGCGCGCAACGCACAGGGCCTCGTACAGGCGAGTGCGCTCCTTGAAAACGGGGAGGTCGTGACTGGCTCCCCCACGCTCGGGAAGGACTTTGTCAGTGTGGAAAGTGCGGGACGCTCCGAGTCAGCGGCTGCGGCAGCAACCGCCGCCGCCACACCAGAAAGTAAAAAAGTAAGCGGACACAACAGCACAAAAGCAGGAGGGCCCAAGGCTTCGCGTGCGCCAACGCACATTGAGGACGACGATAATGACGTGGACCTCGAGGCCATCCAGCGCCTGGAAGATGCGGCTCTGAAGGAACGGGACGCACGAAGAGAATCGAGCGGGAGCGCGGGCGCGAAGCCCCCACCGCCGGGCGTCTTCTCTCCGCCTACAGCCAAGAAACGCGACTCTGGCTCCTTTGCCGACGCCTCGCAAGCCGCCACACAAATTGCAAGCCCCCGCCAAAAACCAGGGAATGTTTACACCATCTCCAACACCTTTGCCGCAAAATCTCAACCCTCGCCGCAGCAAGCGCAGAAGGCAATGCATCCTCTAAAAGGGCCGTGGTGGTGGCTGGAGGATCGCCATGTGCGGGATGCGTCGATGCGGCGGCCGGACGATCCGGAGTTTGATCCCTCCACCGTCTTCATACCCCACGACGCGGCGAGCCAGTTCACGGACTTTCAGAAGCAGTACTGGGAGATCAAGAGAGTTCACTTTGACATGCTCATCTTCGCGAAGCTCGGTAAGTTCTATGAGGCTTACGAAAACGATGCCGAAGTTGCGCACCGACGTTTGGGCCTCAACTACACGCACGGCGGAAGAGATCCGCACTCCAAAAAGATGCTGTGCGCGGGGGTGCCTGAAAACTCGATTGAGGGCATCGTGGGTAAGCTCGTAGCGCTGGGCTACAAGGTGGGGATCGTCGAGGAGATGGAAAAGGCCAGCGACGTGAAGAAGGCACAGGCTGTGTCGTCCTCGGCTCGTAAGGTGGTCGTGCGCTCCCTGCGCAAGATCTACACCCCTGGGACAATGAGAGACGACGAGCTTCTCGGCGGGGGCGACGCCAAGCCCCTTGTGTGCATCAGCGTGCCTCAGCACGGCGCGGCGGGCAATGAAGTGGAGACGCTCGCTGACACTATTCTAGGTGTCTGCCTGCTTGACTGCAGCACGGGGAGGTTCAACGTCGGCACCTTGCCTCTGCCTCAGCTCGACGTCCTTCTCCGTACCCACCGCCCTCACGAGGTTTTGCACGCGCGCGGACGCCTCACTGGTCCTTTGAAAAGTTGGCTTCGAAACTCGACGAGCACTGCAGTCTGGAGCACGCTTCCTGCTGGCCACAGAGACGACGAGTTCTGGCCTGCTGACGTGACGCGAGCCCGCCTCGCCGAAATGTTTGCGCCGCATCAGGACGATGATCGCATGAGCAACGAAGCTGCAGGAAGGGGAGGCTCGCGCACAATGCCCAAGGTGCTGGCGGATCTGATTGGCAGCGACAGCGAGGAGGCAGGAATGGCGCTCAACGCGCTTGGGGGCGCAATTGCTTACTTGAAAAAGCTCGGCCTCGCAAGCAGCCTCCTCTCGCTCGACAAATTCGATGACCTTCACGGACTCGGAGATGACGGCCCCAAATGCATGCTGCTCGACATCCAGACCCTCAACGGCCTTGACGTTCTCGAACAAAAAGGCACCGAGAGACAGGGCACGGATTCTGAAAAGTACTCGATATAGTGACCTATGTATGACATATGTACTAGTCACTGACTTTTCAGAATTTCTGCCCAGTCCGCCGCGGCGGCATGACTTGCCTGTGGCACTTTCTCGACCGCACGGTGACGGCTCCCGGCAAGAGGCTGCTGCGCTGGTGGGTGACTCGACCACTGCTCCTCGTCAAGGACATCAAGGAACGGAGTGCAGCAGTGCAAGACCTCCTGCGAGTGGCTGGTCCCGGCAGCATCCTCGCAGAGGCGGAGGCGCTCATGAAGAAGATGCCGGACCTTGAACGCAAAATCACAAGGATCCACGCGTTTGCGACTGCATCTGCTGACGCACAGGGGGTGGCGGAGGCGTGGGCGTCGCAGAGGCGCGCAGTGAGGGAGTTGGTGTCCTTGCTACAGGCCTGGCGTCAGTTTGACACCATCCGGCAGCTGCTGCACGACATGCAGACGGACCTCACGTCGCCGCTCTTGCAGGCTGTAATCGGCGACCTGCCGGACGTGACCCCGTACATTGCCGAGCTGGAGGCCATGTTCGACGTGGAGGTGGCGCAGAGCACCGACACGGTGCAGCTCTTCAAGGGCAGCGACGAGGCTTTTGACGCGGCCATGACCCGAAAAGCGGTTGCCGAGGCTGCGCTCGAGGAGCTGCTCAAGTCCGAGAGGGCCGCACTAAGCTGCCCTCGGCTCAAGTTTTCTGGCACTGGTCCGTTGGAGCGGCACCAGCGCCACGTATACTACCTGGAGATGCCCGCAGACTTTCCCATCAGCAAGGTGCCTCCAGGCTACCAGTTGCAGGGACAGACGAAGGCGTGCCGGCGCTACAGCACAATCAAACTGCAGCATGAGCTGGACCGGCTCAATGATGCGCAAGAGGCAGTCCAGGCCGTACAACGGCGTGCCTGTGCGCACGTGTGTGGCGTGTTCGATAGCAGATACACAGTGTGGTGTCTGGCGGTAACGCGGCTGGCAGAGTTCGATGCGCTCTGCGCTCTCGCCAAGGCCTCGGAGAGCTCTGACGGGCAGCCCATGTGCGCCGCTGAACTCGTGGACCACGCGGACGGGGCGCAGCCCATCCTCGATGTGAGGAATATGCGCCACCCGTTCCTCGGCGGCGGGGCAGGCGGACAGTTCGTCCCGAATGACTTCGCCATTGGCCAGCAAGGCCCCGGTGCCCAGCCAACTAGTTGCCTCATTCTCACGGGCCCTAACATGGGCGGCAAGAGTACCACCCTGCGGCTCGCCTGCTTCGCCGCGCTTCTGGCTCAGCTCGGTTGTCACGTTCCCGCCGAGTCATGTCGACTCACTCCTGTTGATCGCATTTTTACGCGTCTGGGCGCCGACGATGATATTTGCCGGGGACTCAGGTCTTCCCCCTATATATACGCGCGTATACATATATATACGCGCGCGCGCGCGTGTATGTGTGCACGCACACTTGTAAAACGATACTATCTAATAATAGTACATCTAATGATATAGAAATTGCAAGGGTTTCTACGTTCTGTAAGATTCCCCGTACTGTGTCAGAGCTAGCGTCGATGAGCGACGGAGCCAGTCGCTTTGGGCGTGCAAGCGCGCCTTGCCGAGAACATGTCGGTGCACAAACTGACGAGCACGATGCCTGCCAGCACCTTCCTGGTCGAAATGAAGGACATCGAGGTAATGCTCCGCGAAGCAACCTCCCACTCTTTGGTCATCATCGACGAGCTGGGACGCGGCACCTCCACCTTTGACGGGCATGCAATAGCCTTTGCGGTCCTTTGCGACCTGGTTGACAGGCTGGGATGCCGCACTTTGCTGAGCACCCACTACCACGGTATACTCTAAGACACACACACACACACACACACACACACACACACACACACACACACACACACACACACATACGCATCACAGGAGGAGCGTCAGGCGAGGCAGCGCATGGCCATGTCGCTGTATATATATGCATGTGCATATATACATATACATATGTATTCATGTATAGGTCTGCTGCAGGACTTCAGTTCGGATGCCCGCATCCTGCCTATGCACATGCGCTGCAGGGTGGATGATGCTTCCAAGCAGCTGGTGATGCTGTACAAATTGCAACGAGGCGTATGCCCGCAGTCGTATGGCATGGAATGTGGGTTGAGGGCGGGGCTGCCGCCGCACATCATTGAGCGCGCGCGAGTCAAGTCGCAAGAATTTGAAGCAGCTCAGCACGTTGAAGATGCTGCACCTCGTTTGCGGCCCTCTGGTGTCAACCAAGAGAGCGTGGGCAAGCGGCCACGTTCGCAGGCAAGCGAAGATCCTGGTTCCGTGTGCAAATTGAGGAGGATTCTGGAGCTCGTCCCCTCAGATCGAGCGCTACAAGGCATGGATGCTGTGCGGGTGTTCTCACAGCTCAGCGAGCTTCGCGACACCTTTGGCTGACCGCCTCTTCCCCGTCACCTGGAGCTAGGCTTAAGATCATAGCCGTGTCAGCCGTCAGGGCCGGCTGAGATGCCTGGGGCCGGGTGAGATCCTGAGGGGCCGGTTGAGATTCAGTTGAGTCTCAGACTCTCAGTCTCTAAGCCCAGCACAAACAGACTTCACTACAGTCATAGTGACTTCAATAAAACAACAAAACAAAAAATCGGGCCTCCGGCTGCCTTTGTGGCATCCTCCAGTCTCTCAGCCGCAAGAGCTGCTGCATCCACCAGTTTCTTGGTCGCATATGCCTGCTGCACCCTCTGACTATCCAGCATCTGCACCAGCGTTCCCTCCTTCATCCCGGGCCGTCCCTTCTTTTGGGATGACATACTCGCTGCACCACGTCGATTTGGACTTTGGAATTTTGATACCCACGGAAACTTTACCACCTGCAAGGCCTCAAGAGCATAAGCTGCATACACGTTGGTGGTCCTCGTTCCATGTCGGAAGTCATCATCGGGGTTTCCCCCGCTCTCTCCCACAATGCAGGCAAGGCAGTATGGCGGGTCGTGCACGTGGCGTCCTGTCTTTCAGGAATGCGCTCGCCCATGACGTGCGGCTTTATGCAGGAACCCGTTTGAATACCTCGAAGCCTTGCCCTGCAAACACGTTCACGGCGTCCACAAGCTCTGCGCCGTTGTAG